>SMTZ1_10006540_pt1 | contig 11708 bp, 8 predicted proteins | sample DeeMarSWOR136_30_FD_25667 | JGI IMG/M metagenome (IMG submission 25667) | reverse complement strand
TCAACAGCTCTGCATGGCTCAGGGAAGGAATGCCCAGAAAGATCTCTCCCACATCGTACTCTCGGACCACATCGGAGATATCTTCAGTGGTGCCCAATACGGTCAGATCGCTCATTTGCCCGCCCTTCAAGGTCGTTCTATCATCGACAAAGCCAACGACATCCAGGCCCAAGGAGGGACGCTCGGCGATATATTTGGCCAGATGACGGCCCCGTTCTCCGGCGCCGACGATGAGAACCCGTTTTCCCACTCCCCATCCTTCCAGCGGACGACAGATAAACTTGCTGAACAACAGACCTCGCCAGAGAAAAAGAAATGCAAGGTTAATCAAAAAGCCAAACCCGAAGAAAAGTCGGCTGTGAAGTTGCTGATCGGCTTTGAGCACAAAGACCAGAATCAGCAGAACAACGGTGCCCACCACAACGGCTTTGAGCACCCGATGAAGCTGATCAAGCACCGGGAAGAAATTCCTCTCCTGATAAAGTCCATAGGCCGCGAAAATAAGCAACCAGCCCACCGAGACAGCCAGCAGGAGAAGGGCGTTTTGACCGCTCAGGGCAGAGCTGGTTCCGAAGAGTCCGGAGCTGAATCGCAGCCATAGTGCCAGGCAAAGAGAGAGCCAGATGATGGCCAAATCACTCAAGGCCAGGAAGACCATCAAGATGTTTTTTCTCCTGAAACGCCTGGAATTCGTCGGGTTCATATGAACTCACCTTTTATCGAAACGTGATGAAAGAGAATCGAGGACGCTGAGCGAGATTCTTTACAGGAACTCTTTGATTCCTTCCACCACGTGATGAATCTGCTCTTCGGTTAATTCGGCAAACATGGGCAGTGAGAGCACCTCGGCAGCACAATGCTCGGTCACTGGGAATGCGCCTCGCTGATATCCCAAATGCGCGTATGCTTTCTGAAGATGAAGAGCGATGGGATAATGGGACATCACGGCTACTCCGCGGGCGCGCAGGTGTTCGGCTAGGGCATCTCGCTGCCGTATTCTTAAAATATAAAGATGAAAAACGTGTTTGGCAAACTCTTTTTCGTTTGGTGTGATCACATCCAAACCCTTGAGCAGTTCGTTATAAAGATGAGCATTCCGGCGCCGTCGTTCGGTCCAGTCCTCCAAGTGTTTGAGTTTTATATCCAGAATGGCTGCCTGAATTCCATCCAAGCGGTAGTTGAATCCCTCCCTTGAATGCACGTTTTTCTCTGATTGGCCATGATTCCTCAAGAGTTGAATTTGATTCGCCACTTGGGCGTCATTGGTCACCACCATGCCGCCGTCACCATAGGCACCCAGGTTCTTGCCCGGGTAAAAGCTGAAGCAGCCCACGTGGCCTATAGCGCCCACTTTCTTTCCCCGATATTCAGCTCCGTGAGCTTGACAGGCGTCTTCGATGACCACCAATCCATGGCGGTCGGCGATTTGCAAGATGGGGTCCAGGTCGGCGGGCTGTCCGTAGAGATGAACTGGCATGATGGCTTTAGTCCTGGGGCCGATGGCCGCCTCGATTTTTGAGACATCGATGTTATAGCTTTCCAGGTCTACGTCCACGAAGACGGGCTTGGCCCCAGACATGCTGATGGCCTCTGTGGTGGCGATGAAGGTGTTGGGAACGGTGATGACTTCGTGGCCAGAGCCGATGCCGCAGGCCAAGAGGGCCAGGTGGAGAGCGGCTGTTCCGGAGCTGACTCCGCTGGCATACTGTGCCCCGCAGAACTCGGCGAAGTTCTCCTCAAAGGCTTTCACATAGGGGCCTCCCACGAAACTGGTCTTATCGATGACTTCCTGGATAGCCGGGTTAATCTCGTCGCGGATCTGGGCATACTGGGCTTTCAGGTCGACAAAAGGAACGTTCATCTGGCGTCCTTTCTTTTCGATTTTGAGTTGTTTACCCATCTCATGCTAAAGAATTGAAGGGTGGCGATACGAAAAAAGTTATAAAAATTCTGCTCGCTTTAGGGGCGTCATGAGAGATCCTTCAGCTGCGCCTGGAAATCGAGCTTCTGCATGAGGGCAGGTGAGAATGATAACCTCGACCGAATTATCCAGCGGTTTCAAAAATTCAATATCACCTCCTGCTTTTGCGGTCAGCATGCCGCTCCTTCAAGGTTTGCTCTTCTTTCTGTATTATCAACACAGAGCCCAAGGCTTTTCTTAAACACAAGGATCATATTCTCGATATGTTTATCCTTGGTATAGCATTGTTCATATCGTTTTCTTCCCAATAGCCCCATGTTCTCACGGAGCTTTGGGTTTTCAATAAGCTTTTTCAATGCTCTGGCGAGCTCGGCGACATTTTCTTTCTCCACCAAGATTCCAGTTTGACCATCGCTGACTGTTTCAGGAATAGCACCATGCCTAGTCGAGACAACTGGACATCGCGCAGCCATTGCTTCTAAAATAGAGAGGGGTTGCGCTTCGGAGAGAGAGGGCAACACAAAGATATCGGTCTCCTTTAATAGATCCTCTTTCTTTGTTCCCTTCACAATGCCAATGAAGTGCACGGTTTCCCGCAATGGGCCCCTGTCTATAAAACTATCAACCTGTTCTTTAACAGCCAGTCCACTCGATGTCCAAGCACCAGCTATTGTTAAGGTAAATGGTGGTGCGTCGGCAACGATACTCTTCAAAGCCCTCAACAATATGAGAATCCCTTTTGTGGGGTCAATATTACTCATATAGGTTATTCGAACTGGATGTCCAGGATGAAATGACTTTTCCATTGCCTTTCCTTGGTATGGGTCAAACGATGTGCCGTTTGGAACCACATGAATCTTATCAGCTGTCAGCCAACACGCCAGCATCTCTCGGAAGCATTGACCTAAGACAATGGCATGATCTGTTTTTTTGAGAAAGGAGTCTATAAAGCGCTGCAAGAGTTTCCCGCTTTTCAGGTAAAAATCTTTGAAAGAGCTAGTGTGGAAATGAGCAACCACCTTGGCCTCACTAAGGGCCTTCGTCAGAATGATAAACAGACCTTCTCGCAGACACGATCCTGTGTTCGTGCCGGGAAGGACGCACACGATATCAGGCTTTCTGAAAATGCAATAAGCGGCGAGCTGAAGCAGATTCTTTAGACCAAGTGATATGTTGATCAGGTCAAATTTTCCGAGGTTTTCAAAACCTCTGTGATCTGAGGTATCCAAATGCAGGATGTGAAATTCTTCTCGAAGACGGGAGTTTAATAAACTCTGTACGACAACGGTGCTGCCATGATAAGGTGGAGGTATAGAACCGGCAATTAATATTTGGGGTTTGCGCATCGTCATAGAGATAAGGGGCGTTTTCCGTTCTCTGGCCATCGCAGCAGTGACCTTAGGCGCTAGTTTTTTGCGGTGAAGAAAGGCGTAGAGTCGAAATGCCATCGGTTCCATTGAGGCGAGTTTCATTTTTTTCCATGAGCCTTTTCACAATGAGAGCTGCCAGCATAAACATGTAGACTCCACTCATATGAGCATAGTCAAAAACATGTTCCACAAAAGACCAGGCAAATAGAGCTACTGTGTATCCAATTAGCGATAAACCGAGGATTTTCAAAATTTCATCGTCAGAATTCCTGTATCTATAACCCAACCGTAACATAGATAGCCACATCAATAAGTACAGCGCAAAGCCCAGATATCCTGTTTCAATGAGATATTGTAGCATGTCATTATGTAGCTCGTTGTAACGCCCTAGAATCATCTTGATATAAACTGGAGTTGTTCCAAAACCCTTGCCTAAGAATGTTTCTTGAAGCTCTCGGGCCACCCGCCATAGCTCAAACCTTCCCTTGAAATTAATTAAGTTTAAGGCTGAGCCTATGTTCCCCTTAAGCAGATACCCAAAGAATTGATCCGGACCGTAAGGGGGTATAAACATGCTTTCTTGAAATCTCGGAGTATAGAAAAGGATATATATCCCTAATATGATGAGCCCTATAGAAAGCATTCCTTTCAAGATTAAAGAAAAAGATACTTTCTTAACTGATACAATGAAAACCGTAAGACTGCCAATGATCAATGTAAAAATAGCTGCTCTTTGCAATATCCAAGCAAGCATAGCAAAGCTGTAGAACATAATGAATATCGGAATCTTCTTTCTCCTGTTAACCAGCCACAAAGCTAGTGCAAGAATAGCAATAAAAACGAGATAGAACTTCGATTGATGTCGTCCTGAATATCCTTCGAAAGAATAACTCTCCTCATTTGGCCAAAGGTTTTCCGCGAAAGGAATTGCAAGGGTGGAGACTACTAAGAATACGAAGGCTCCCACGGTGAGCATTTTGATACATTGTTTAGAAGAAATGCGTTTGTCCAGCAGTAGAGACAGTGCAAAGAAAGCGGCCATGAAAAACTTAGGATAATATCTCATAGAATCGAGGGGTGAGATAGCCCAGGCAATGGTTATTCCTAAATAGCCCACCCAGGGGAATATTCCGATGAGGAATCTCTTCCCCTCACGAAGCTTTACGACACTGCGTAGGTTTCGAATGAAAAGGAGACTGTAGAGAAAATAGATACCTGCTAGAAAGGTTGTTCTTCCCCAATTTAAACTGACTAACCCCCCTATGCGGTCGAAGGTTCCTGGAAAAGTCAATGCACCCAGAACCAGATAATAATAGAGCAAATACTCAGTTCGAAACAATAAGATTGCCAATGTGATAGAACAGAAAAGAACTATGACCAGCACCGAGTAGTAGCCCAATCCGGCTATTAAGCCTATGGTACTGGTGAAAAAGGCTATAAACAGGGCTATAAGAATTTGAGGAAATCTCAAACTCATTATGGAGTTACGATAATTCATCAGAAAACCCGTCCAACCCGTTAATTTTCAAGTTCCCCTAGCACGGAGATGGCCACTTGGAAAGAGAACTAACGGCCAGTTCTATACCTCATCCTCTTTGTGGATGGGAATGCTCATTTGGGGATGAGAATGCTCACCTTTAAAATTCCCAGAGATTATTATCCGGTGGTTAAAATTTCCTGAAGGATGGTGTCGATGACCCTGCGATTGCTTTGAGGAAGGGGAAGACGGTACCTTCTCTTCTGAGGCACTATATTTTGGATATCCTCGACAGATCGCAGAAAATGTAACTTCCCTTGTCTCAACAAAGTTTGGTCAACAGCGCCCCGTTTTCCGCTAAACACGCTGAAGACCGGCACGCCCAGAAGGGCCGCTTCTCGATTCATGGTGCCGCCGCCGCTGATCACCAGATCTGAGTGCCACAACAGATTGAGTCCATCAACGGGTTTCTCCGGAATTCGCAGGCCTTGGCAAGAAGCGTAGGAGTGCAAAAGTTCTCTTCTCTGATCGTCAGTGCGGGGCAGTACAACGGCGACGACATTTTTTTGGGAAAGAATATGTTGAAGCGCAGATTCAAACAGCACCTCGCTAAGGGGATCATGGTAATGCGCTGCGGTTGCGGGAGGGCGCAAGGTGACCAGCACTTCGTCTTTGCCAATGCCTAAGAGGTCGTATATCCCAGGATCAGGAAGAAAATTTCCCAGATAGACCTCCTCTTTGAGCCCTGGATAGGTGGCTATCTTTTTGGCGTTCAGGCCTATAGCTCTGAGAGTCTCCTTGGGAATGAGCTCGGGAAGAAGGACTTTTGTGGAAAATTTGTTGAAGATCCCAGTATACACATATTCGTAGTCGTACAGGGTGATGCACGGGATTCTCATCAGATAAGACGTCCACACCAGCGCTCGGGAACCATGGCTGACGGCGATATCGATGTCCTGCCGAAAGGCAAAACGCAACAGTTGTAAAGAGCGAAGGCCTAACCCGATGATTTTGGGCAAAAGTCCCCTTCCATAGTGCCTTCCCAGGGGGATAAAGGGAATATGATGGAGTTGAAGAAGACCGTGGGTCTGGGCGCAAGCCCGGGCCGTGATGACTACTCCATGTCCGGCCTCTTGCAAGCGTTTCATGATGGGCTCGAAAAAAAGTACATGGGGAGAGTTGTCAACGTCGATCCAGATGCGTTTCTTATTCACAGTCTTTCCCCCTCATCCTTCAAGGCCGATATGAGCTCGCTCAGGGCATAGAACATCCAGGCCTGGCTCCAGCGCATGTAGGGGATTTTGCAGAGCAGAAATCGTCCCTTTCGATAATAAAAGTATCCCTTCCGGTCCTGCATGTGGTCGATGGTCCAACGAGCCACCTTTTGACCAAAGGCCAGGTAATCACTGCCCAGGGTGCGCAGCCGCACATGTGTGATAATGCCCTGGGCCGCACAGTGTACATCTATGGGGAAAAGACTCTGCGGATAATACTTTGGTATGCCATCCGGGTGGAAAAGCTGCTGACGGTAAAAATCCAGGCCGGCTTGAAGATAAGTCGTGAGCAGGGCATCTCCCGTAGAGGTGATGATATCGTGGAGGGCTACCAGAATAAAGCCGGTGTGATGGCCATCCACCCAGTTTTGAGAACTCTGCTTTCCATAAAACCATGATCCGTTCTGATTTTGATTCTTCATCACGAAACGAGTGGCCTTTTTGGCCACCTCCAGCAACGGTCTCTCGCCGCAGAGGCGATGGACACGACAAAGAAGCTGAGCCGCTAAAATGTTGGCGTTGTAGACTTGAAGGGAATCAAGGGGGGTATAGCTAAAGCATATTTCTTCCTCGCCCTCCCACCGATGCAGGTCATGGAGTAAGAATTCGCACGCACTGCGGGCCATCGGGAGAGCCTCCTCCTCTCCCAGTGTCTCATAGAAATTCAGAAGGGCATTGGCCACAAAAACGGTGTTGACGGCTGTGGGCGTCCCCTGTGGCAAGAAGAAGTATCGAGACTGCCAATCGAAATTATATCCCCAACAAAACCCGCTATATCCCTTGCAGGAAAGCTCCTTGAGAAGCTGTAGAAAATGCTGGCAGAGGAGAGCATACTTCTCCTCATGGGTGAGGCGATAAAGAGTCAGGCAGCCGTTGAGGAAAAGACTCAATCCCTTGGGATTCAAGCCTTTAGAAATACCAAAGAGTCCTCTCGGGTTCAGGGGTAACCTCTTGACCAATTGGGTGAAGCCCAGCCGGCACCACCTGCCCCCGATGTGCAGAGAGCGGAAAAGCTGGCTATTCAGCCCATCGTAGGGATCATATCCGCTCCATGCCTGGGACTGGCAGTAGGTGAACAGTCGCTGGAGCGAGGCGTGAAAGTCGCTGTTCGGTTTCATCGCTGATCCACAACCTGAGAGAGATCACACTCCATCGCGCGTCCTGTCCGCAGGGCTTCCCTGGTCTGAAATGTGACCAGTGTGGCCCAAAGGGCATCTTCGAAAGGTACTGGCGATTCCCTTCCTTCTCGGAGAGCAGCCGCAAAAGCTCTGAGCTCATCGCTGTGTCCCTTATCCTGTTCTCGATGCCGGATACTTCTCCTGTGGCCACCTCGACTCATGGTCAAAACCTTAAAATCGTCGATAATGGCCACAGAGCCCCGGCCGAAGATCTCGATGTGCTCCTTGGGAAAGGAAGGGTCCCCTGTGGACAGGTACTGAATGGTTCCCACAGACCCGTCGGTCAGCTCGAGAGTGATGACCACGTTGTCCGGGATGGCCTGCTGGACTGCCACCTCGGTGAGGGCTTGGGCACAGACCCGATGCGGCTTGGAGTCGGCCAGAAAATGGATCACATCTACGAAATGACAGGCTTCCCCGATAATTCTTCCTCCCCCTTCCTGGGGATCTTGAATCCAGTGGTCTGGGGGAATTGGCCCCGCGTTCACTCGATAGATGATCGCCAGAGGCCCTGGCGAGGTGCACAGAAACTCCTTGGCTTTGCGCAGGAGAGGAGCGAATCGTCTGTTGAAACCCACCATGAGCCAGGCACTGGCCTGCCTGTGGACTTCGGCCAGTTTGCGGAGCTCTCCCATCTCCATGGCCAGGGGTTTTTCCAAGAACACCGTCTTTTCGCGCTGCAGAGCCTCCTGGGCTATGAGGGCATGCAGATTGTGTCGCGTGGCGATGAATACGCAGTCTATGGTCGGATCCTGAAGAATCTCTCGGTAATCAGTGGTGCAGGTGGAGAACCCGTATTTCTCAGCCACCCTTCGGGAGGTTGTTCCCTGAGCATCGGCCACTGCAGCAAGTTGGATTGATGAAATTCGAGCCAAATTTGGAAGTAAGGTGGTCTGAGCAAAGTTTCCAGCTCCGATGAATCCAACAGCGAGTTTCCCCTTGGGCAGCAGGCTCTCTGGGGCTCTTATGCTCAGCTTAGGCCCAGAGGGTTCGTCGCGATGCTCATATTGAAGCAGAACTCCCAGGAAGAATTTCTCTTTCGGGCTGGAAATAAGCTCATAGGCTTCCAGGGCGCTCTCGATGGGATAGCGATGAGTGATCATCTTTTCCAGATGAATCTTCCCTGTCGACAACAGCCGCAGGAATTCCTCCATGTTGCGCCTTTCCGTCCAGCGCACATATCCTAAGGGATAGTCAATCCCCTTTTCCTCGTATAAGTTATCGTACCTTCCTGGCCCGTAGGATCTGGATAATCTGAGGGACAACTCCTTTTCGTAATAATCCTTCCTGGGGACGGTCATGTCCACCGCGCCCACCACCACCACGCGACCTCGGTCGCGAGCCAACTGGCCGGCTAATTTGACTGGTTCACTGCCAGAAGTGGCGGCGGTGATGATCACGGCATCGGCTCCTCGTCCACAGGTGAAGCTCTCCACCTTTTGAGCTAGCTGCTCATCTGCTGCCAGAGCCGCATCCTCTGCGCCCATCTCTATGGCCAGCTTCAACAGCTCCGCTTTCAGGTCGACGCCAAAGGCCCGACTTCCAGCGGCCTGGAGGAGCTGGACAGTTAACTGCCCCAGCAAACCCAGGCCGATGACCAGGACGTTTTCGCCCAGGGTCGCCTCCGCTTGTCGTATCCCCTGCATAGCGATGGCGCCCAGCGTGGTGAAGGCGGCGTGATCCAGGGGTAAGCCCTCCGGAACCTTGACAGATAAGTTTTTAGGAACGAACACGAACTCAGCGTGGTTGGCATATCCTCCCCCTGCACAGGCGACTCGATCACCGGGTTGAAATTCCTCGGCGCCGATCCCCACCTGAGTCACTGTGCCCGCACAGCTGTAACCCAGGGGCGTGAGGGTGTCCAGTCTGTTCATGGCCTTCTTATAGGTTCTCCACAGGCCCTCCCGCCTAGCGCTCTGGATGACTTGCTTCACCTGATCTGGTCGGGCTCGGGCCTTTCCCAACAGGCTCTTTCGGCCCAGCTGAATCTTATCCCTCTCGGTTCCGGAGCTGATCACAGAGTAGGAATTCCTCACGAGAATGCCCCCTGGCCTCAGAGTGGGGTAGGGGACTTCCTCTATCTTGAGTTCACCGGTTTTGTAATTCTGGACCACTTGTCGCATGGTTTCTCTCACAGTTCAAGGGGAACTTTGGAGATGGTGAACGGGGACTTCCCAGCAGCTTTTCTGGGCATTCCATTCACCGCTTTGGCTTCGTCGAACATCTGCAGCCCCAGTGAAACTGAGCTGGTTTTTAGGAACCGATTCAGGGGCTCACTTCGGTCAGCCGGCCCTCGGGGATCTCAGAGACCACAAAACGTAATTTACCAGTCTTGGTGCGTGTTATTGCATCGACATACTCAATCTTCACCTCTGTATCTGCGCCCACTCGTTTCACCGCTTCCTTTCTTAGGGCCACCTCGTCTTGGTGGGTATAGTTTCCGGCTTTCACCACGTGAACGATGATTCGGCCAATTTCTCTCTGAATGATTTGGGCCTCACGAATACTGGTCATGTTTTTAAATATATGGTCCATACGACCAATACGGGTGCCACTGCGAAGAATCACATAGTCCTCCCTGCGGCCATCGATTCTGAGCACCACTCGTCCTGGAAGGCCACAGGGGCAAGAATCTTCGGCCAGGGTGACCATATCTTCTACGTCATAGCGCAGCAGAGGCATGGCCGGATTAGTGAAGTTGGTGCCGATGATTTTATGGCTCAAGCCGTGCGGATGAGGTACGAACTCGACGGCGCTGAAGTCTTCGTCTACATGTAACGACCCGTGAGGACATTCTGAGATATTGGCCACTGCCTCGGCCATACCATAGTGCTGTCTTGGTCTCAGGCCAAAGGCCTTTTCCATCAGGTCAGCCTGATGTTCCAAAAGACTCTCAGCTCCTGTGGTTATCCAACGAATTTGGTATCCCAAATCGACGTTGTTTTCCACGATGTGAGCTGCGAGCAAGGCGAGATGGGAGGGATAACCATGCAACCACAGTGGTCTTTTTTTTCTCATTTCGTCCACGTAAAAGGGCAAAGTCCGTGGCCCCATGTGGTATCCGCTGAAGAGAATCTGTCGGCCAGGGCGATTGTAGCGCCAAAAAGGTGGCTTGGCTTGAGTCCAAGGCACAATTGATCGACCACCGAAATGTGCACACCAGGTTCCGTGCTGCAGTCCATGCCAGCGGAAGTATCGCCACCAGACAGCCCATTGATGGCGAATTGCCTGATTGGTGGTCACAAGCTGAAGTCCCCCACCTGTTGTCCCACTCGTATGTATGATGCGGCTCTTGGAGGGAAGCTTGGCCGAGGAGCCCAGATCAAACCAGTGATCCTGCACCTGCTCTTTGCCCAGTGTGGGAATACGCTGAAGATCTTCCAGGCCGCGGATCGATTGGGGATCAATTCCCCATTCTTTGAACTTGGAACGATAGTAGGCGACGTTATCCGCACAGTGTTTCACAAAAGACCTCAGACACAGGTCTCGGTACGAACGTATTTTCTCCTGACTCCAATGAGTTCTGCGCTCATATTCCTCCAACAAATGCCAAAATTCATGGTTATATCGAGTAAATTTCGTGGACAAGCCCACCACACTGCAAGCCCAATTTTGTAGAAACGTCGCCGGAAGTCTTCCGTAGAGCGACTCGAGGTTCATCGAAAAGTTCTCCGTCAATCCATCTCTATGTGGCCTTTCCAGCCAAAATGGGGCTCAAAGTGAAATGTATCCTCTGGAGAGATGTCGTAGAGAGCTCGATTCCAGGCACGTCTGTCGCTTACACAGCGGATATCACTTGGGTTGCATTTTGTTAAGGGGAAATATCGAGAATGAAAAGCATGGCGAATGATGGGGATCTTTCGCGGATCAAACCCCATGAGATATGCACAGACGGTGTCTACAGCGGCAGGCTCAAGGCCGAATGCGATCATACCGCATGGAACCGGATCGGGGTCCAGGGGACCTGCCGCCTGGCCAGCCACGATGCCATCGACCAAACAATAGTGGCGTTTGCGATAGCTGATCTGAGGCTGCCGGAATGAGCCGTCACCATTGCCGTACATGGCGATCTTGTTGAGGTCCAGGCACATCCGCCATGTGGTGTCATTTCCATACCAATTCCCACTGCGAATGACCTCCTCTGTTCCTCCAAATATTCGTCGGCCCACCTTTTTCGCCTGACGGTGGACCCAGGTCCCCGCTCCCGGTACAGACAATGACAATCGCCGAAAGAGTCGTACTGACTTTCCTTCCACAGAGTGGGCGAAACAGGGTTCGGGGAATTGATCTCCACCGTCAGCCGGGCTTCCCTGAGTATAGTGGGGTAGCCAGTTCTTGTCTCCATTGATGCCGACTAGGTTTTTTAGATTAACGGTGACGCCCGCTTTCTTGTGGGTTTTGAGTTTGGGTAAATTGAAAAGCACATCGCACTCGATGGCGGAACGAGAGATCAGATATTCGTTGTGCTGTCCATCATGATGTTGATTG
>SMTZ1_10007763_pt1 | contig 11710 bp, 8 predicted proteins | sample DeeMarSWOR136_30_FD_25667 | JGI IMG/M metagenome (IMG submission 25667) | reverse complement strand
GACTGAGGCGTATGGAGCAATACGCCGCAAGCCTGTCGAGAGCCTCAAGGTCGAACGAGAGGAGGGATCGAAGGCAACGCCGCCCTTCGGCTTTTCTCAGGGCCGTGAGCCTGTCGAACGGCAGATGATGCCTTGATGGCGGATCAGGGGAGAGCATGAGGGCTTGACCCGGATATTAGAAAAGTGATACCTGAAGGCGTGACTTCATTTCCCCGGGTTGAATCCAGGAAAGGCTGAAAATGGTCAGGTCTCCGCGCCTTTTCTATGGTTGGGTAATTGTCGGCATCACCGTGGTGAGCATGGTGCTCATCTACGGCATCAGACACTCGTTCTCCATCTTTTTTCCCTCTATTCTGGACGAGTTCGGTTGGGGGCGCGGGAGCACCGCCATTATGCTCTCCTTGAACATCCTCATCTATGGCCTTCTGGCACCTGTGGCCGGGAGCCTCGGCGACCGCTGGAAACCGAGGCGCGTCGTGGTCATAGGTATCATTATTCTCGGCCTGGCTACTGCCAGCTGTGCCTTTGCCAACCAGTTGTGGCATTTTTACCTTTTCTTCGGGGTTCTGATGCCCATAGGGTCTGCCCTGAGCGGTTGGCCCCTCCTGGCTCCGGCGATGGCCAACTGGTTCGCTAAGAGGCGCGGGCTGGCAATAGGGCTTGGCCAGATGGGAGGCGGTCTTAGCTTTGCTTACGGCATGTTCGCTGAGTTGGCCATATCCCAGCTGGGGTGGCGTTGTGCCTTTTTTGTGCTGGCCGGAATACTGGTTGCGTTGTTGCTCCCCCTCTACCTCCTCTTTTTCCATTACCGCCCTGAGAACAGGGGCCTGAGGCCCTACGGGGCTGCCGGACTGTCGCCTGTTGAAGACTCGAGGCCAGAGAGGGCAGTCGTCACGGATCGCCCCTCTCGCGACTGGACGCTGGGCCAGGCCATGGGGACCTACCAGCTGTGGGTCATGGTGTTGTCTTTCTCCCTCTACTGGGGTGTGGGAAACTATCTGGTCCTGGCCCATCAAATCAAATTCACCGTGGACGCGGGATACAGCAGCATGTTCAGCGCCTCTGTCTTCGGGCTCTTCGGCATCTTCATTGTAGTCGGCCAAGCCTCGGCATTCATCTCCGACCGGATCGGTCGGGAGAAGACGATTACCCTTGCAACCATTCTCTCCATCTGTGCGTTAGTGAGCTTACTTTCCGTGAGGGATACCTCTCAGCCCGTGCTCCTGTATTTCTATGCCGCCTGTTCCGGTTGTGGAACTGGACTTTACTCGCCCACCATGGTTGCTGCTATGGCCGACATCTTCCATGGCAGGCACTTTGGTGGAATCGTAGCCCTGCTCCTCACCGGTATGGGAGTGGCTGGTGCCATTGGCCCCTGGCTCGGTGGCTACATATACGACGTCTCGGGCAGTTACAGGAGTGCCTTCCTTCTCTGTATAGCCTGTTTTGGCATAGCCTGTGTAGCTGTCTGGGTCGCGGCTCCCCGAAACGCAGCCAGGCTGCGGGCGGGTTTTGACACCACCTGATTTGCACTTCGCATTAACCTCTAACCTCCAACCTCTCACCTTTGATCCCCTCAGCCTTGACCTTAACCTCAACCTGCTTAAGCACGGAGTGCTTTAAGCTTTAACCTCAACCTGCCGAGGCCACGAGGCTACCCAACCAATCGACCCAATGAAACAATTCATACAGCCAGGAGGTGATTTTTCCATGAGAGCTCAGGTAACGTTTACGACGACGTAAATTCAGGATAAAATGCGTTACTTATATGAATAGGAATAGAAATGTTACCGGAGGTGCCTCATGGAACAATGGTTTCAGTTGGGTAAAAAGCTGAGAACCCTCATAAATCCAACCACCTTTCCCGTTGCCGTGAGACTCCTGGAAGGAGAATCCAAGATCCCTCGTGGGATAAGAAGACCTCTACGAGATCTTCGGGTTAGAATGGCGCCGTGTCAGGGATCGGCCATGGCCAGGCGTTATGGATGGACGGTTGCCTTCGGCAGGGACGATGTGGGGTGTGCCACAGCAGCCCATACGTATGGCTGGGAGAGACTCACTGATGAACGCGGGGCGATCGATTTTCACCTGAGGATGAACTATGCCAGTGATGAGAAAGCTGCCAGGGAAATCGTGGCCGGATACCGGTATCTCGAGATGGGGGAAAATCTGGCCGTGATTTACTCCCCCCTTGAGTGGACCAAGGTCGAGCCTGACGTCATTCTCGTCTATAGCAATCCGGCACAGATGATGCGGCTGATCCATGGGATCACCGGTAAGAGCGGCAAACCGATCGAGAGCAGTTTTTCCGGAAGGGCCGCCTCATGTACGGAAGGGGTTATAGCAGCATTCCTTGATAAGACACCGAAAGTGGTTGTTCCTGGAAATGGAGACCGGGTCTGGGGTGCTTGCCAGGATCACGAAATGCTCATGGCCGTTCCTGCGGCGAAACTAGCAGAGCTGGTGGAGGGACTGGAGAGAACGTACGAAAAGGGGATCCGCTATCCCATCCCTACCTATATGCGTTACAGTCCAGAGGTTGCTTTTACGGTACCCCTATCGGATATTTTTAGCCCAGAGGGCATTGCGAGGCTGCCTAAATAGTTGGCTTGAATGTCAGGGAGGTAAGAGCACGAAGGGGTTATACCGGAGCAGCACGGAGACAGCTGATTCTTCCCGGCCCAAGTACCACGGGTGATCACGGACCTCGTTCGGTTTCCGGAAGCGCATGAAGGTCAACTTCCAACAGATCAAGGATTCAAATATCCATACGCCAAACTTCGGCGCATCACTGCTTAGGACCCTAAACCAACGAACCAGTTCAAGCAAAGGAACCAATGAAACAATTCATACAGCCAGGAGGTGATTTTTCCATGAGAGCTCAAGTAACGTTTACGCCGACGGAATCCAAGAAGATCATAGCCAGGGCTATGGCGACGATGGATCCGGTGAAAAAGGCCAGGGAAAATGGAATGGTGGTGATTCATCCGAGCAGCACCACGCTCTTCCTGCTCGAGGAGCTGACCGGAAAGAGGCCGGAGGGGGTGTGGGTGTGCGGCGTGGTTCTTCCCAAGGGCATGTGCCTCAGCAGGGAGGTGCAGGAATCCGAATTCCATGGCCGACTTGCTGAGGGGGAGAGGAGTGATCTTGGCCAGTTCCCCTTTTCCTGGGTGCTGGAGAACGGGGAGTACCGAATAGGACTCCCCCTGGCTTCCCTGCTGGACAGGATGGGAAAGGGAGACGTCTATATAAAGGGGGCCAACGCCATCGACCCCGACGGGAAGGTGGGGGTCCTCTACGCCAGTGCGGGGGCAGGGACCATCGGGAAGGTGATCGCCGCTTCCAGGCGAAAGGGCTTCGCAATCCTTCTTCCCATTGGCCTCGAGAAACTTATCCCAACACCCATTGCCCAGGCTGCCAAAGCCGCCAGCAGGGAAAGGACGGATGTTGCCATGGGGATTCCGGTGGGATTGATCCCCGTTCCCGGGAAGGCCGTGACCGAGGTTGAGGCGATCGATCTCCTTTCCGGAGCCAAGGCGGTTGCCGTAGCTGCCGGAGGGCTGGGAGGCGCCGAGGGCTCCCTGACCCTGGTCATCCAGGGCCCCGAGGAGAAGGTGAACCGAGCCCTTCGAATCGCAGAGGGTGTCAAAGGTGCCGCCCTGCCTGAGGTCTTTCCGACGGACTGTGCATCTTGCTCGTATCCGACCTGTCATTTCAGGAGGGCCTGAGGGCAACGAGAATAGGGGATGGTATAATGCCCTTGATCCCAACCGCAACACCATCTTTTAACTGCGGGATTTGCCGGCTTTCCCGAGCCATCCGAGAGTAAATTTCCTGGTTTATTATAGTAGCCCGACAAAAGGAGGGCTTGAACATGGACACGAAAAAGACCCCCTGGTCGCGCAGGGATTTTCTCAAAACCGCTGGGGCGACCGGAGTGGGTTCGATGTTCTTCCCCACGATTTCCCTGGCTGGTGATTCCGATAAACCGGCCGGAGAACCTGCAAAAGGGATGCCCTTGCCCGCCCGCCCTTTCGGTAAAACAGGGATCCGCGTTCCCATGCTCGCCCTTGGAGGCTCCTTTGATACCCAGTCGAATCAACTCGTGATGCGCCAGGCCCTGAAGTTGGGGGTCACCTATTGGGAAACGGCTGAAATATACGGATGGGGGAGTTGTGAGAAGGGATACGGCAAATATTTTGGGAAGTACCCCGAGGATCGGAAGAAGGTCTTTCTGGTGACGAAAACCATCTCCAGGATTCCCGCCGATATGAGCGCAGCCCTCGGAGGATCCCTTGAAAGACTGAATACATCATATATCGACCTCTATCTCATGCACAAGGTCAGCTCACCGCACACTCTTCATGACAAGGAGGTCCGCGACTGGGTTGAAAGGATGAAAACCGAGGGAAGGATCCGGTACTTCGGCTTCAGTACCCACCAGAATATGGAGGAATGCATGATGACGGCCGCCGAGCTTGGCGGGATCGATGGTATTCAGATGTCTTATAATTTTAGACTCATGCACACCGATGCCATGGAAAAGGCGGTGGACGCCTGCGTGAACGCCGGAATTGGCTTAACCGCCATGAAGACGGCGAGTCCCGGCGTCATAGGGCGTGTTCGGCAGGCTCCGGCGTTGACGGAAAGGGATAAGGAATTGTTGGCAAAGCTCACCGGGCATTTCCTGGAGAAAGGTTTTACCGACATACAGGCCAGATTGATGGCTGTCTGGCAGAATCCTCACATTGCCAGCATCTGTTCGTATATGCCGAACATGAAGATTCTGAAGGCCAATGTGGATGCCGCTCTGAACTGGAGAGAACTCTCCCGCCAAGACATGAATGTTCTCAAGCAGTATGCCCGTGTGACCGCTTCCGAATACTGCGCGGGTTGCGCCACTATTTGTGAATCGGTCGTGGAAGGCACTGTGCCTATCGGTGACGTGATGCGCTATCTCATGTACTACCACGGTTATGGAGACCGTGATAGGGCGAGATCTCTCTTTAAGGAGCTACCGTTGGATACCCGAAGGCGAATTGCCCGGACGGACTATGCAAGCGCGGAGCGAAGATGTCCCCAGGGAATGCCCATCGGGAGGCTCATGAGGGAAGCCGCCAGAGAATTGGCATAGACGTATTGGCGCGGGCCGAAAGACCCGAGGCTCGTGTCAACCAATCCAACCAATCGAACCAATCAAACTGCATCTTCTCCCTCCACCCTCTAACCTCCAACCTCTAACCTCCACCGCAGCACCGCAGCACCAATTTGCCTCCAAGCTCTCACCTTTGGCCCCCTCAGCCTTAACCTTAACCTCAACCTGCGAGGGGCGGAAGCCCCGAGGCTCGTGTCAACCAATCTAACCAATCGAACCAATCAAACTGCATCTTCTCCCTCTCGCCTCTAACCTCCAACCTTATGGCCTCACCCTTTCCCTTAGCCTCTCGCCTCTACCCTCCAACCTCTCCCTTCTTGTCTCTAATCTTTGACCCCTCAATCTTTAGCCTCTAACCTCCAACCTTAACCTCTGTTCCCTCCCCGGCATCTTGATAGAACTTCAGATACTGTGCAAGTAGAGCGCCTGCCATAATCAACATACCAACCAGAACGATGCCCAACGAGAAGAGGCCGTGCTCTCCCATGACCCCTGTGCCGGCTGGGATGGCCCCACCTCCCAGGAGATAAGCAACGGGGATAATCAGGGAAACCGCGACGTTTCTGACCTGCGGAGGACCGATTTTAGACACCGCCGCGAGGCCTGCTGGGAAGAAACAGCCGGCCAATACGGGTTGCAGGAAAAGAGGGGGAAAGAACCACTTCCCGGGAGCAATGCCCAGAAGAATTGTTGCCAGTCCGGTGGCGAGAAATGCGCCTCCCATCGTCCGCTTGGGGCCCAACCGGTCGGTTGCCCACCCCGCGATGAAAATAACACCAAGCCCCGCGATCCGGGAAACTCCCACCAGGGTGTTGGCAAGGCCGCGCTCCAGCCCCCGCGCGGACACCAGATACAGGGGAAGCATGGAATAAACTCCGAGGCTCCCACTGATGCCCATGCCGAAAAGGCCCGTCATGATCCAGAAAGAGGGCCGTGTAAGAAGAACACGCAGGGTTTCCGGGTTGGGGGTCTGTCCAGGGAAGTCCCCACCCCGGCCGAAGCGCCAGAAGGCCGCTCCGAGAACAATGGCGGTCCCGGCGACGAGCCCCGTAATTTGGCGCCACGAAAACCATATCAAGAGCCCCTCTGCCAGCAGTGGGCTAGCTATGTAGGCCAGTATCGGGGCCAGTTCGTGAGTAGCTATGCCCTTTCCCCAGTGTTCCGAGCTCACCGTATCCGTGAGGGTGGCAATGCCGGATGGCAGATACAAACCCGCCGATAATCCCTGTACGATCAATCCCAATCGGATCCACAAGAGGTTATAGCTCAGGGAAACGGCAAGAAGCGAACCGCCCACGGCAACCGATGAGAGGATAATCGTCCGTCTGTAGGTGAGATGGGATGATACAAACCCGGAACTAAGAAGGCCCATGAGAAAGCCCAGGGAGATGAAGAAAAAGAGCGAACCTGCCTCGCTGTGTCCAATGTTCAGGTCTCTCTCAATCGTCGGCAGCAGGGGTGAAAGGATAACCCGTGTGAGGAAGTTGATAAAGAATATCGCCGTCAGAAAGAGGAGGAAGGGGACGTGAGAGCGAAAAGAAACCATTGCCGTACCTCTTTGTTTCAACAGGGCACAAGCCTTCGCGTACTCGCCTATGAAAGCTCGATCTTATCATTTTTCTCGGGGCAAACTCCAGTCATGGGGGTTCCTAAAATCCACCGTCTAATTTAAGTGTCAAAACGGAGCAATACGCCGCAAGCCTGTCGAGAGCCTCAAGGTCGAACGAGAGGAGCGATCGAAGGCAACGCCGCCCGTCGGCTTTTCTCAGGGCCATGAGCCTGTCGAATGGCAGATGATGCCTTGATGGTGGATCAGGGGTTCCTGAAGAATCGCCCCGAAATAGTCATCGAGCTCCGATAGGAAAGGGTAAAGGGGTTTCCTTCTCGGAGGCCAATTGGATACTTTCTGAATTTGGCGATGACGGGAAGAGGGCGGAAAGGCGATACGGGGAGTTTGTTTATGGTGCCCCCAAATCAGGTGGTCAATCCATTCTCACAGGCCCAATCAAGGGCAGGGGATGTTAGAATGCAAGACCTGCCCCTTCATCCCAACCGCAGCACCATTATCCCTCCGCTCGATCATCCAGAAGATCGCCCATGGTTAGCTCGAGCATCTTCACGCTCGCCAGGATTCGGGCTGCATTTCTCTCCACGGCGGGAATCCTCAGGTTAACGCCTTTGCTCCGGACTGCGAGGGCCGTTTCCTTCAGCACGTGAATCTGCTGAGTCAGCTCTTTCAACACGCGATCATCCATGTTCCCCCTCATATCTCCTTTTGACGCAAGTCCTTGAATCTCCTCGCCTTCACCTCGTATCGAGGAAGGTCTCCATAGGGATGGCATTCCACCTGGTATCCCAGGTTCGTCCTGAGCCGGAGTTGATCGTTCAGTCGACCGAGTATGGCTGTCTTGTTTTCCTCGGCCCCGGGCATGAGCTCGATCTTGAGCACGATTTGATCCAGATCGCCCCGTTTGCATACCACTACCTCAAATTCATCGGAAAGCTCCGGGAAGGCCCGAACCACCTCCTCTATGGCAGAAGGCGCAAGGAGCACCCCCTTGACCTTAACGATGTCGTCGACTCTCCCGTGAACGCCTCCTTTCAGCAAACGAAAGCTTCGGCCGCACGAGCATGGTTCCGGCGCCCATTCGATAAGATCCTTGGAGTCGAAACGGACGCAGGGTTGGGCCATTCGATCGAAGGCCGTGATAACCATCTTCCCCCTCTGTCCTGGATTCCGAATGATTTCTCCCGTCTCGAGGTCCTCGATCTCCACCAGAAACATGGCCTCGTTAACGTGGATCCCCCCGGGCTGCTCGGTGCATTCGTACCCCCAGGCACCGACCTCGGTGGCCCCGGTGTGATCAAACACCTTGGCCCCCCATGCCTCCTCCATCCTTCTCTTTGTGGAAGGGATCGATGCGCCGGGCTCTCCCGCACAGGTGATCTTATTGATGGTGAGGGCAGATGGGTCCATGTTCATTCGGTCCCTTGCCGTCATTGCCATCCCAAGGACGTATGTGGGAGTGGACATCATTGCCGTTGCCTTGAGCTCCTGAATCTTCAGGATGCGGGCCTGGGTGTCCAGCACCCCGCCCGGTATTACCTCACAGCCGATCTTCTCGGCCGCGTAGTGGCCTGCCCAGAAGGCAACGAAGACATTGTAGCCAAAGGGAATGAAGACACGATCCGAGGGGCGATAACCCTGAGCCCAGAGAATGTAACACCAGCATTCCGCCCACCACTCCCAGTCTTGCCACGTGTCGGGTTGATACACGGGTTGGCCCGTGCTGCCGCTGGTCTGCCGAAATTCGGTTACCTCCTCCAGGGGTACGCACAGGGCCTCCCCATACGGAAAAGGATCCTTGGACTGGATTTCCCGCATCATGGATTTTTCCACCTTGGGCACATGGACTACGTCCTCCAGGGTCTTTATGTCTTCCGGCCTTATCCCGGCCTGATCGTAGAGCCTCCGATGAAAGCGTGAGTGCTCCCAGGTCCAGCGAAAGATTCGCCGGAATTTCTTGAGCTGCAGCTCCCTCAGGCGGCCACCATCGATGGTTTCCAGTATTTCATTCCAGTAGGGGCTCCAATCAGCCATACCTGACCCCTCAAAACGTGAATCCGGGTGCCATTAAAGGGGAATCTTAGAGGAAAGTCAATAGGAATGCCCTGGAGTTTCCTCTTCAAACCAATGAGACTCATTTCTCTGGTGAGCAAGGGTCAAGAGCAGACTGGACCCGTTTGCCCCTTGGGCTTATAATAGTGAGACCTGGTCAAGCGTCTTCATCAACGTCTATCGGCCAGATCCCAGGGCTATGGATGGAAAAGTCAGGAGGAGACCCTGAAAGTATTCGAAAAATGCCATTTGAAGTAATGCTGCCGCTTCTCGATTAAATAAGAGTCAAGAGGAGACTTGACCCCTTCCACTGCGGGTTACCTATGGAAGAAAGAATTGTGCTTGTAAATAGAAATGATAAGGAAGTTGGGACTGAAGAAAAGATAAAGGCGCACAGAGAGGGGAAGCTGCACAGGGCTTTCTCCGTATTTGTTTTTAATGCCAAGGGTGAGAAGCTTCTTCAGAGAAGGGCAAAAACCAAATATCATTCCGGTGGCCTATGGACAAATACCTGTTGCAGCCATCCACGACCAGGGGAACCTGTAGAAAAAGCTGCGCATAGAAGGTTAAAAGAGGAGATGGGTTTTGACTGCGAACTCAAAGAGCTTTTCAATTTCACGTATCACGTAAAGCTTGGCAAGAATCTTTTTGAGCATGAATATGACCATGTTTTCGTGGGTAAATTCGACGGTGAACCAAATCCGAATCCTGAGGAAATTGATGACTGGAAATGGATCGGTCTGGAAGAATTAAAAAGGGAGATGCAGGAAGATCCCGACCGGTATACGTATTGGCTTCGGGTGGTTTTTGATAAGGTTGTTTCTCATCTGAAGGATAATGTTAAGCTTGGGTAAATGCTTTGTCGCCTGCCAACCTCCACCCTCCTACCTCAACCGCAACACCGCAGCACCAAATTGGGTGTGAGGGTTTGAGAGAGATAGCCTCTTTGACGGTGAATAAAGCATTCGAAGCACCGAGGGACGTTTCTACCCCAATCGGTGCTTTTTTTGAACGGTCCTGAATGGGGGAGAATACGAAAACTAACAACGGCCAATAAACCCGGGCGCCGGAGGCTAATCGAATAAGCTTCAAAAGGAGACTTGACCCCTTTCCCCTTTGGCTTTGGGGGTTTCTCAACCTTAACCTTAACCTAGACCTGCTGAGGCACGGAGTGCTTCAAGCTTTAACCTCAAGCTGCGGAGCCTTCGAGGGGCGAAAGCCCCGAGGCGCGCACAGAGCAAAAGACTGCAACCGGGGAGAGGATATGAATGAGAAGCACATCATCAAGGTTGCCAATGAGCTCGGCCTCAGGCCACATCAGGTGATGGCCACGGTGGAATTGCTCGAAGGGGGCGCCACCGTTCCCTTTATTGCCCGTTACAGAAAGGAGACTACCGGGTCCCTAGAAGAGGTATCCATAGCCACCATTCGCGACCGGATTGCCCAATTACGTGAATTGGACAAGCGCCGGGAAATCATACTGAATTCACTTGAGGAGCGGGGGCTGATAACAGATCAACTGAGGGAAAAGATTCTGGCCGCCGAGACACTCGCCACCTTGGAGGATATCTACCTGCCGTATCGACCAAAGAGACGCACTCGGGCAACGATGGCCCGGGAGAAGGGGCTCGAGCCTTTGGCGAAGATTCTCTTGACCCAGGAGGAGACTACCGATCCTCTTAAGGAGGCAGACGGCTTTGTCGACCCGGAGAAAGGGGTCGAATCGGCGGATCAGGCGCTTGCCGGCGCACGGGACATCATCGCCGAATGGGTGAATGAAGACCAGAGGGCCCGGGAGAAGATGCGTGCGCTCTACGAAAAGGGTGCCAAGTACCGGGACTACTTTGACTGGGAAGAGTCGGTGGCCAAGGCGCCATCCCACAGAATTCTGGCCCTGCGTCGTGGGGAAAAGGAGGGTTTCCTCAATTTGCGGGTGAAGGTGCCGGAAGATGAAGCCCTGGGCCTTCTGGAGGCGATGTTCGTCAAGGGAGGCGGCGCGGCCTCAGGGCAGGTGCGGGAGGCCGTAACCGACAGCTACAAGCGGCTTCTCTCGGATTGTATGGAAACGGAGATACGCGCCGCCACCAAGGAGCGAGCTGACGTAGAAGCGATCAGGATATTTGCCGGCAATCTCCGTGAACTTCTCCTCGCAGCCCCGCTCGGGCAAAAGAACGTCCTGGCCATAGACCCGGGTATCCGCACCGGCTGCAAAGTGGCCTGTCTGGATCGTCAAGGGAAATTGCTCCAAACCGCCACAGTCTACCCCTTCGAGTCGGAAAAGAGCAGGTCAGCCGCTGCTGCGAAGCTCGGTGAGCTGTGTGAGCGGTATTACGTCGAGGCCATAGCGGTGGGGAACGGCACGGGCGGTCGAGAGACGGAATCCTTCATCAGGGGCCTTGATTTCTCGGGAAACATCCCCGTGGTGATGGTCAATGAAAGCGGTGCCTCCGTGTACTCTGCTTCTGAGATAGCAAGGGCAGAGTTTCCCCATCTGGACGTGACCTTTCGAGGAGCTGTATCTATCGGCAGGCGGCTCATGGACCCGCTGGCGGAACTGGTGAAGATCGATCCCAAATCAATTGGCGTCGGGCAATATCAGCACGACGTAAACCAGCATGACCTGAAGAGAAGCCTGGATGATGTGGTCATGAGCTGTGTCAATGCTGTGGGCGTGGAGGTCAATACGGCCAGTGAGCAGCTCCTTTCCTACGTATCAGGCCTTGGGCAGCAGCTGGCGGGAAACATCGTGGCCTATCGGAGTGAACACGGCCCGTTTTCGTCAAGGGAAGAACTGAAGGAGGTGCCGCGGCTGGGTCCCAAGGCCTTTGAGCAGGCCGCGGGCTTTCTCCGCATCAGGAATGGGGAGAATCCCCTCGACGCGAGCGCGGTCCATCCCGAGTCCTATCCCATTGTGGAGGCCATGGCAAAGGATCTGG
>SMTZ1_10018234_pt1 | contig 11712 bp, 9 predicted proteins | sample DeeMarSWOR136_30_FD_25667 | JGI IMG/M metagenome (IMG submission 25667) | reverse complement strand
TCTTTCAGGAAGCGGTCAAGCATAACCTATTTCTCTTGGTCGGGGGTCCGATTCTGGTTATTATCGCTCTTATCTTCGCCTCTCTATTATTTGAGCAGCTCAGGGGTTGGAAGTTTTACCGTTTCTCTCTCTTTTTGCCCTATATCATGGCTGTGCCGGTCATAGGAATCGTGTTCAGCTACATGTTGATGCTCAATGGATCGCTTAACGAGATCTTGCGGTTCCTGCACCTTGATTTTATGGCCCTCGATTGGATCGGGAGCCCGAAGATCGCCTTGAAGAGTATACTCGCCATTATCATTTGGAAGGAGATGGGTTTTGGCATAGTCCTATTTTTTGCGAGGCTTATGAGTGTTTCTGAAGAAATCTTCGATGCAGCAAAAATCGACGGCGCAAACTGGTGGCAGACCCTCTGGTATATAACGATCCCCCAGCTTCAGATAGTGATCGAATTCTTTGCCATCGTTTCGATCATCAATCTACTCTCCTGGATCTTCGCCTATGTCTATACGGTTACGAGGGGTGGTCCTGGTTCATCAACACAGGTAATCGAGCTCTGGATTTTCAATAAGGTTGCCCGTGGGGCTCCCAATCCGGGGATGGGGGCGGCAGCCTCGGTCATCCTGTTTCTTGCTACAATGGTTCTCATATTTACCCTCCTCCGGCTCAGGATGAAGGTGGGGGAAGAAGAATGAAACCGATGACAAGGATCACCCATCTTGATTTTGAAAGGGTTGCTCAGAAGACAGTCAAGCAGCTGCTTCTCATTATTGTCACATTCATTGCTCTTTACCCGCTCTACTGGTTGGTTGCCACTTCCTTGAAATCCCAGTCCGATTACCTGTACAATAAGTTTGGCCTTCCATGGCCCATCCTAATGGGAAATTTTTTGACAGCACTAAGGGGAGGTCGTTTTCTCAGATGGTTTCTCAACTCAACCATCATTACTATAGGATCGACTCTTGCTGGGACCACGATCGCCTGTTTTGCGGCATTTGCTTTTGCAAAGATGCCCTTCAGGGGAAGCAATGCGATACTCAATTTCGTGATTTCCCTGATGGTGGTACCGCCGGTGGTGATGATCGTACCCCTCTTCATTCTCTACGCTCAATTGCAGTTCACATCAACCTATCAGGGCATCATCATTCTCTACGTGGGACTCACCATGCCCTTTTCTGTATATATGCTCACAAACTTCTTCAAAACCATACCCCATGATATAGTCGACTCTGCGATGATCGATGGATGCAATTATTTTGGAATACTGTGGCGGATTTACATTCCCCTTTCAGCACCGGCACTGGTGACGCTTATAATTGTCAATGCTCTTTGGATTTGGAACGAGCTGTTGCTTGCACTGGTGTTTCTGCCAAGGGATGATATGCGGACGCTTATGGTGGGTATAACGGCCTTTAAATCGAAGCTGAACCTTGATATTCCCGTGACCATGGCTGGTCTGCTCATGACCACATTGCCAATGATCATACTCTATATTGTGTTTCAGCGGTTCTTCATCCGCGGCCTGACGGCCGGAGCGACCAAGGGTTGAGGAACCGCCCTTGCCGGAAAGCAGTGGGGTTGTAATTGTCTCGACGAGGAAAGTAATCGACAGGTATGGGAAAGCGGGTATGACTGCTGCATCGACACGTACAAGAATCAAGCGCCTGCTGTCGAGGATCAGGGAGATGGAGCTCGAGGGCGCGGTAGTATGCGGCCGCGACAACCTCTTCTACCTCTCGGGGCATCTCATGGGTGAGGGCAATGGTCCTGCTCTCCTTTTTCTGCCCATACGTGGAACTCCTCTGCTTCTCTATCCGGAAGGTGAAAGTGCCCTTTCCTCGATTAGAGATTTTCCAGGTGAATCCCTGCCCTACGGTTTATCGGAGTCTGGAGCAGGCCTCGCTGCAGCAGCGCGCAGCCTTCAGAACCGCATCAGTGGTCAATTGAAGCCGCCCCTGGGGATCGAGCCTTCAATTCTCCCAGCACAGATAGCCTGGGAGCTGGGTATGGGGTCTCCGACGGACTGGAGGGACATTGAAGATACGATCGTCAAGCTTCGCACGGTGAAGAACGGAGGGGAGATCGAGCGAATGAAGCGTGCGGCCCAAGTTGTCGATGCGGGACAGGCACGTGCGCAGGAGCTTTTTCGGGAGGGAGTTACCGAGATCGGGCTTCAGGCCGCCTGCAGGGAGGCAATGGAGCGGACTGCAGGAAAGCCCATCGGGTGCCTTGCGGACGTGCTCATCGGGTTCCGGACCGCCCTGATTGGAAGCCCCGGCGGCGTTGCTGGGGAGAACGGGGCAAAGAGAGAAGATCCGGCCATCGTTGATCTCCTGCCCTGTGTAGACGGTTATTACGCGGATTGCACGCGAACGCTTTTTGCAGGGGAGGCTCCGAAAGACCGCTTGGGGGTTGCAAGGCTTCTGCTCGAGGTCAAGGCCGATCTCGAGGCCCTTCTCAGGCCCGGTGTGCCGGCTGCCGAGATCGATGGGATGGCCCGGAATCGGCTCTCCCGCGAAGGTTCTTTTCCCCACCACACAGGGCACGGCATCGGTATATCACACTTCGAGCCTCCCTTCATACGGGAGGATTCTGAAGACGTGCTGCAGAAGGGGAATGTGATCACCCTCGAGCCTGGAATCTATTTCGAGCACTGGGGAGCCCGTATAGAGGATGATTACCTCATCACAGAGGACGGGTTCGAGAAGCTTACAGGATAGGGGGACTGAGGATGCCCTTCTTCAAAGCCGTGGTGTGGACAGGACCGAACAGGGTGGAAGTGCAGGAACGCCCAGTCCCCGATCCGGGACCGGGGGAAGTCCTGCTGCGCATACGGTCTGCGGGTATCTGCGGCACTGACCTGCACATTCTCTCGGGCACCCACCCGCAGGCAAGGCCGCCCCTGGTGCTGGGCCATGAGTTTGCGGGAGAGGTGTGCGGGATCGGTGAGGGGGTTGATCCCGGTCTAAAAAGTACACGGGTGGGTGCCGATTCCTACCGGGGATGCGGACAGTGCACCTACTGCCGAGCTGGAAGCAGGCAGCTCTGTGACAAAGGAACGTGCGAGTTCGGGGTCAACATCGATGGAGGCTGGGAGGAATATCTGGTCGTGCCCGCAGAAAACCTCTACAGGATTCCCGACAAGGTAAGCTTTACCGAAGCAGGTGCCGGCTGCATTCTCAACTGCCCCATGGCCGCGGTGGAGATGGTGAGGATAAACGCTGGTGACCTTGTGCTCATTATCGGCGACGGACCTTCAAGCCTCATCATGGTGCAGCTTGCCCGCCTGAAGGGAGCCAGCCGGATCGTTGTGTCGGGTCACCGGGAACGCCGCCTGGCCCTCGCCCTCGAGTTAGGGGCCGATCAGGCTGTCAATACCCATGAGAAACTTCTGGCGGATGGTCTGGGAGAGCTTAAAGGTTATATCACTGTGGTCATCGATGCAGTGGGAAGCTCGCAAACCCTGGGCGAGACTCTGCGTCTCGCGGGAAAGAGGGCCCGCGTCCACCTCTTCGGGCTGCCGGAAGGCCCATTGCAGGACCTTCCCATGGATGAGTTTTTGTGGAAGGAACTTGCGCTCACAGGGTCCACGGGTGCGCCCTCCCTGTGGCCGGTCGCCATGGAGTACCTGAAACGGGGTCTCCTGAAGGTGGAACCCATCATCAGCCATCGATTTTCAATCGAGCAGCCCCAGCAAGCCGTGGATTTCATTCGTAGCAACTCCCGTGATATCGTCAAAGCCGTTTTCGAGATGCCGGAATAACCGGCTGCCGGGGCTGGATGTTCATGGGTTTTTGGATATGGAAACGGGAAAATATCATGAAACTGAGTTGTCTCCCCGTCTCCTTTTTCAAGGAGATCATTGAGGGATCCATGTCGGTGCACCAGTGGGCTCTCCTGGGCAGGGAACTGGGGCTGGACGGCATAGACCTGAGCGTGCTTTTTCTGAAGAGCCTGGATCAGGAATATCTCGAAAGCATGCGAGGGGAGATGGAATCCGCGGGGATCGGGGCGGCGGTTGTTAATACCTACCCCGATCTCACCCATCCGGAGTACGCGGAGCGCAGGCGGGAACGCGTGCAGCTCAAGGGGTACATTCGGGCTGCGGGTGTACTCGGGGCCCTGATGGTACGGGTCACCGCTGGACAGGGACATCCGGAAACAGACAGAAGGAATGGGGTACAGTGGGCCGTGGAGGGGCTTGCAGAGGCGCTCGAAACCGCAGACCCCATGGGCATGACCCTCGTGTACGAGAACCACTCCAAACCCGGAGTTTGGCAACACCCGGATTTTTCCTATCCCTCCGAGATTTTTCTTGAGATCGCGGGCAGGCTCGAGGGCACTTCTCTGAGGATACTCTTCGATACTGCCAATCCGGTGTCCAGAGGGGAGGACCCGATTCCTATACTGGAACGTGTCATGAGCAGGGTCGCCTGTGTCCATGCTGCAGACACCTCGTCAGCGAAGGGACTGCGGCCGGCGCTGCTCGGTACCGGCATCGTGCCCTTTGATGATATATTTTCTTTGCTCAAGAAGGCGGGGTATGATGGCTGGATAAGCATCGAGGAGGCAAGTGGTCTGGGCCGAAGGGGAGTGAAGAAAGCGGTTGCGTTCGTGCGCAGTAAATGGAAAGAAACAGAATAATAGTTGATAAGAATAAACGCCCATATTAAGGACATACGTCAAGTTCTTATATGCTCTGATTATTTTTAAGGCAATAGAGCCTGGAAGTCATGGTATGTAATGCATTGAGGTCCTTTCGTATAGGTTCAGAAATAATGTGCATAGGAAACAATTATAAATGATCCTAATTTTTTAACATATTAATAGGGAGATCTTTGAGAACTTCGGTTAAAAAGCATGGTATGTTTCAGTTTTTCGAAGAAAATAGATGCTTTTCCAGATTAAAATAGAAATTCGAAGTTCGATCTAATAGTTAGTACGCGTTCATAATCAAGTATTTACAAAGAATATGGAGAAGAACCATAATTTTTCAGGTTCTTAACTTTTTTTCCATGTACAATGAGTACGGGCATGTAATCAAATATTTGAAAAATGGATATAGGGAAAAACCAATTTTTAAGGTGAATTAATCTTGTAGAATGTCCCGAAGTTATGTGAAAGTATCATACAGAAAATGTATATCTTATCTGACGAGGAAAGTGCTGCTCCTATTGAATTTTTCTCTATCACGTAACTTCGGGACATTACCTGACTATTTATCTTATGTACGACGAGTACGTGACTGTAATCATAATTGTGAAAAATGGATATATAAAAAACAAATTTTTAGGATGAATTAATCTTGTCTATGTATGAACGTGCAGGGGGCGGGTATGAAGCTGCATGAGCATCACATGTTCCCCAGGGACCTGGCACGCGACTATCCCCTCATCGTGCGTGGCGAGGGCGTGTGGCTCTGGGACGAGCGGGGCAGGAAATACCTCGACGGCTGCTCAGGGGCAAACGTGGCAGGTATAGGACACGGGGTCCGGGAGATAGCCGACGCCATGGCAGAGCAGGCAGCGAGGGTCGCCTACGTACCCCCGCAGCACTTCCTGCACCAGAAAGCGCTGGAGCTTTCGGAGAAGCTGATCAAGATGGCTCCCCCAGGCTATTCCCGTGTGATGCTTCTTTCAGGCGGCTCGGAAGCTATCGAGAATGCCTTCAAGATAGCGCGCCAGTATCACGCGCTCTCGGGTAATCCGTCGAAGTACAGGATCGTGTCCCGCTGGAGAGGGTTTCACGGCAACACCCTTACCGCAGATGCGGCCAGCGGCAATACCTCCAGGCGGAGCCTGTTCACGCCCATGCTCATGCCGGTGCCCCACATAGCCCCGTCCTACTGCTACCGCTGTCCTCTCGGACGAGTCTACCCTGGGTGTGATACGGGGTGTGCCCGCGACCTCGAAACCATCATTCTCCAGGAGGACCCGGCATACATCTCAGCCTTCGTTGCTGAAACCGTTGTCGGCGCAGCAGCGGCAGCCCTCACACCGGTACCCGAGTACTACCCGCTCATCCGGGAGATCTGCAACCGGTACAACGTGCTCTGGATAGCTGACGAAGTCATGGCTGGAGCAGGCAGGACCGGCACCTTTCTGGCGGTCGAACAGTGGGGCGTGTTGCCTGATCTCGTGGTGCTCGCAAAGGGGCTGTCGAGCGGTTACCTTCCTCTGGCAGCGATCCTCGTTCATGAAAGGGTGTTCCGGGCCTTCGAAGAGAGCGGTGTCGACTATCTGGGCGGCCACACCTACAACGCCCACCCGGTCACCTGCAGTGCGGGCCTCGCGGTGTTGAATTACCTCGAGAAAAAAAACCTCATGAAAGATGTTGCCCGTAAGGGTGCCAAGCTCGAGGAGGGCCTGCGCAGGATTGCGGCACATGAGCCCCTTATCGGCGATGTCAGGGGCCTGGGCCTTATGTGGGGAGTGGAGTTCGTCAGGGACAGGGCCGCCAGGGAGCCTTTTGACCGCGATGTGAAACTGGCGCTACGGGTGATGCTACACGCCATGGAAAAGGGTCTCATCCTTTACCCTGTTTCAGCCATGGCGGACGGTCTGCGGGGAGATGGAGCGCTCATTTGTCCGCCCCTCATTATCGACGCTGAAGAGATGGATGAACTGCTCGGCATGTTCGAGGAGACGGTCAGAAAAGTAAGCAAGGAGCTGGGAGGTGTGAAATGATCATTGCGGATGCGGAGCATGCACCGGGTATACGGATACCACCACCCTATGAACGCGAACTGAAGGTCCTTCTCTCTCCTGAGCTCCAGCGGGGGCTCGAAACCATCGCCTCAGGGCTCACCATCCTGCCCCCTGGAGGGCAGTCCGACCTGCACGAGCATGACGAGGGTGAGATGTTCTACGTGATCTCAGGCCGGTGCAGCATCACTGTGGGCGATGAGGAGGCCACTGTACACCCAGGAACCGCGGTCTGGGGGCCGCCCCACGTGCCCCATATGCTAAAGAATCCCGGCAGCGAAGAGTGCCGGATACTCTGGGTGATTTCCCCCCCGGGAAGGGAGAGAGACATCATCGAGCAATCGAAGTAGGTTGCAAGGACACGGGAATTCGACTGATTCGCCTGTCAGAGGGAGCATCACAGGGATGTACAAACGTACTTGGTGGTATCATCCATGAAACCTCAATTTCTCAAAGTACTCTCCGATGAAGAGATGGGACGCATTGATCGGGAATCAAAGCTTCTCCTCGAGGCGCACGGCGTCAAGGTGAGGCATCCGCAGGCTCTGGACCTGCTCGGGGAAATAGGGTGCCTGGTTGAGCGTTCTTCCTCCATGGTACGAATGCCTGCAGAGGTGGTGGCAGAGGCTGTTGCATCGGTTCCGAGGCGTTTCACGCTGCACGGCAGGGAAACATCGAATGAAATCGAGCTCGGCGGTGATGAGGTGCTCTTCGGTCCCGGAGGTTTCGCCGTTTTCGTCGAGGACCCTGAAACAGGGGAGAGGCGAAAGGCGAGTCGGATTGACCTTCGCGATCATCTCCGTCTTTCCGACTACCTGCCCGGCTGCCAGTTCAACCACGTGAACGTGTTCCCCTCGGATCTGCCCGAAACAAAGGCAGACCTCCACATCTGGGCCGACGCACTGGTCTACCAGACGAAGCCCATCATGAACGAAAACTACTCGGCCCGGTCCGTGGACGAACTCGTGGAAATGATTTCGGTCCTGCGAGGCTCACGGGAGGAAGCGCTCTCCTGTCCCCAGGTGTGTCTCGATGTGTGCGTGCTCTCCCCGCTCACCCACGATACGAGGCAGGTTGACCTCCTGCTTGCGGGTGCACGTTACGGCCTGCCCATCAGCATTAACTCAGGACCCATCGCGGGAGGGACAAGCCCTGTGACTCTGGCCGCAGTGGTTTCGCAGGCGAATGCGGAATTACTGAGCGCGCTGGTAATCGCCCGTGCAGGAGCGGAGGAGCTGGATAAGAAGGCTCCTCCCGTTCTCTACGGAAGCTGGGGCCGGCACCTGGACATGCGTTACGGTACAGTGACCATGGGAGGGCCGGAGTTCGCGCTGCTGAAGGTAAGTACAGCCCAGATGGGCCGCTTTTACGGTATACCGACGAGGGGCGGCGGCGCTCTCAGTGACAGCCTGTTCTCAGACGCCCAGTCCGGTTACGAGAAGATGCTCACCACCATTATACCGGCCGTCGCAGGGGTCAACTATGTATCGGGCATGGGTCTCAACGAATCGGAAAACCAGCAAAGCCTTGCTCAGCTCGTCATCGACGATGAGATCGTGGCTATGGTCAGAAGGCTGCTGAGAGGCATTACCGTGGACGACGAGCACCTGGCTACAGGCCTCATTATGGAGGCCGGGCCGGACGGTAATTTTCTCGATAACGATCACACCCTCCGATTCTTCCGGGAGGAACTGTTCGACCCCGCCCTATCGAATCGTATGAAGTACGAGCGGTGGCGAGACGCCGGTGCGCTCACCCTTCGTGAGCGGGCCTTGAAAAGGGCACGGGATATTCTCCGGGATCATCATCCCGAGCAGGAGCTCGACAAAGAGGTTGTGCAGGAGATCTACAGGATCGCGGGCCAGGAGGATAACCGGTAGAGTGGTAAACAGGAGCGACATATACGTATAGGTGGAATCACCGGGAAAGCCAGGCGCGGAGGGTCGCGCGGTAGAGGGCCCGCTCGATATAACCGCCCTCGGGAGAGAGTGCATCGTATCCCTTTTCTATGAGCAGTTCCATGAAGGGCTTGAGCTGCCGGCTGTAGTGCTCCATGCACTGTTGCGGATGAACGCCTGGCCAGGAGTAGCAGGATACCACGGTACGCCGGTTTTGTGTGGGAACACCATCTGGGATGTCCCTTTCCCAGTCGGGATCTTCCGGAAGGAAGACATATTTATCGAGGTTGCCCTGGGGGATTCCCTCCACACCTCGGACCACCGGGGGTCGGTCATTGGGCAGATAGGGATCGACGGCGAGATCGGCGACGACGGCATGTGGCGGAAGCCAGGCAATCCAGCTGTTGGGCACCACGGGAATCGAGGGGTTTCGTCTGCGGGTCGCGTCGACCAGGATGTCTGCGCTTTCCAGAAGTGTTCTCATGATCGATGTGCGGGACGTCACGCTCCGTCCTGCGGCCACAGCTACGGATCCGGTTCCGCCCTTCTCCATGTACCCTTCATTGCGGTTCAGGCTGCCCATTTTGGTTGCCGCTTCAACGGCGTATTTGCCGACGATGCCAGTTCCCAGCACAATAACCCGTATGGGGCACGAATAACGCTCGAATAGGTGCGGGTGCGAGCGCTCCAATTCGGTAAAAGCCGCGTCGATGCCGTTCCAGGCCACCGCCCTCATGTTCTCCACGAGCCGGAGGTTGTTATCGTCGGTTATTGAGTCAAGTGAAACGGCCCGCATGCCGAGATCTTTCAGACGTTGTACGCGCCAGGGTCTCGTGTTGTAGTGAAGCATGGTGACAAGGCAGCTTCCTCTTCCGAGCAGGTTGAATTCGTGGCGTTCAGGAGCCCGCAAGATCAACACCAGTTCCCGGTCGAATGCCTCTTCACGGCTGCAGCGGTGTACATGGGGGTTGTCTCTTTGATACTCCTCTATGGTGAAGCCGCCGTCGGACCAGTACCCCTCTTCCAGGAACACCTCGACTCCAAGTGCTGTGAGGAAATGAACGAAATCGGGTAGAAAGACTCGCCGTTCCCCCTGCTCCTTCATCATGCGGGGCAGCCCCACGCTCTGCAGCGCATTCACACCGATTCTCCTTGTGCTGTGGGCCAGTGTGAAAGCATCGCCCTGGACAGTGCCCGGTGGAAGAACGTGCCACGGGGATCAATATTCGTCGGTCCTCCCGCTTCCATCAAAACACGGACGAGGGGGAACACCTGTTTCCCGTAGATTCCCATACAATCCTCCGGGTGTATGCCGGGCCATGAGTAGCATGATACAGTGGCGCGCCGGTGACGTGTGCTCACGCAGCCGGGTAAAAGATCGTAGGCTTTGTCCTCCGGATAGTATATGTATTGATCGAGATCTCCGTGGGGTATGCCCTCGATCGCCTTGATCGTGGGCGAGTTCTCCGTACAATCGTAGGGATCCACGGAGAGATCGAGGATAACTGCGTGTTCGGGGAGATGGGCGATCCAGTCGTTGGGGATCACGACCTTTGTAGGATCGGGGCGTTGCGTCGCATCAACGAGCACGTCGGTTTCCTCTAGAATGCCCAGCATCTCATGCTCGATGCAGGTGACGTCATAATCCACCACGGTCACACGAACACCTGGCACAGCCTGGCGCACCATACGCTCCCACAGTTTCGTGTCACCGTACCGGATGGCAGCCTGCATGGCATGGGCTCCCACCCCGCCCGAGCCCAGTATGGTGACGTGTACGGGACGGCGGTTTCGGTTCTCGAGACCGGGGAATGTTTTCCCCAGTACCATGAACGCTGTCTCCACGCCGTTCCAGCCTACGGCACGAAGGTTCTCGACGAGACGCCTGCCCGTGTCATCCTTGACCGAGTCCAGGGAAACGGCCTCGAGATTGAACTCCTTGAGCTGTTTGATCCTTCCAGGTCTCGTGGGGAAGTGTATCATGGACATGAGACATGAACCGCTCCGCAACAGGGGCAGCTCATCGTCGTTCGGGTATCGCAAGACGATCACCAGATCCTGGGAATAGGCCTCTTCATGCGACCCGAACCGGGCGTTCTTTGTGGTCCCCGTGTAGGAGCGGGCGCTGATATCCATACCGCTTCCATAACCCTGCTCGAGGATGACCGGGACACCCAGTTCACTGATTCTCCGCACGAAGGTGGGAAGAAAATCACGACGCTCGCCCCTCTCCTTGTGCATTCGGGGAAAACCGACGCTCATACGCTTCATGTGGTCACTCATCTTTCATCCCGTTTCTCCCGATGCTTCTGAAGTATTCAACTCCAAGTAAAAAGTCCAATATCAATATCGATCATGGATATCCGTTACGGACACTCTGCACGGTAGCGTTTCAAAATCTCTCTGACCTCATCGAGGGGGAGTGCCGGTGCGAAGTGGTTGTTTATGCCGTACATGTCCTCGGCCATACAGATCGCGTTCAAAATCGCTTCTTCGGTCGCTTCTATGACGGCTTCATAGAGCGGGCTGATGTGGCTGTCGGCAAGGAATGTGAGCGAGTAGGTCCTGCTCCTCGAGAGCCGGGAGAAGAGGTTTGCCGTTGAGAAGGAGAGGATGATTTCCCCTGATTGGTGCGCAGCGTAGGAACCGACACGGCCGATGCCGATGGCTGCGCGCTTCGAGAGGCGGTTGAGCTGCTGGGAGATGAGAGGAGCATTCGTTGCCACCACGACGATGATGCTTCCGTAGGTGGGCTTTCGTTTCATCTGCTCCGAGTATCGTGGAGCGAGAAGTTTTCCGACCGGGATTCCATCCATCCGCAGGTCATGGAGGCGTCCGAAGTTGCTCATGGCGATGACCCCGACCGTGTACCCTCCCTTGGAAGCGGGAAGCTTACGCGATGAGGTGCCGATGCCTCCCTTTAGATCGCATGTGATCATACCGGTCCCGCCGCCGACGTTTCCCTCCTGCACCGGACCTGACTGTGCGTTTTCGATGGCTTCGTACACATGGTCGGGCCTGACATGACGGCCCCTGATATCGTTGAGCCATGAATCATCGCACTCGCCCACAAGAGGAATGACAACGTCGTATTCCCTGCCCAAACCGGG
>SMTZ1_10010899_pt1 | contig 11712 bp, 14 predicted proteins | sample DeeMarSWOR136_30_FD_25667 | JGI IMG/M metagenome (IMG submission 25667) | reverse complement strand
ACCTGTTCGTAGCCGCGAAAACATGAACCAGAGGAACAAGACAGAGCTATCCAGTCTGAGGAACACCCAGGGCGAGTTGGAGACTATCGAGGAGCATATCGGGTTCTTCAAAGGATTGTTCAAGAAGATGCCTGATGATCTTCTGAAGACATTAATGCCCAGGGTGATAGCTGGGATGGCTATGTTTTTCCAGTTGAAGATGAGAGCAGAAAGCCTTGGGTTGAACAACGATGCTCTCAACATCAGCAGGGGTCTACCCAATAACGTCACCACGGAGATGGCCCTGGAGCTATGGGATACGGTGCAGAGGATCAGACAGGATGAGGAGTCACGGGGTGCCTTAACGGAGGATGCCTCAGAGCTGGTGAAGGCCTACCGTGACAGGAGACTACCACCCGTATTCATTAGTGAGCTGGATGCTTTCATAGCCAAGTATGGCATGCGTGGAGTAGCCGAGGTAGACATCGGCTCAACCAGGTGGTGCGACGACCCGTCACACATCATCCAGTTGATGCAGACTTACTACAAGATCGATGACCCTGAGAAAGCCCCAGACGCGACCTTTAAGATGATGGCTAAGTCAGCTGAAGCCTCGCTGGAAAGGATTGAGGAGGAGGCTGGTAGACAGAAGGGGTGGCTGAATAAGAAGCTCATCGGGTTCCTCGGATATAGGCAGAGAAACCTCGCTGGGCTCAGAGAGACACCAAAGTTCTACATCATCAACATCCTGTTTATCGCGAGAAACAGCCTCCTCGAGATAGGTAGACAGTTAACTGCAGGGGGCATACTGGAGGATGCCTGGGATATCTTCTACCTCCACATGGAAGAACTGGATGAACTGCAGACTAAAAACGAAGACTGGAAACTCCTCGTAGCGGAACGCAAGAAACAGCAGATCATGGACTCACAGAAGAAACCTCCACGAGCCATACTAAGCGATGGACACGCATTCTACGGCACCGTAAGCAGTGACGGGAAAACCCTACTCGGCTCACCGGTGTCACCGGGAACCGTTATGGGAGCAGCTCACATAATACTGGACCCCTACGGTGAGACGCTTGAACCCGGCGAGATACTGGTCTGCCCAGGCACAGACCCAGCTTGGACGCCTCTCTTCTTGGCTGCTGGCGGTCTCGTGATGGAGGTAGGCGGCTTGATGACCCATGGATCAATCGTTGCACGTGAATATGGGATACCCGCAGTCGTTGGCGTCACAGAAGCCACAACTCGACTGAAAACAGGTCAAAAAATAATCGTTGACGGCGAAAATGGAGTAGTAACTATCCTAGAATAGCTACTGCGCGCGCCTACAAGAGTAACCGACTTCGATTTCACAACCTTGATACCGAGTGAAGATCCCGCTGATTGGGAGTACTGGTTACCGAGTAACGATTCTGAGGAACTTGTCTTATGGGGATATGACTATGGTCAAACCAACATTCAAACTAGTAAATATCACATGAACGGTTACGTAGAGGAAGCATCAGACCCTTTCACGGGTTGGGAAGGTCGTAGCGTACACATGAACGGCGTAATAGAGTGGCAAAATGTTGGGACTCCAGAGGAACCGATAATGGCTCCGCAATATGCTCCTGGAGTATTTAGAATTAACTAATAAATAGAGAACAATGAGAAAAAACGGACTCCATACTATCCCTTTTTTTTCTCGATGATTTTATCCTCACTTCATATGGTTCAGGAATGATGTGTGGGGTGGGATGCCCACACAGATTGTCTAGTAAAATATATGATGTTATGATTAAGCATATGAGATTCGTTTAGTAAATTACGGGCTTGGAAAAGTATCCGCCTAAAATTTTAATCCATTAGCATTTGATATCGGATCATTTCTAATCGCTTACTCGGATAGAAGAAAATGATATGCTGTTTTCATTTCCTTCGTCGATCACTGTTTCACCCTCTCTCATATTGACCATGTTTCTCCTTGAATTTGAACCCAGCCAGACGTGTGCGGTTGCAGAACCTCTTGGGGACCCTGCGAACATCCTCCCATCTGCGTGTTTGTCGCTGTACTCGTCTGGTCCCTTGATACCTAAGGCTCTCATGTCATTGTCCTCGATCAGATTGTTTAGGGCGCTAAGATCGGGCTCTCCTGGCTTTCTTCGACCAGATACTCTGATCCCATAGTATGCTTTACCCGAGATTGTGTTGTTGACCACATCGAAGTCGTCGCATTTCCTGACGTGAATGCCCTCGTATCCTTCCTTCAGCTCTATATGATTATTCCTGATGGTTCCCCCCGTGAGCTTTCCTGCGCCTTCTCTGTCTATCACTGGGCCGAGGACTATGATGCCGCAGTAATTCAGCCTATCCAGCTTGATGGTGTTCTCTTCTATTTCCACTTTGAATCCCGGTGATGGAAAGCCCCAAGCACTCTGGGCAAGTATGCCGGCTCCAGCCTCGGGGCTCGAGAAGGGATAGGAACCATACAAATCTGATATGACAGCGTTGTGTCTAATCTTAACGTCTGCTGATGGAAGATTACCGGTTACGGCTATTCCCCTCGCATTGATGTTTCGTATGATGTTTTTCTCGATACTCACCTTGCCAGATGTTTGTAACACAGCAATACCGAAGCCCATGTAATACTCGTGGTTGAATAGGTCTGGCCGGTATTCAGGAGCTTCTTCAAGCCCACCTCGTGTAAGGAATCCGCCAAATGCACCTCTAACATCACCGAATGCGCCATATTTCATCCCTCTTCCATACCCTGTCATGAGTGTAATCCTGTTGTTCTTGATGTTCAGGCTATTACATCGAGCGGCCCAAAAGCACATGTGGTTGAAATCTGTGAAATGTAAATTTTCTATTGTGACATCTGTGCCTTCGCCATCTACCTTGAAAACACAGTCCAATTCCCTGAACGGAAACGCCCAACCCTTTTTATAAATGGTGGCCTTTGGAATGTCATCCTCCTTTCCCTCTCCTCTGACTACAACGCTCTTAGATATCTGGACAAATGAAGACCCGAAGTTGAATTTTCCTCTCAAGATCACCTCGTCGTAGTTGTCCACAGCATCTTGAACTGCCTGAGCATCAATTTCTGGTCTCTCTTGTCCGACAACTATAATGTGTTCAGATGGTTTTATACTTCTAGAAATGCGCCCACGTATAATTTTTGTCACAGAGGCAGTCGTCCTCTGTTCAGCTTCATCCCAATAGTGTAGAAAGAGCTCCCGACACCATTTATGAGACTGTTCATCCGTTGTGGCGAACCCCTTGAAATCGTACTGACCATCAGAAGTTGGAAGAGCCAATATACATCGAATATCGGAGACAAACAAGTATGCGTTGACCTCATCGATCATTCTCTGCTCCACCAACGGGGTGTGCCTTGTACGGCTCAAGGCCTGAGTTTCCTCAGTCGTAATTGTGTCAAGATCCGGGTTGAGTATGCGTTCTATCGGCTCGATGATCCTAAGTTTGACTCCGCGGTCAATTGTTTCGACTATAGTTGAGAGCGAGTTCATAGGGAATTGGTCGACGAGGAGCCAGACGTATTCCCTTGATTCTTTCAGGAGGTTTTCGGTGTAGCGGATAAAATCCATTGGGTTCGTTATCTTCGCGCTTACACCGAGTTCGCCTATCTTTTTCACGAATCCTGTAGGGATTTTATTAAGAGTATGAGTCAAGAAGTATTCTCTATTGGCTGATAGAAATTTTAATTCTTGAAGGAGAAGCAGAGACGTTTCACCGTATGGTGTAAGGCTATAGTAGCCTTCTACGTTTCTCTGAATGAAGCCTGTATTTTGAAGCCTAGAAATGTGTCGTCTTATCTCAGGATAAGTCAGTTTTAGTTCTTGTGTCATATCAGTAATACGCATTGCCTTTTTCTGAACAAGAAGGAGAATCCCGTATCTGTACTCGTTCGATACCTCGAATAAAAGATCATGGAAGCGTTTAAGTTCAGACACTGGTAACTGACCTATATTTACTTTGAAATACAGATATTATTTTTTTTAGGTCGATCCTCCAGAAACTGTATATAAAAATCTGTCTTTTCCCGGTTTGAAGGCCAGGCTAACGCGATGCTTGAAGCGAAGAACTCGGAGCATACGTTCTCCGTCGAGATGATGTCTAAGAAACATGTAAAGAGCATCTCCATATCCGACGAAGGCCACGACTGCGTGCTGTTCGAGGGAAACCTCGGAAATCTATTGGAGTTATCCATTGCGGAAGGAAATGTTTTGGAGCTCGTCGGCGCCAACGGTGTACTCAGGGTGGCCATCACCCAGGAGCAGCTGCGGAAAGCACTCGAGTCAGCATCGCTCGTCGAACCTTAGCTCCGAGGTGGGGAGCTATACAAGTACCAAGAAAGAAAGGAGAGTGAAAAAAGGAATGAAATGTAAAAGGTCAGTTGCTTTAATGGCATTACTCTTAACACTGGCTCTTGTCTCGGTCACTCTGGTGCAGGCTAAGAAGCCTTTTAGATTCGAAGTTGAGGGTTGGAAGGAGCCCTTTGGATGGGGTGCAACTATTACCAGCGGACCCTTTGCTGGAATGACTATGTATTGGGACCAACCTATTGTGGAACAAAAAGGAAGCAGGGTATACTTCTTTGAACTATGGTGGATTGAAGACGGAGAAGGAAATGAAATCTTAAGTGGATTTGACGAAGGTGTAACTAGAATTAAGAATGGTAAGTTTACTGGAAACGGAATAGTTACTGATGCTAAAGAGGGATTGGAGTATTTAATCGGTTTAAAGGAGCATTGTGAAGGCGTTGTTGACTTTGTAACTCCAAATCCAATGACATGGACATTCACAGGTACGGTACAAATAAACTGATGAACTTGAATTGTGGCTCGCGCACATAGAAAAGGAGCGATAAAAATGAGTGAGCAAGCTAATATTAGTGCTGTTAAAAAAATGTATGAAGACTTCAATAAACGTGATATGGATAAATGCTGGTCTCTGTTGTCTGAAGACTTTGTATGGGTCGACCCATTTGGAAAAAAACACGACAGTAAAGGAATAAGGGCCTTCTATGATAACCTATTGTCAAGCTTTCCAGATCTCAAAGTATGGGAGAATCGAATTATTTCTCAAGGCGACACCGTTGTATCAGAGTTCTACGAGTCCATGACGCACAAAGGAGAGTTCCTAGGTGTGCCTCCAACCAATAAAAAGGTGGAGTTCCAAGGAGCTGAGATCTACGAGTTTAAAGATGGAAAGATCAAGCACATAACTAATTACTGTAACCCTAACAGGATTGCAGATTCATTACGTGGATAAACCTAATACCCTCTTTTTTATTTTAGGTACTATTTTATGCTTATGTAATAGTATCCATCAATACTAACAAGATATGGTCCAAGCGAAAGTTATTTAAAAATTGAATTAACATTAAAAGGTGTACGTGTTTGCTCATTATTGAAGACATCTCTAGGGAAAACTTGGACCCCGCGTTAACTATCTGCTCCATCAACAGACCATTCGCAACTATAAACGATCCCGTACTGGTGAAGGCTAGAGATCTTAAAAGGCAGTGGCTTCTTGAGATGCTGGAAAAGCACGGACCGTGCATGAAAATAGCCTACTTAGATGGGAAAGCTGTAGCCCAGATTCTATTCTATCCTGAAACGGCGATACCGTATATTCATAATCCAAGGGAAGGTGCGATATACCTCAAGTGCACATTCAACATCTCCCCAGAAACCCGAGGAAAAGGCGTCGGAAACGCCTTGATGAAATCACTAATAGAAGAAAGCCATCAAGGTCTAGACTGCCTGGGAGGGCGACCTTGCCAATTCATCGTGACTAAACCTTTCCCTCATGAAGGGGATTTACCCTTAGCTGATTTCTATGAAAAACATGGTTTCATACAGAGCCAACAGGAGATGTTCCTAGAGGTTGAAGGAGAATATATGCCAATGGAAATTCCCGAATTGAATCCTTTACCCGAAGATAGGGGTAGAACGATAATTACATACAGTGTAGATTGCGAATGGGGTTATTACTTTGTTATAACAGCACCCGATCTTATACAAAAAAATCTCCACATCACTCCATTGAGACTTTCGATATCTGGAAGGAACCTGACGAGTATAAGAAGCGTTGTGGCGGTTGGATGTTAATAGCTGCAGGCATATTAGTCAACGCACGAGTCCCTGAAAATCCTTTCATATTCTGGGTTGATAGAGAGGCTTTTCTTAGAAACGTGGAAAAAGCTATGATAAAATAATAAACGCCTTTATTTCCTCAATAGGCTCCGTGTTAAATTTTAAAATTAAAAAAACATTAATAATGAAATTTTTAATAATTATTTATCCCCTCAAGGCGTAACTGCCGATTGAGGCTCAGCTCTCCTGCGGGGTCCAGACGTAGTAGTCGTCTTCCAGGCGCAACAGAAGGGCCTCAGCGTCCCCGTCGACCATCAGGTATACTATCCTACGGCGCATAGCCAGGGTCCTGAAGCCATCGTAGTTGACCTCCTCTGCGTCGTCCAGGCCTTCTCTGTCGGTCTTCTCGACTATGGCGCATCCGTTCGCCTTGAGATCGTTTATTGCCTGCTCCATGGACCATGGGCCCTTGACCCACCGGGGCTCCTTGGTGACCGGTGGCTTGTCTTCCCCAGTTTGGAACGGGTTTTCAAGGCTGTCCGGGTCTAATGCTAGCGACATCGCCGGGCTGGTCATCAGGTAGACGAGTGTGGCGGCAAAGACTGCGATGAATATCATCAGGACTATCGCGGCCCCTACGCTTGAGCTAGCCTTCCTCCCACTGACTCGAGCCATCCCATTGACTGACTTATATAATGATTAAAAGGGTTTAAGGAAAGTGAATACTATCTAAAAATAAGAGTCCTAGAATCTAGTTTTATAATTTTTTAGAAAAAAGGAATACAAAGTAATGATATTTAGTAATATACGCGCGCGGCGAGCGAAGTGAGCCATACGTGGATTAGAGCGATGATTTTATCCTCATATCAACGGGTCTGGTACTCACCCACCGCCATTATTCTACTCGAATCGGGTTCGAACCCCACTCACCGCATGTATTATTTATATTTTTTAAACGCAGATAATGCTTGATTTGATATGCCTCTTCAGCTAGGCACAGGAAAAAAGGGTCTGGGTATGTTCTTCAAGGACTGGCAGGTAGAGGCGCTGCGTTGCCTCTGGGGCATACAGCCTGAGGGAGCCAATAGCAGAGTTGTCTGGGAGAACGTGAACGAGAGCCCTAAAGGTCCTATCAGCAGGGCCAGCATCATCAACTTCCTCAATGAAATGGTAGACGAAGAACTACTCAACTTCACTGAGACCACGGGCAAAGGAGGTCACCACAGAGTATACTACATCAAGTATGGCGAGACCGAGTTCATAGAACATATAGCAAGCCTCATAATCTCAAAGCTACTCAAAGAATACCCGCAGGGAACACGGAAAACAATTCAACAAGTATGACGCGCGCATTCTTAAAAAGAGTCATTTAAAAAAGTCTTTAGTTCTTATTTAAATTTTAAATTTTAAATATTATATCATTTTATAATTAACTGGTGATAAAATGGCGAAATTCACTCACTATTTCGTTTACGGAAATACAGGCCCAGACTTCACCCTAGAAAAGATGAAAGAATGGGAAGAAAAAGTACCCAAAAAACACAATATGGAACTTGTGTTTTCCGGAGTCTCCTATGGTACAACCGAAGATATTCTTGTGGTTCTGAAAGGTAAAGTAACTGACTTTGAAAAACTCTATACACTTGCGGATGCACCTCCAATAATTGACAGACGGACAACAATAGGCGGTAGCTGGCCCACAGGCTAACTCAAACCTACCTTTTTTACGTTTTATCTATTTGATTTATGAAAGGATAAAATCTTTGACCTTGATTGAGATAAGGTTAATTGAAAAATATTGTAGATTAGGAGATATTTACTTTTCAGGTAGGTAGTCTTCTCGATGGGGGTGAAAGATGTCTAGTACCTTCACCTTCTCGTCTCCAATGCCTCGAATCTCATGATACTCGTTGGGTTCCAACAAGAAGGAAGAGCCTGCTCTCAGCGTGACCGTCTTTCCTCCAGCTGTTAGCTCGGATGTTCCCTGTATTATGTACCCCATCTGTTCATGGGGGTGACTGTGCGCAATGGGTGGTCCTCCAGGTTCGGCTTCCGTATACATTAGCATTAGGTTCTTTGAGTACACCAGTATTCGCCTGATGGCTGTCTCTCCCAGTTTCTCTCCATCTACCTCATCTATGTTTAGAACTTTCATTTCAGATCTCAATAGGAGGACGAAGCGAGGATAAAAGCTTCGAATCTAATACATGTACCTTATTATAACTTCAATATTTTTGAAGCGTTACATGGAACATAATACTTGAATTACTTTTTATGATAAGTAGGTCTGGGTCCATTCAATATGTAGATTCAAATACATGCATCCATTAAAACTTAAAAAAAGCTATAGTGCATGAGTGATCGAGTTCTACTCTATGAAGGCCCCTTGTTCATCTGGTCTTATATCTGAGTGGTTGACTACATAGCAGGTTAGTGAATCTACTATTCCTTCGATAGACCTAATCTGCAGTGCTATATCACCCATCATTTTCTTTGTTTCAGTAGTTATTGTTACATAGAAGTCGTATGGTCCAAATACTAGGTTGGCTTCTTTAACGCCATTAATTTTCTTTATATTCTCAAGAACGTTATCGGGGGCTCGATAAGATATTTTTCCCAGTATAAGTGCTTGCTCCATATCATATTCCTGGATATGACTTACATTTAAAGTTTAATAGGGGCTTTAATAGAAAATGTCGAGAAAAAACTAGATGCACGAAAAAAAATGAAGAAAAAATGATGATTGAATGTTTCTTTAATAAGGTAGGTATGGGTGTGGTTAGATGCAAGACAAGCAAGCATTACCCAGACCCATGAAGGTTATTTTTGTGTCAATGTAAAAATGTTACTCAAGCCTTCACTGTAAAAACTATATCTCACTTCTTTCTCTATTTTCTTTTCAAAGCGTTGATAACCCAGCTTATTAATGCAACAAGTCCTACGAAGGCAATTCCTTCGGCCAATGGATTATCCTCTGATTTTGATAAGTTAGCATCAAGTTTTGGTCGATATTGTCTACCAGTAAGATCTCAGTTTGGAACGCAGATCCCTTTAAAAAATAGTTTAAAGGCGAGTAAATACCTCTATTAGCACAAAAGTGAACTACAAACAGCTGGATTATGAATGGCAGCCATAAAAGTTACCAATCTATCAAAGTACTGGTATCAAACAAAAGCAGTTGATGGCATAAGCTTCCAAGTAAACAAGGGAGAAGTCTTTGGTTTTCTTGGACCAAATGGGGCTGGAAAAACAACAACCATCAAAATCCTAGTTGGATTAACCAAACCAACGAATGGAGACGCAAGAGTCGCAGGTTACGACGTGATTGATGATATAAGATTGGTTAAACAGCGTATAGGAGTCGTTCCTGAGCGTTCTAATCTGTACGATGAACTCACAGTAACGCAGAATCTAAGATTCGTATCCAAGCTATACCATGTCTCGGCTCATGGAAGAGAAGAAATAATTCAAGAACTATTGGACCTTTTTCAACTCACAGAATATAAGGAAAAAAAGTTCGCTAAGCTCTCTAAGGGATTAAAAAGACGAGTCGTTCTCGCAGCTGCTCTTGTTCACGGCCCTGAAATTCTTTTTCTTGATGAACCAACTTCTGGACTCGATATTATGAGTGCAAGAAGGTTACGGGAGATTATATCTGATCTCAGTAAACATGGTGTAACGATATTCCTTACAACACATTACATCGAGGAAGCGGATCTTCTCTGCGACCGTATTGCTTTACTTGTAAAAGGTAAGATAATCAAGATCGATACACCAGAAGGCTTGAAGAAATCACTACATAATACACCTATTCTTAAGGTACGTTTTCAAGGTGAATTTGATAATGCTTTTCTTGATAGTATTCAAGGTGAGACTGTTTCTTTACTTGATGGCGAATTATCGATCTTATCGAAAGATATTCACGCCTCTCTAGAATCATTGTTAAGAGTTGCTGAGGAACAGAATATATCCCTACAAAATATTGAGACCATTAAACCTACACTTGAGGATGCTTTTCTCCAGTTGACAGGAGTATCCCTTGATTCAATGCAAGTTGAGAAGGAGGGAAAGTTGTGAGGCTCGCTGAGGAGTTAGAGGGTGTTTGGGCTATATTGGAGAAAGACCTCAAGGCATACTATTTCAAGCCACCAAATATTAGTTGGGGTATTCTATTCCCAATTGTCCTGGCTCTTAGTTTTAGTCTCAGAAATCCTGAGGGATTGATTGACCTTGCGCCTGGTTTGATTGCTATGGCTGCTCTTTTTGGAACTACCAGTATGGAGGCTATAGTGATTACTTTTGAAAAAAGGGTTGGGGCGCTTGAGAGGCTTCAACTCGCACCAATTAACTCAGCTTCGATTATCATCGGTAAACTGTTAGGGGGCACTGTATTCGGTTTGATCATATCATCCGTGATGACGTTTATTACTATTGTATTTCTTGGAGCAGAGATCTTGAACCCTTTTGCGTTTATATTAGTGCTTTTATTGACGAATGTGGTTCACTCGGCTCTTGGTGCACTGGTTGCTGTCTCTGTGAAGGAGGTTTTTGAGGCGCAGACTCTGAGTAATTATTTCAGGTTTCCCATGATTTTCCTCTGCGGAGTCTTTCTACCTTTGGATGAGATGCCGCAGGCTTTCAGGTTTCTAGGTAGATTGTTACCGTTAACGTATTCAGTTGATGCTTTCCGTGGCTTGATGGTTGAGCCTAGAGCAATATTTATTGATCTTCTAGTATTGATAGGATTCTGTTTATTTTTACCTTATCTGTCAGTAGTCAAGTTTAGTAGAAATCAAGAATAGATGACTTGTCTAAAACTTCTTAATCTACTCTATATTTGTTATATTGCGGGAAATTCAATATCCTTGTTACATGGAATAACCGAAATCCGGAACGATGTTCATGGATACGTTTCTGTTCGATGTTAAGATGGGAATACTCGTATTACGTTAAAAAGGTCGCTCAAAAAGAGCCTTTTTTATAGGCATTAGACTTGAAGAATGTAGGGGAAATACCAAATATGCTTACGGTTCGCCGTTTGTATGTGGAAGTATGCCCTATGCTCCAGTATAGGAGTAAAAACCGTGAAGAAACGGAGTTGAGTTGATGAAAAGAAAAGGACTCATAGTATTGGCTACGATCGTAGTCTCATCACTCGCTGCAGCCATCTATGTAACCGCAAAACAACCAGCAGATTGGGAGTACTATGCGTATGGAGAGATACTTGACTACCAGGATGCGCCTTCCGCTGAAATAAAGTCAGGATTCTGGAACCTCAAAGTATCTGGTAAAAAGATCTGGCTTAGCGCATACTATCTTGAAGAGAACCTAGATCCAGAAATAGAAGGGTCACCATTTGGATCAGTCGATATCTTCGAGTGGTCGATGCTCGGGAAGCCAATGATGATGTATGAAGATGGAGACAAGCTTTACATCTTCGCTCAACTGCAGGTTAAGAAATCTTGGGCCACTTTCGATGGAACCTATGAACCGAAGAACTGGAAAACCTGGCGAATGTTGATCATAGACTTTAGTACGGAAGAGGTTTTATTCGATTCATATCCGCCTGATCCATTCTCTGATCCGCAGCCTGGAGACCCCCAAGAGCCATATCCTCCTGAACCTGCAG
>SMTZ1_10007954_pt1 | contig 11714 bp, 12 predicted proteins | sample DeeMarSWOR136_30_FD_25667 | JGI IMG/M metagenome (IMG submission 25667) | reverse complement strand
ATCTCGACGATATCCTCGCGGGTGTAGGTGTGTGGCGCCTCCATGTAGGCCACGAGCACCTCGTCGACAGCCTCATCCGTGTCGGGGTCGGTGATATGTCCGTAGACGAGGCGCCGGTTCGCCAGCGGCCGGGGGAACAGCCTCCGGGCAATAGGCAGGGCTTTCTTCCCGCTCAGCCTTACGATTCCGATGCCGCCCTCGCCGATAGGAGTGGATACGGCAGCAATAGTATCTTCATACACAGCACGTTTATGATACATCTTCGGTTTGTGCTCAGCAAGGGAAGGGCACGGCGTACCCAGGGTACCGTTCGGTTTCAGTTGATATATATAGTTGAGTTTAGGCAATTATTTTCCGTTCGCCCTGAGCCTGTCGAAGGGCGTTCATGGTTCGACAAGCTCACCACGAACGGTTTTAAAAACACGATACTTTAAGAATCATACCAACCATGACCGAACGGTATGCGTGCCCAGCCCCTACTTGACTATACAGGGCAAATAGTGATATCGTATTACGATATCATAATCCGATATTAATAGGGCTCTATATGTTCAAGGACTTTTTCCTCGGATTTGTGAAGACTCATATCCTCTATCACGCCTCCAAGGGGCCGATATACGGCGTCGAGATGATTGAGGAGCTGGCTCGGCACGGCTACCGTCTGAGCCCGGGGACGCTCTACCCCACCCTCCATCGCCTGGAGAGTGATGGCTATTTGACAGCACAGAAGAGGGTGGTGGGAGGGAAGATGCGCAGGTACTATACCATAACCGAACGGGGGACGGAGGTTCTGGACGAGGCGAAAAAGAAAATCGCCGAGCTGGTGGACGAGGTACTGCTGGATAGGTAAGTCATGGAACAGGCAGATAGAAAAAGGTTCTTCGGTCTCAGCCGCAACGTATTCTTCCTGGGTGTGGTGAGCTTTCTCACCGACGTCTCCAGCGAGATGATTTTCACCCTGTTGCCCCTGTTCCTGCTGAACGTGGTCGGGGTGGGGACACAGATCATCGGCCTCATCGAAGGCATCGCTGAGGGCATCGCCAGCCTGCTCAAGGTACTGAGCGGATGGCTCAGCGACCGCCTGGAACGCAGGAAGGGGCTGGCTGTCTTTGGAGATTCGGACATCGCCGCGCGATGCCCTGATTGCCGATTCCGCCCCTCCGGAGGAGATGGGCAGGAGCTTCGGCTTCCATAGAGGCATGGATACCGCGGGCGCTGTGGTCGGTCTCGCTGTAGCTGCTCTGGTTGTCTACTGGGTGCAGCGGGGAGGGCTCGAGCTCACCCGCGATGCCTTTCAGACCGTTGTACTGGTCGGCGTAGTCCCCGCGGTGCTCGCCGTGCTCGTCCTCCTGTTCTTCGTCCGTGAGCGCGGCAGGGCTAATGACTCCAAAGATTCCGAAGGCACCAGCCTTTCCACGCAGGAAAAACCGCCGGGCGCGTTTGATGTACGATTCAAGCTCTTCCTGGTGATAGTGATCGTATTCACCCTGGGCAACTCCAGCGATGCCTTCCTCATCCTGCGGGCGCAGAACCTGGGCTTCTCTGTTGCGCAGTGCCTCCTCCTGTTCGTAACCTTCAACCTGGTTTATGCTCTGGCCTCACTGCCGGCGGGTGTGGTGTCGGACAGGCTGGGGAGGAGGGGTATCATTATCGCTGGATGGTCGATATACGCCGTCGCCTACCTTGGTCTTGCGCTGGCATCGGCGGCTTGGCATGTCTGGTTGTTGTTTATGCTCTACGGGCTTTACTACGGCGTTGCCGAGGGCGTATCGCGGGCTTTCGTCGCCGACATGGTGCCTGCGGAGAGGCGGGGCACCGCTTACGGGCTCTATCATACCGCTGTCGGGCTCTCGCTGCTGCCGGCGAGCCTGATTGCGGGCTGGCTGTGGCACTTGGTGGGGCCGGAGGCGCCCTTCTTCTTCGGGGCGGCGATGGCGGGGACGGCTATGCTTGCGTTTCTCCTGCTCATCCGGAGGTAGGATTTCCTCGACTTGACTAGCTGGTAAAACCTGCGTATTATTCGCCTGGGGGCATTTTTAGGAGAAATATATGGAAGATAGAGTAGCGGTATTCATAGACGGCAGCAACCTTTATCACGGTTTGCGGTCCAGCTTCAATCGTTACGACCTCAATTTCGCGGAGTTCGTTAATAAACTCAGTGGCTCGCGGAAACTGTTTCGAGCTTACTACTACAACGTGCTGCAAGACCCTACACAGCGTGCTGAAGCCCACCGCGAGCAGCAGGATTTCCTCAACACGCTTCGCGGTACGCCCTATCTCGAGGTCCGGCTGGGGGGCACCAAGCTGGCGCAGGGCGTCCCCGTGGAAAAGGGCATCGACGTTATGCTGGTCACGGACCTGCTGAACTTCGGCTGGGAGGACCTCTACGACGTGGCGATTCTGGTGAGCGGGGACTCGGACTTCGCCTATGCCCTTCAGGCTGTGAAGAACATGGGCAAGTATGTCGAGGTTGCCTATTTTGAGACCAATGTGTCCAAGGACATCCTGGATGTCGCCGATAACAAGCATCTTCTGGACCAGAAGTTCCTCAAAGGGTTGTGGGCGCATAAGCGCCCTCCCCGCCGCAAAATAAAGAGGCTGGGTGGCGCAGCGGGTAAGGGCGGCAGCAGCTAGAGCGAAATAGAACCGACCGCGTAGGGGCGCTTCGCGAAGCGCCCCTACAAAGTATGATGCTATAAAGCCACATTTAGCAGCCCGCCTACGGCTATAGTTGCTATAATCATAACCCCGATTGCCGCAAGCAAGCCTTTGTAGCCTAACTCCCTGGCGAGTACGACGAAGGCAGCGATACAGGGGAAGAACATCGTCAGCACCACACAGCCTATCACCAGTTGCCCGGCAGTCAGCGACAGTGGCGCCAGCAGACCGATAGCTACGTCCTTACGCAGGAAACCGACCACGATGGCGACCACCGCCTCCTTGGGCAGCCCGAATATGCCGCTCACCACGGGTGCGGTAAAGTTGGCGATGGCGTCGAAGACACCCGCGGTGTAGAGGATGCTGATAACGAAGATAGCCCCCAGTATTATGGGCAGGGCCTCTTTGAGGAAGCCGTAGACCCTCATCCAGAGCTTTGTCGGTAGTGCCCGCCATGATGGCAGGCGGTAGGGTGGCATCTCGATGAGGAGTTCGGGGCTGAAACCCCTGACGGTACGATTGAGGATTAAACCGAGGACGACCCAGACCACGAACAGGGTGCCGTAGACCATCGCGACATATTGTGTTCCCCGCTCCCCCACCAGGCCGATGATCATCGCCTGTGATGCAGCACAGGGTATGGCGATGGATATAAGGGTGGCGGCGATGAACCTCTCCCGCCTGCTCTCGAGGATGCGTGTGGCCATGATTGCCGGCACGCAGCATCCCAGTCCCAGCATAGTGGGGATGATGGAGTAGCCGTGCAGTCCCATGCGGTGCATGAGGTTATCGAGGAGCACCGCCAGCCGGGGAAGGTAGCCGATATCCTCGAGCAGGCTCAGTATCAGGTAGAAGGCGAGGATATAGGGCAGCACAGCGCCGAGCGGGATATAGAGTCCTGTGGTCAACACCCCCATCGACTGGGAGAAGTCAATCTCACCATCGAACAGCTTGCCGATGAGCATATCGTGCCAGAACCCCTCCGAGCCCAGAGCGGTGCTCAGCTTCATCATGACCGGTTCCCACAGATTTTCGAAGAAGGGATCGGCTGCGTGATTGATCAAACCCTCGCCGATGAGGCGTATTATGGAGAAAGAGCCTGCCAGCACCAGGGCGGCAATAAGGAGGCCGATGACAGGGTGGACTGAGGCGTCCTGAAGGCGCTCCAGCCAGGTATGGTGGTGATGGGTTATGGTTTGAACTTCATTGATGATGCTGCCGACAGCGGCCCACCGCTCGTCGCGGGTGCGCGCTGTTAACGGTGGAGAGGTAGCTTCGGGGATGCGGCTTACCAGCTCCTTTATCCCCTCCCCGGTTACCGCCACCGTGGGGACAACGGGGACTCCCAGCAACTCCTCCAGCTTCGCCGCGTCGATAGTTATGCCGAGGTGTTTGGTATCGTCCCATATGTTCAAAGCCACGATGACGGGGATTTGTCTCTCCAGCAGCTCCAGGGTCAGGTAGAGGTTGCGCTCCAGGTTGGTGGCATCGACAACGTTTATCACCAGGTCGCCGTCCTGGAGCATCAGCGAAGCTACTTCCTCTGCCTTGGAGGTGGGCTCCAGGGTGTAGGTCCCGGGGACATCGGTTACCTCGACCTTCTCCTCACCCAGCCTCATAGAGCCCTTGGTAAACTCCACCGTGGTGCCGGGGTAATTGGACGCGATCACCTTTACGCCGGTGATGCGGGAGAAGAAAACACTTTTGCCTACATTGGGATTTCCCATGAGGAGGATTTTCAACTAATCCACCTCAACTAAGATCCTGTTCGCCATGCCGTAGCCGATAGCAAACTGTGCCCGGTCCACCTGGATGGTCACCGGGCCCCGCATGAACATCGAGCCGACCTTGGTAATGCGCTTGCCCGGCCTGATTCCCATGGCGCTGAGGCGCCTGGCCAGGCCGTGTCCCCCCAGGATTTCAAACACTATTCCCGACTGGCCCGACCGCATCTGCCTCAACGTTATATACCGTTTATCGGATTTATCCTCCACAGAACCTCATTCCCCCGTATTTCTGTATATTCCTGTTCGTGTTAGTCCCGCCTGATTTCCATTAGTCAAATACTAGCTTTCATCCTTACTGTGATATGCCGGCAACTGCTTACCGCGCTCGCCGTGCTCGAGGTAGTGGTTGAATCCTTTCAGGCACGATGGTTCTCCCCGTGGAGACGTCAGCACGAACTCAACAAATTTGGACAGCCTTTCCAGGCTGTTCGGGCTCAGCGAGTGCTCTACCTTGCAGGCATCCTCCTGCGCTATATCGCTGGTTAATCCCAGTATCTCCGAGAGGAAGCGAAATAAAACCTCGTGTCGGCGAATGACATCAGTGGCTATCCTCCGTCCTTCCTGGGTAAGCTGTACACAACCGTACCTCGGGTGTTCGACAAGGCCTTCCTCTGAAAGCTTGTGGAGGGCAGCGGTTACGCTGGGTTTCTTCACCCCCAGCCTCTTGCTGATCACGGTTACCCTCACCTCGGGATCCTCTTCAGCAAGCTTGGCTATCGCCTCGAGATAGTCCTCCATGCTTGCGGTCTGTCCGGTTATCATCTCGTTCCTTTCCGAGGGATTTCAATATAATTGTTAGCTATGCCTAACAATTATATTGTAGTAGCTTTTTTCCTGTTGTCAAGAATCCTTGTTGAATACCCTGTCGTTTTGAAATTGACAAAGAATCTGCTTAGGGGTATCATGCCGTCGGTTATTACGTGGGCGCGGCATCGTGCGCTGAGAAGTAAAAGGAGGTTAGACAGTGCCATATAAATCGGTGATCCTCGAGAAGAAGGATATGATAGCAACGATAACCCTGAACAAGCCCGATGTGAACAATGCCTTCGATCTCCCCATGATGGGCGAGATCGATGACGCAATGAATGACGTCGCCCAGGATGCAGACATCAGGGCGCTGATTATTACCGGCGCAGGCAAGGCTTTCTGTACAGGCGGAGACGTCAGCTACTTGCAGACCCTCATTGAAGACAGGGCTGCCTTTTCCAGGACGACAATCGGCGATGCGGTTCGAAGGATAGGCACCATGCCCACAACGGTGCTTAAAATCAGGAACATGGTGAAGCCGGTTATCGCCGCGGTGAACGGTGTTGCTGCCGGTGGAGGTATGGGGCTGGCCCTGGCATGCGATATGAGGATTATTTCGGACAAGGCTCGCTTCAGTACGATCTTCATCAAGCGGGGTGTCATTCCCGATTGCGCCGCCACGTTCAACCTACCACGGCTTGTCGGCATGGCTAAGGCATGTGAGCTGGTGCTGACGGGAAGAGTTATCAGCGCCCAGGAGGCTGAGCGGATCGGCCTGGTGAATATGGTTGTCCCCCACGATGAGCTGATGAAGGCGACCAGGGAGTTCGCGGCGGAGATAGTCCAGAACCCGCCGCTGGCGGTGGGTCTGGCCAAGGCCGCGCTCTACAGGGGTCTGGATGCCGAGGATATCGGCGCTCATATGGATTACGAGAACTATACCCAGAATGCGCTCATGGGCACCGAGGACTTCCAGGAGGGGATAAACTCCTTCTTTGAGAAGCGTGAGCCGGTGTTCAAGGGCAAGTAGCTGTATCAATCCAGCCGCAAGGAAAGGGGTAGAAATTGGCATACGAGACGGTTATCTATGAGAAAGAGGGCGGGGTGGCGGTCATGACGCTGAACCGTCCTGAGGTAAAGAACGCCTTTGACGCCAGGATGCAGGCGGAGATGGACGCTGTACTCACCGAGGTGGCAAAGGACCCTGACGCCAGGGTGCTCATAATCACCGGCGCAGGCAAGGCGTTCTGCACCGGCGCCGACGTCGCCTACCTGATGTCGCTGGGTGAGGAGCATAAGCTTCACCAGACAACCATGGAGGAGATGATACGCGGGGACGGCAACATACTGACCACGGTGCTGAAGATAAGGAACCTGCCCAAGCCGGTTATCGCTGCGGTCAATGGCGTAGCCGCCGGCGGCGGGCTCGCCCTCGCCCTGGCCTGCGACCTGCGGATCGCTTCCGAGGACGCACGGTTCAACATGATTTTCACCAAGAGGGGTGTTATACCGGAGTCCGGTTCCACGTTCAATTTGCCACGTCTGGTGGGCACCGCCCGCGCTCTGGAGCTTATATTTACCGCTGAGACCGTTGACGCTGCCGAGGCCGACCGTATAGGCCTGGTGAACCGGGTTGTTCCTGCTGACCAGTTGATGAAGGCGACGAAGGAACTGGCGGGAAAGATCGCTCAGAACTCTCCGCTGGCGATGGGCTTCTCCAAGGCCGCCATATACAAGGGGATGGTTGAGACCGATATCGCGGCGCAGATGGACTACGAAGCCTATGTCGAGAACGTCCTGTTCGGCACCGAGGACTTCAAGGAGGGCATTAATTCCTTCCTGGAGGGAAGACCGGCGAAGTTCCCGGGTAAGTAGCCAGCTATGAGGAGGTAATCTATGGCTGTTGAAGGGCTGACATTCACCAAAGAGGAAGGGATCGCCACCATCACATTCAACCGTCCCGGGAAGCTGAATGCGGTTACCGAGGCGATGAGGACGGAGGTGCACCGTATCGCTACTGAGCTTCGTACTGATGATGAGGTGAAGGTGCTGGTTATCACCGGTGCCGGGGAGGCGTTCAGCGTCGGAGCAGATACCGGAGAGCTTACTGCGGACTATAGCGGCCCGATCGAGCCGCATGTCCTCAAGAGGCCCTTTGGCTGGTGGATGCTGCCGGTGCGCTATTTCCCCAAACCGACGATTGCAGCTCTACCCGGTATCGTCGCCGGGACGACTTACGGGCTGGCCCTGTCCTGCGATTTCAGGATAGCTTCGGAGAAGGCCAGGTTCAGCATGGTATTTATCAAGAGGGGTCTTATCCCCGACGGTGGTTCAACCTACTTCCTGCCCCGGATTGTCGGCCCCGCCAAGGCGCTCGAACTCATGATGCTGGGGGACATAATCGATGCCCGTGAGGCGGAGCGGCTGGGGATTGTCACGAAGGTTGTGCCCCATAAGGAATTGATGAACGAGACCATGGAGCTGGCGAGGAGGCTTGCCAGGGGGCCGTCGGTCGCCATCGAGCTTATCAAGCGCGGCGTCTATAAGAGCTTCAGCAACGACCTGGAGGCTCAGTTGGACTTCGAGACGCTTGCCCAGCGTATCTGCTTCCAGACGGAGGATTTCCAGGAGGGCATTAAGTCGTTTCTGGAGAAGCGGGAGCCTGAGTTCAAGGGCAGATAGAGCGAAGTTGGTAACGATAAGTAGGGACGGTTCACGAACCGACCCTACTTTTGCAGTCCCAGTCTCAGGGCCTGGGACAGCGAGTTCACTTCCACGGGCTCGATATCGTGAGGCAGTTTGCCTCCCTTCCGGGGTGGCGGGAGCAGGCAGGACTTGAATCCGAGCTTGGCTGCCTCGGCCAGGCGCTTCTCTATTTGAGAAACTGCCCTCAGTTCCCCGCTGAGACCGACCTCGCCGATGGCTACCAGGTCGGGACTGATGCTGGCGTTGCGGAAGCTGGAGGCTATAGCGAGGGCTATGCCCAGGTCGGCTGCCGGCTCGTTTACCCTGATCCCCCCAGCAACATTTACGATAATATCCTGGTTGCCCAGAGTCAGCCTTGTTCTCTTGGTGAGGACGGCGATTATCATCAGCAGGCGGTTATAGTCAACGCCGTTCGCGTTGCGGCGGGGCAACCCGAAGCTGGTGGGGCTGGTAAGCGCCTGTATCTCCACCAGCAGCGGCCTGGTGCCCTCGATGGTGGGAACTATCACCGAGCCTATCGCCCCCTGGGAGCGCTGCGACAGAAAAACCTGGGAAGGATTAGGCACCTCAACCAACCCCTTGTCCTGCATCTCGAAGACACCCAGCTCGTTGGTTGAGCCGAAGCGGTTCTTGGCGCTGCGCAACAGTCGATAAGAGCTGAAGCTTTCGCCTTCCAGGTAGAGGACGGCGTCGACGATGTGTTCCAGGGTATGTGGGCCTGCGATCGAACCGTCCTTGGTGACATGCCCGACTATGAAGATGGGAGTATTGCTGGCTTTAGCCCACTGCATCAGCCTCGAGGTGCACTCCCGCACCTGGGAGACGCTGCCTGCGGACGAGGTGAGGCCGCTTATGTGTACCGTCTGAATGGAGTCGATGACCATCAGTTGCGGCGATATCTCCTCACCCCGCTCGATGATATTCTCCAGGTCGGTCTCGGGCAGGAAGAAAAGCCCCTCACCTCTTAAGCCCAGCCTGTCCGCTCTCAGCTTTATCTGGTGTGCCGACTCCTCGCCGGAGACGTACAGCACCTTACCCTCGCGTTGGGCAATCATACCCGCTACCTCGAGAAGGAGCGTTGACTTGCCGATGCCGGGGTCACCCCCGAGGAGGACCATAGAGCCGGGGACAATGCCGCCGCCCAGCACTCGGTTGAACTCGGTGAGGTGAAGCACGAGGCGGGGCTCCGAGTTGGTGGGGAGCCGGGACAGTTCCTGGGCTGCGGTTGACGGGGCTGCTCTGGCTGCTGTGGGTGCGGGGCTGACGACGGTCTCGACGTAGGTATTCCACTGGTTGCACTCGGGGCAGCGCCCCAGCCACTTGGGGCTTTCGTTTCCGCACTGCTGGCAGACGAAGACAGTTCTTGACCGTGGCATTTACCATTCCCCTTTGGCACATTATACGGGGGCAATAATGTACGTGGCAATTCAAGCAGGGGCGACCCATTGGGTCGCCCCTGCATAATTCTATTCAACGGAGACTGTTATGACTGCTCGGCAAGCTTCGCCATGATTCGCTCGCGCACGTTTTCCTGCACAAGCTCGACCCTGACGCCGTTGGTCTTTGCGGGGTCGAAGTGGGCGAAAGCCATGATGCCCACCATCGTGAGATAGCAGATGTTCTCGAGTCCCTGAGCCTCAGCATTGGCCACCTCTTTCTCCAGGTCGGCAACCTCGAAGCCGAGGTGGTGTATGCCCTCGCCGTGCTCCTTGAGAAAATCGGTGTAGATGCACTCGCCCTCCACGACCTGGACAAGCTCCAGCCTCACCGGCCCCATGTGGGCAAAGGTAACCCTCATCGTATAGGGGCAGGGCTTACCCTTGTATATCACGTCGGGCGGTAGTGCGTGCTCTGCAACCTCCTCGAACTGCAGGCCGAATGCCTTGCTGTAGAATTCCACTGCCTTGTGAATGTCCTTGACTACTATAGCGAGGTGGTCGAGTTTAACGCCGCTTTCGCCTAATTTTAACTGCGCCATCTTTCTACCTCCTTATATTTCCAGGGCTGCCTTCCAGCCCTCGCGCATGGCTTCAAGTATACGCCGGGGCTCGACGCAGTCACCGACGCTGACTACCTTGGGGCCTCCCTTCCCTTGAAGCGCCTCGGCGAGGTCGGTGTTGGATGTTGCCCCTGCTGCGATCACGTAGGTATCGGCAATGATATTCTTCATGGCATCTGCTGCGATTTCCGCCATTGACGTTATGCCCCCCCGCACGTGGATACGCACACCGGTGTCGGCTGCCGCCTGATATAAGACTCCGGGGACAAGACGGACTCCCTTCTGCTTCAATCTGTCCACCAGGATCATCCTCATGTCGGGGTTCATCTTATCTGCCATGAAGCGGCTTCTCCTGAGGACGGATACCTGGTTGCCCTTGTCGGCGAGGAACTCTGCGACCTCACAACCAACGAGGTCACCGCCGATAATGCATACCCTGTCGCCTACTTTCTTCTTGCCCATGAGGACATCCTCTGCCATGACCACGTTCGACAGCGTGTCCAGCCCCGGGACCTCTTCACCGGGGACGATGGGCTTGACGCCGGTAGCGAGTATAACAACGTCGGGCTTGATCTTCTTAACCTCTGCCGCGGTAAGCTCCTTACCCAGCTCTACCTTGACCTTGTTCTTCTTCAACTGGTTAACCTGATAGTCTATCAGGTTATTTATTTCCGATTTATGAGGGGGTACGGCGGCCTGGATGAGCTGGCCACCCAGCTTCTTGCTCTTTTCATAGAGTGTTACCTGGTGTCCTCGCAACGCCGCCACCCGCGCCGCCTCCATGCCTGCGGGGCCGCCGCCGGCGATAACGACCTTCTTGGGCTTGGACGCTTTCTTAATCTCGAACTCCTTCTCTCTGCCAATAGCGGGGTTTACCGTACAAGCTACGCCGTCCGCCCACGCCAGAGTCTCGATGCAGTTGTTGCAGTGGATACAGGGACGTATCTCTTTTTCCCTGCCTGCTGCCAGCTTAAGCACGAATTCGGGGTCGGCCTCCATCGGCCTGCCGAAACCGACGAAGTCCAGCTTCCCGGCTTTCAGGGCTTTTTCCCCAACCTCTGGTTTAATCCTCGCTGCGGCGAGCACAGGGACACTAACTGCCTTTTTAACCTGCTCCACCATGTTGAGGTTGGGGGCAATACCATGAGCCTCTACGGGGCACATGGTGTAGTATTGCCAGGCATAGTCATAGAACCCGCCCTGTGAGAGGTGGATAGCGTCGGCACCGGCTTCGACGAACATGGGTGCGTGTACCAGCGTGTCCTGAAGGGTGACGCCGTACTCGCCTATCTTGCCGTCCCCGACGTAGAAAATCTCGTATATGCTGGTGCGGCACCACAGCGGGAAATTCTTCCCCACCTCTTTTCTGACGGCTTTGATGGTATCGCACATGAACCGTGCCCTGTTTTCCACGCTGCCGCCGTACTTATTCTTGAGCGTGTTCCAGACCCGGGAGCGGAACTGCGTTTGCCCGTTGATATTTGCGCCGTGTATCTCGATAGCATCGAAGCCCGCTGCTTTCGCCCGCCTCGCCGCCTCGACGAAGCGCTGGATAATGAATTGGATATCATCTACTGACAGTTCTCGCGGCAGCTCTGCTCCGTACACGGGTCTTTGCCCCGGCTTTACCCATATACTGCCGTGGTAGATTTGCAGGCAGGCTTTGGCGCCACTCTTCCGGATAACATTGGCCAGTTTCTTCAAACCCGGTATGTATTTATCATCGTCGATATTCAGTCCGAAGGGCAGTCCTGCCCCTCCGGCGGTGTCGATGTTGGCGTTCTCCACGATGTCCAGGCCGACACCCTTGGCCCGCG
>SMTZ1_10006536_pt1 | contig 11714 bp, 10 predicted proteins | sample DeeMarSWOR136_30_FD_25667 | JGI IMG/M metagenome (IMG submission 25667) | reverse complement strand
TGAAGTAATCGATAGGCCTCTAGAAGATTACTGGGAGGATCGTGGATGGGATACATCCCCACCCATGGAAATTGACACCAAGATATTCTTCCCAGATTATCCTGCATCCGTTAATGCTAGTCAGAATCTCAAGGTTGGAGGTTGTGCTTTTGGAGGAACCCGCGTTAAATTTGTTGAATATACAACAGATGGTGGAGCGACGTGGGACAATGCAACCATAGTTCAACGAATCGATGCAGATAATGTATGGGTCTTTTGGGAAATCAATCTCAATTTTACAAGCACAGGTCAGTTTACACTACACATTAGAGCGACTGACATCCATAACAACCAACAGAAGAGTATTGATAATAATCCACTTGATGGAAACAGTGCATGGTCTCGGTTAGTTGTCAATGTGATATGAGAAAGAAAACAGAATATTAGACCTCAATGTCAATCACCTTTTTCATTCAGTGCTATAAGCTTCAACGAACTGTGATAAAGAGTGCCCAAGCAATTAATTAGAAGCAATGGGGCATCATTGTGAATAAACTGGTGGGTATTATCAAGAGAGAGGATAATCATGGATATTGTCAAAGGTTTTCCTGCTACATCCAACAGCAGCTCCCAATTGAATGTGCACAACATAATAAAACATGCAGCAAGGAATTTCGGTAGGCAGGAAATTGTTGACAGGAAACATGATGGTGTTCTGTTTCGTTACTCGTACCTTGATGCATACAAACGAGTGCAGCGTTTGGCTAATTCTTTAAACTCACTTGGAGTGATGGTTGGGGATAAGATTGGTGTCTTAGCATGGAATACTCATAGATATTTTGAGATTTACTTTAGCATTCCCGGAAGCGGTGCAGTGATGGTTCTAATGAACCCACGTTTTACATCGCAGGAGTTGAGTTATGTCGCAAATCATGCAGGATTGAAACTCATATTTGTAGATGAAGACATGTTACCAATTGTTGAAACATTTGCAGCAGAGTGTGAAACAATTCAGGGTTATGTAATCCTCACCGATAAGGAACTGGACGATTTGGAAACAGGATTAAAACCAGTTTATAGCTACGAAGAGTGCGTAAGAAAAGTAGAACCAGTTTATGAATGGCCAAATATTGATGAAACCAGTGCTTCTAGTGCATGTTATACAACCGGTACCACTGGCAGACCAAAAGGAGTCTATTATTCTCATCGCGATGTATACCTCCAGGCTATGATGTATGCTCTCAATGCAATGATGTCAGTAAAGGAATGTGTATTTCAGATAGTCCCTATGTTTCATGTTCTGGGATGGGGTACTCCCTATGCAGCTACTATGGCTGGTGCCAAACTTGTATTCACCGGGAGGTATAGTTTGGAAAATTTGGATGAGCTTGTCCAAGTACTAGTGCAAGAAAAGGTAACGATGTCTAATGGAGTACCATCAATTTTGAGAGCATTGCTCAATTCTCTTCTGAATATGGATCCACTTCCAGATTTGTCTGGAGTGCGCTTTCTCTGTGGAGGCTCAGAACCACCGTTGTCCATGATTAAAGAATACTGGGAAACAACCAGAGCAGAAATCATTCATACCTATGGGTCTACTGAAGCTCAAGCAATTGTCACATTGAACTTACCCAAACCTTGGTTGGATAGAGAGTTCTCTAGTGAAGAGATGTGGGAACAAAAAAAGAAGCAGGGATGCGTAGTGGTAGGACTCGATGCCAAGGTAGTAGATTCAAATGGAAAGAAACTCCCCCATGATGGAAAATCAGTTGGAGAGATATTACTTCGCGGCCCGTGGGTGTTAGGAAAATATCATGATGCTCCAGGATCCGAATCTCAATTCACAGAAGATGGGTACTTCAGAACTGGGGATGTAGGAGCCATTGATTCTGAAGGATATCTAAAGCTAACTGACCGATTGAGAGACTTGATCAAGAGTGGTGGAGAATGGATTTCGTCAGTGGACATGGAGAATGAGATAATCAATCATCCTGCGGTTCTTGAGGGTGCTGTTGTTGGCATAGCTCATCCTAAGTGGGAAGAGCGACCTCTTGCATTGGTCGTTTTGCGAAAAGAATTCAGGACTAAGGTGGATAAAGCTGACATCATAGAACATCTTGGAAAAAGATTTGCTAATTGGCAGCTTCCTGACGAGGTACTGTTTGTAGAAGCAATTCCCAAAACAAGCGTTGGGAAAATAGACAAGAAGGTCATTCGAGCGGATTATAGTGATATCTATACAAGGTGATTGTGTTTGAAGAGTATGAAGATCTATGTTGCAGGCCCCTATTCAGGGTCTACATTAGAGGAGATTCAAGAAAATGTCAGAAGAGCTATGGAGGCAGGTCTCAAGATTTGGAAGAAAGGACATTTCCCGTATATCCCTCATCTTACACACTGGCCAGACATGCTTGCCAGAGAACTTGAGATTGAAATGGACTGGGAGGACTACATGAACTGGCATGCGCCTTGGGTCGATCATTGTGATGCTTTATTCTTGCTAGCTGAGTCGAAAGGCGCACTACTTGAATATAATCGAGTAAAGAAGGATGGGAAACTCGTTTTCCACACGCTGGAAGAAATACCAAGTGTCGAGAGAGCTTTGACTTGGGCTCAGGATTGTATTAGTGATGACATTTGAGAATTCAGTGATCTTACATAATTTGTATCAGTGTATCAATTCATAGGATTATCCTATGAAATTAGGAAGTTTCAATCTAGCGATTATTTCAATGACAAATTTCTATTCTGTTGGAGTTTAAGTGATGCTAGTCCTCTTGGACTTAGTGAAATATTAATCACTACAGTTACGTTACCAATTCTTTGTTTGGTGGTTTCTCTTGTTCGGGCCTTCTATCTTAAAGAGTCATTAGACCAGACTCGGACACCTAGAATTTTAGTTGGCGGAACATTGGGATATATTACATCTGTGAGTAGATTACTTCTTCTTGGATAATAGTTCACTCATCCTTTGTGAAAACGAGAACATGTCGAAGTGGATTGCCCATCTGACTTTTAAGTTGGAATCCCGCTTCTTTCGCCCATCCCACTACAGTCCGTCTTAGAGGAAAGTCTGGATCAAGTAAGAACTCAGCATTCACGTAGATTCCGTCATCCTTCAAGAGTCGTTTCACTTGGAGTAATGCCTTTGGTGGATTTGGAATCTCGGGTAAAACAGTGACTGAAAACACAGCATCTGCAATCCCATCATCAAGTGGTATTTCTCCCTCTGCGTCAGCTAGTACAGGGATGATGTTGTCAACACCCTCATCTTCCATCCTAGCTTTCAATTTATCGAGCATTCCTTGTTGAATATCAACTGCGAAAACAACACCTGCTGGTTGAATCGCTTTTGCAACAGCAACGGTGTAGTATCCTGAACCACATCCGAGTTCAATGATATCCATTCCAGGTCTGATGTCTAGCGCTTCAATAATCATTGATGGTGGTTGGACTTTTGACCGATATGGACCAGCAGCAATTGCATTCCCCATTCTAGCAGGCATTGGGAATTTCCAGAAGTATCGAATGGACCTGACGCACACACACACCCACAGAATAAGAAACAAAAAGACAAGTATGACTATCTCGAGCAACCAGTGCACACTAGGCAGCCAGAAATCCTCAGACACAAAGCTCTGCTGCATCAACATTATCACCAAAGGAATTATATAACTGACATTTGTTAGTTAACTAACGGTTGTTAGCTGATTTATAGGTTGCGACGCCATGAATAACGAAGACTCTACAAAGAAACAGATTCTCGAATCAGCATATTCCTTGTTTGTCGAAAAGGGATATCGAGGAAGTTCCATGCGAGATATCGCGGAACATGCAGGAATAAAGGCTGCGTCAATCTACAATCATTTTGAGAATAAGGAACAGATCTTTGAGGTGGTCTTCATTGAGAAACACCCGATGTTTAGAATTCTTGAGATTCTTGATAGCATCCGAGGGGCAACTGCTGAGGAACTGCTGACAAATGCTGTGAACCGTCTTAATAAGGAACTTCGGAGTGAGCCAGCGTTACTCAACTTATTTTTCGTTGAACTTGTTGAAATGGATGGGAAACATGTTCCTAGGGCTATTAAAACTAACTTCCCTACTGATTCGAACTTCATAAAGCAAATCTATGAGAAGAAATCGGAGATACGCGATATCGCAATACCTGTGTTAATCCGGTTTCTCATAGGGACAATATTCGCACACATCATGTTCAACTGGTTCATTGGAGATAGCAGCTCAAGAAGATGGGGGACATCAGCAGAATTGAATGATGTTCTTCTTAGAGGGATACTCAGGTAGACGGGTGTTCTACATTCTTGAAAACTCGCTCAAATCGGGTGAGTGCATCATCGATTACATCATTATCATCAGCCATGCTTGTATACATACGTGACCCAGCAAGTGTTACAATGCCCTCCGCCATGTACGCGGCACCCATTTCCTCCATAGCATGCTTCCTTTCGTTTATCTCTCTCAATACTGCTTTGATTCTGAGATAGCTAATGTCGACAAACATGGCACCAACAGTTTCCAAGTGACAGATGGCTCCTTGATTATAAGCAACATAGGGAAGTTTTGCATCTTCGATTCTCTCGACTAGACCCTTGGTAAGGCGGTCTGCCGCTTTTCCTGCAATCTCACAAGCGTTAGTTCTTTCGATCTCCAGAATTGTATAATAGCCAGCTGCTGAGCTCAAAGGACTTGCAGCTAGAGTACCACCAACATATGCTCGTTTTTTAACTCCTTCAACACCTGATGCCAAGTTTTGAATGAGGTCTCTTCTTCCTCCAATACCCCCAGCACCAGGATATCCACCAGCAACAATCTTACCAAATATCGTAAGATCTGGTTTCACACCAAAGTAACCCTGTGCTCCTGCAAGTCCAATTCTTCCGAAAGTCACAACTTCATCCATAATCATGAGAGCATTATACTTGTCACATAGTTCACGTACTTGCTGATTGTAGTCTTTGTCTAAAGGTCTCGTTCCAGACTCAGGACCCATTGGCTCGATGATAACAGCGGCTGTGCCTCCCTTGAGTCTGTTTCGTGAGAGGTTCTTGCGAAGTGCTTCTATCTTGTTTGGGTAAATCTCTTGAGTATGCTTTCTCACATTCTTGGGAATCCCATGAGCCTCAAAACCCCCAGTACGTGGAATATGGAGACCGTAGACCATCTGACCACTCCATCCATGATATGCTCCACCCATCTTGATGATCTTCTTCTTCTTGGTCACCACTCGTGCTAGACGAATTGCCCCCATGACAGCCTCAGTCCCGCTCCCCAGCATCCTAAACATCTCACAGGAAGGAATGTGTTTATTGATCTCTTTTGCTAGCTTAAGTTCATATTCAGAAAACAGTCCAGTAACAGGACCCCGCTCCTTGATGACTTCCAGAATCCTATCCCTAACAGGAGCATAGTTATTTCCCAGAATTATTGCACCCCCAGATTGTAAGAAATCGATGTACCTGTTTCCATCTATGTCCCAGAGATATGGACCATCAGCTCTGTCGATCACAATTGGGAAGGGATGGTTGAAAGCCAAGTTATGCTGAACCCCGCCTGGTATGAAATTCTTGGCTTCAGTGATTATCTCTTTAGACTTCTTACATTTCTCCTCAAAATATTGAAGATACACATTCATAGCATCGCGGTTGATGCAATGAATTGGGAGGCTCATTAAATGATTAAGCCTTTCATAGATTTTAGCTGTGTCGTGATACTCGAAGATACTGAAACCAGACATGATGTATTCACACAGGTTTGTGAATGCTACATAGAATGAAAAGACTTACGGAATTGAAAACGAGCTTATGCTCTTTTTATGAGGTCATAAATTGGACATAACTTCAGACATCTATTCCCAAAGTCAGCATGATGAAAGATTTTGTGAAGAAGAAAACTGGAAGGAGATCTCAAATCTCCTTCCTTGCGTAAATATACTCTCTATTTTCTTCTCCGACAATTTCAACTAGATTCCATTTCATCAATGCGAGAAGATTCTCAAGTATGTAATCTTTTTCCATATTGGCTCCTTTTGCTATTTCTGTAATTGTAGCTGGACCATCGCGGATTTCTCTCATGATATGGTTCCGATCAATCTCTTCCCTTACTGTCTGTTCCATCAGCTGCTTCAATCGTTCTTGTGTGAGCTCCCCACGCTGGACAAGTATATCGCCTTTGCCAACAAGCCATCTCAATCGTTCATCTCCAAATGCAGCAGCTGCAGCTTCAAGTTTGTCTAGGTTAGCGGTTTCTTTCATCTAATCTCCACCTCCTTTTATTACAGAAGGCAATAGAAACGCCTCCACCATGCTCATGATTTGCTCATCAGTTGAGTGTCGCATTGTTATAGCATTACTTGGACATGCAGCAGCACAGGTTCCACAGCCTTTGCATTTTGCCTCTGTCACAAATGCGATAGGAGGATCTTTCGTAGTGACCATTTCTATTGCACCAAAGGGACAAGCTTGAACACAAGTGTGGCAAGAAGAACAAAGTGTTTCATCAACCCATGACACTGTTGATTCAATTTCGACGTTCTTGCGTGCCATCAAAGATGTTGCTTTTGCAGCAGCACCACTAGCTTGAGTTGCACTGTCTGTCGCATCCTTCGCTGATTGAGCTACTCCTGCAATCATAATACCTGCTGTGTGCGTTGTGAGCGGAGCGAGCTTGATGTGTTCTTCATTGAAGAAACCATCACCTGATCGAGTTAAGCTGAATAGTTTTGCAACTTCATCTGTCCCTGCAGGAGGCACCATTGCTGTAGTGAGTACTAGTAGGTCAGGCTCGAACTCGCAATAAGTGTCTGATAGGACATCCTTCCATTTAACAACAATCTTTTCTTCATCAAAGCAGACTTTTGGTTTCTTGTTATGAGCGAACTTCGAGAACATGACATGTTTGAACCTAGCTTCACGATGAATCTCCTCATGACCTCTACCAAAAGTTCTGAGGTCATCATAGAGGACCATCACTTCTTCAGTCTTATCTTTGATATCAGAAGCCGCTTTTGTCATTGCTGTGCAGCAATAACGTGAACAATGCTCGTGTCCCTTCTTGCCCTCTTCGCGAGACCCAACGCATCCAATGAACATGATATTCTTTGGAGGTCGCCCATCACTTATTTTGAGGACAGAGCCTGTGGACTTCATCCTCTCATAGTCTGCAAGCGTTATAATATTTGGATTGTTACCAAACTCGTAGTAGCCTTCAGGTACAAAAGGTTCGAATCCAGTAGCAATGATCACAGCTCCAATTGTCCGTTTTATAGTCTTTCCTGTCTTGAGGTTCTTTATCTGTGCCTCAAAATTGCCTATGTGACCATCAAAATCAATCACAACTGAGTCTGTCAATAACTCGATGTCGTTGATTGCTTTTGCTGCAATGAGCATCCGATCTATTACATCTACAGCTTTCTCATTGTTGGGATACATTGTAGAAAGAAGGCGTAGATGACCTCCAAGGTTAGACTCTTTCTCAACTAGTGTAACCTTAAAACCACGTGAGCCAATATCTACTGCAGCTCTCAATCCGGTGACTCCACCACCTACGACGAGCGCGTGAGGTTCAACTGAAACAGTCTTCACCTCAAGTGGTTCTAGAAGAGCAGCTCGAGCTACCGCCATTCGAACCAAGTCATCAGCCTTGAGGGTGGCTTTCTCTGGTTCACGAGCATGACACCAACTACAATGTTCTCGAAGGTTCACCTGCTCGAATAGATATCTATTGAGACCAGCCTCTTCTACCACTCTTCGGAAAGTTGGCTCGTGCATTCTAGGTGAGCAACTTGCGACAACAACACGATTCAGGTTATGTTCATCTATCTTCTCACGAATGTGTGATTGTCCAGCATCACTACATGTGAACATAAGATCAACCGAATAGACCACATTAGGATAGTGGTATGCATTCTTTGCTACGGATTCAACATCCACTGTACCAGCGATGTTGTGACCACAGTGGCAGACGAATACACCAATTCTTGTTTCATCCTTATCTCCCATCATGGCTCACCTCCTCGTGCAAGAGTTATACTTGCCCGCATTGCAGCTGCACTCCCTGCAGCTACAGAATCAGGGATGTCTTTAGCAGATTCAGCACAACCAGCGACATAGACACCTGACACTGCTGTATCAACTGGATTACTTGCAGGATATTGAATAGGGATGAATCCATCAACGCTTACTTCGAGACCTAGATTACCAGCTAATTCCTTCAACCCTTTTGGAGGAAGAATACCAGGACACAGGACAAGAAGTTCATGTTCATGCTTCAAGAAATCACCTGTTTCTGTGTTCTCAGCCCAGACTATGATATTCTTGGATTTGGGTACCTCCTCTACTTCTCCTACTCGACCGCGAATGAACTTGATTCCGAAACGTTCCTTAGCCATGTTATAGAACTCTTCGAAGCCCTTGCCATAGGCTCGGATGTCAGCATAGTATATTGTCACATTCTTGACATTGTCATGTTGTAGTTCTTTGGCCATGACTGCATTTTTGATTCCATACATACAACAGACTCTGCTACAATAGGGAACATCCTTTTTCACATCTCGAGCTCCAACGCATTGGACAAACCCAATGGATTTTGGTATCTTTCCATCGCTAAGCCTCATGAGATTACCCCCGGTAGGTCCAGCAGCATTGATGAGTCGTTCATACTCAAGTGCATTAATGACATTCTTAAATCGACCATAACCAAGCCTGTGGTATTGCGATACATCAAAGAGCTCGTAGCCAGTCGCAATTACAATTGCTCCAACAGGAATCTCTATCTCTTCATCTTCCATTGAAAGATCAATTGCTTCTCTCTCACAAGACTTAACACAAAGCTCACATTTGATGCAATTCTCATTATCTATAGTGTAGATAAGAGGAGTATTTTGTGGGAATCCAATGTAGATTGCTTTTCTGTATCCAAGGTTCTGGTCAAACTCATTCCGTACTTGGACGGGACAGTGAGGTACGCAATCCCCACAACCTGAGCATTTATCTTCTAGAACCTTACGAGCCTTCTTGAGGACATTCACTCTGAAGTCACCGGCCTCTCCTGAAATGCCTGTGACCTCACTGTAGGTCAAGAGCTTGATGTTTGGATGGCGAGAAACCTCACTCAATCTTGGTGTTAATATACACGCACTACAGTCGAGTGTTGGGAATGTCTTGTCTAGCATTGCCATGACACCCCCAATTGAAGGTGTCTTTTCAACAAGAATCACTTGGAATCCCTGATCTGCTATGTCAAGAGCTGCTTGCATTCCAGCCACTCCACCTCCAATTACAAGAGCGGTTTCTGATGGTTTCATCAAACTAAGGTTTACTTTCTCACCAGCTACAGTCACTATGCATCACCTCCACCCTTGATTGGATTTGGTCCGAGTTGTCGAATCGTCTCCGTCATCTCTGTTATCCCATCAGCCCACTGTTGTCCCTCTGAAGCACTGGCCCAGAGGAGTTTTAATCGGTCGGGGTGCAAACCCATTGTCTTCATTGCCATCTGAAGGGCGTCAAAACGAACCTGAGTGCGATGATTGCCCGTTGCATAATGGCAATCTCCAATATGACATCCTGTGACCATCACACCATCAGCACCACCTTTGAATGCTTCAATCACCATAATTGGATCTACACGACCTGAGCACATGAGCCGGATGACCTTTGCATTTGGTGGATGCTGAATTCTGGAGATGCCAGCAAGATCAGCACCTCCATATGAACACCAGTTGCAGGTGAATGCAACAATACTTGGTTCGAATCTTTTTCGTGTCAACTTACCAACCCTCCTTTTACAGAAGCTGCAGCTATTACCTGCGGTATAATCTGCTGTTTGCGATAATGTCGCATATCGATTGCATTCTTTGGACAAGCTGCGGCACATGTTCCACAGCCTTGACAAAGCTCGAACAATACACGACGATCTTCTCCTGTTCCAGATATTGCTGTGTATGGACATATCTCAGCACATAGGTCACAATCAAAGCAGAGATCTGTATCAATCTCAGCATAGATCGGTTCTACATAGAAAACACCAGGAGCCATCAAAGCTTGGGCACCTGCGGCTGCACCTTTACCGTATGCAACAGCTTTTGGTATATCCATAGGACCCAAGACTGCGCCAGCTAGGAATACACCATCTTGAAATGAATCAACAGGTCGTAGTTTTGGATGGGCTTCCATCATATAACCATATTCTCCTGTGGAAACCTTCAACTTACGAGCCAACTCAGCAGTGTCATCATTTGGTAGAAGTGCAGTTGCGAGAACCACAAGATCTGTTGTTGTTTCTAAACGCTCTCCAGTATAGAGGTCCTCTGCTAGTACAACAAGTGACTTTGTCTTGGGATCTTCCTCAATCTCAGAAGGTCGTCCCTTTACAACAACAACCCCCATTTCACGAGCTCTTCGGTATAGACCCTCATATCCTAATCCATGAGTCCTTATATCCATAGCATAGATAGTGACTTCTGTTTCAGGATACTTCTCCTTAATCTGGATAGCTTGCTTGAGAGAGTTCTCACATCCGATATAACAGCAGTAGTCTTGGTTAAATCGTCGGTCTCTGGACCCAATACATTGCACAAACGCAACTCGTTTTGGAATTGTATGGTCTGATGGGCGTTTCGGTTTTCCTTGTGTTGGACCAGCTGCATTGGTGAGTCGCTCTAATTGAGCATTGGTTATCACATTTTCAAATGTCCCATATCCAAACTCACGAGTTTCAAATGGGTCATGCACTTTGAAGCCCGTGGCAACGATGATTGCACCAACGTTAAGTTCAACTATCTCATCCTTTAACGAATGGTCAACAGCATTCAATTTACATGCTTCAACACACTTCTCGCACTCACAACATACACCACAACTTAAACAACGATCAGCTTCTGCAATAGCAGTCACTTCGTTGAAACCAAGCTCCACTTCTTCAAAGGTACTTTTTCTCTTTGCCATACTAAGTGTGCGCATTGCTGGAGCGTACCTGAATTTCATTGATGCTTCATCAACTTCAATGTTCTCTATTGGGATTAGTACCTCTTCTCGGTCCTCGTTCAGGTCTTTTCCTTGGAGATATCTATCGATTGACTTTGCAGCTTCCTTCCCTGTTGCTACAGCTTCAATAGCTGTGGCTCCTCCACTGACAACATCCCCTCCACCAAAAACGCCTTTGGTGTTGGTTTCCAATGTGATAGGATCGACTTCAAGAGTACCCCACATCGATGGCTCTAGACCAGATAATAGTGCGTCAGAAGTGACCTCCTGGCCTATCGCTATAATGACTGTGTCGATATTCATTTTGAACTCAGAACCAGCAATAGGGACAGGTCTTCTTCTACCTGAATCATCGGGTGCACCGAGGCGCATCCTTGTACATTTCATTCCTGAAACTTCTTTTCCAGATTCAAGAATCTCTATCGGAGCAGCAAGAAAATCAATCTTAACGCCCTCATTCTCCGCTTCATCGACTTCACTAGGAATAGCAGGCATTTCTTCTCGAGAACGCCTGTAAACAATTGTAACCTTGCTCGCACCCAATCGCTTTGCAGTACGAGCTGCATCAATGGCTGCATTTCCGCCCCCTATGACAGCCACATTCTTTCCGATACTGACTGCCTTTCTGCTATTGACTCTGTCAAGAAAATCGAGTGCGTGGTGAACACCTTTCGCAGTTTCACCTTTCACTTTCATAAGTCGACTAGCAGGAGCTCCGGTGGCTACAAAAAC
>SMTZ1_10006535_pt1 | contig 11715 bp, 8 predicted proteins | sample DeeMarSWOR136_30_FD_25667 | JGI IMG/M metagenome (IMG submission 25667) | reverse complement strand
GGGCGAGTTGGCTATCGACCAAGTGGCTACCGATAAAGCCCCCACCACCAGTGATCAAGACATCCATCGTTGGGAAGCCTTTGTTCCTGGTTTAGCAGCCACAATAATAACGCCATAGTTGGCCTTGGCTGGCAGCAACCCGTCCAGCTTGCTGATCAAACGCATGATCGGGTAGACTAGCGAGTACAAGCGATAGGCGATTCCATGCGTTTTAAGCTCGCCGGACGAGGTGGGGGCAATATGACCTGGTTTCGGGCCGCCTTTCGTGCGCGACAAGACAAAGACGTAGCTGAAGTTGATGATGAGTTCCATCATTTCCGTAAAGAAGCGAGAATAGCCACCGTGACCAATAGGTGTGAATCCAGCTTGCTGGACACTCTCGCGCAGTTCGGCGATGGTGTACCCGGCCCGGGTATGTCCGTATACATCTGGTGTCATGCCCACGCGCCACTTAATGCGATTGGCCAGCAATTTGGGATTGCCGTTGGGTACGGTGACGATGGCCCGGCCGCCCGGCCGCAGCACGCGGCGCAATTCGCGCAGGAAAGGCCGGTCATCATCCAGGTGCTCAAGGACGTCAATGGAGACCACGCAGTCGAACTGGTCATCAGCGAATGGAAAGTGATCTTCTGGCACATGTTGTACCGGCTCGCTCAGCAGGTCTCTCATTTCCACCAGGTTCTCACCGGCCACATCCCCCCAAGTCCAGTTGCCGCCGTGGGCACGAAAATACCAGTTAAGCGCCCCATTATTATCGCCGCAAGTAACGAGCAAGCACCGCTGGCTAGTAACGTCGCCGATGACTTGCAATAGAGCGTCTAACTTTAGCTGCTTTTTCAATGAACGCTGGAACATTCGCAGTTGCCATGGCTGGGAAGACCGTGGCTGAGATCTGGTGGCGTGAGAAGTCCAGAATTTCATCGAATCTCATACTCCCTTTAAGCCAGTCAGCCCCAACTCGATAATCTCATCTGCCAGGATCTCAGCGATTGCCTCCTGGTGGCCGGCGGGTGTCCTGTGCCCATCCTTAGGGTAGTACAACTCATTTATAGGCAAACGCCATGATGTGCCAGCCGAATGACCGAACCAGTGCTTTGGGTAGCAAATTGAACCCCCCCACAAAAAGACCATTGTATAACGCCGCTTTTAGCCCGCGATGCAGGTGTGTTTTAGCCGGAAATCGCTCAGGAATAATCTTAACGCGTTCGAATGGTTTCAATAAATTTCTAAATTCCCGGATAGAGTACTTTTTCAAGACCGGGGCATCTTCATGCTCCAGTTTGACTCTCATCAACTTGGACAATGCATTAAGCCAGGAGTACTTGTTGTATACCATGAGAATGGCTTCACCGCCGGGTTTTAATGCCCGGTAAATCTCACTTATCATTTTGGGAGGATTGGCCGTATACTGCAGGACACCATGGGCATAAACGACGTCGAAACTGTTATCTTCAAATGTCATCGCCTCGCCATTCATCACACGCAGATCAGCCGTTATGCCATTTTGCTCAGAATTCTGGCTTGCCAGGTCGATGGCGACTGGGGCCAGATCGATGCCAGTTACAATGGCACCAGCGCGAGCAAAGCGGATCAAATCAATGCCCAAGCCACAACCAACTTCCAACAGCTTCTTCCCCCGGTACGCTGGAAAATCAATCAGCCGTGGTAGGTAGTGGAGCTTGTCAAAACGATACTCGTCCAGTTCCTGAAAGAAGCCCGGAGTCCCCACTGGGTGGGTGGTGATCTCTAGGTCATGGAGATGCTCGTTCCAATAATCTCGAATCGCCCTCAACGGCGATTCGTTCGAGATGAAATCACTTTCAAAAAGGGGTGGAGCCATGTTCATTACCACTTCAAGAACTTCAGGCTCTCCTTCGGGGCCCCGAGGATCGTTCTCCTCCTAATCGTATCGCAGTTAGCACAAGGTTGAAGTCCTCCTACTTCACCAGCTATCATCTTCTCCCGTAAGAAGATCAACTCCTCACTATTGAAGATTTCCGCCAAGCTGGAAACGTTTGCATCTCCCAAGACGATCTTTCCCAAAAAATCGTGCGGACAAGGGCCGACTTTGCCGTCCCACATGACGACTAAACTGTGCCACAAAAAGGTGCACGGCACATAATGGCTGGTGTAGATCTCCCCATCCATGTCAATATTGCCCGCCCAGTTATGAGGTTTTTTGATGATCATCCGATCTAAGGGGAGATCCTCAAAACGCTTCTCAAACGCTTGTCGTTTTTCCTCACTGAATGCTCCGTTGCCATCGGGGAAGTCCATTACTTCTATTACCGTGAATGGTTTTCTCTGCCCTCGTTCCTTTTTCATCTGCAGGAATCGCACAATGTTCTCCAACGTCGTTTGAAAGTGGCCTCCTACGCGATACCGCTCATAGGTCTCTTTCTCAAAGCCATCAAAGGAAAAAGAAATCAAATCTAAGGTGGAATCCAGCACCGCTTGAGCCTTCTCCTCACCCAGCTTTGTCCCATTGGTGTGGAGTTTCGTGAACACCCCTCTTTCACCAGCATAATTCACGATATCGAAAAAGCGTGGATGAGATATCGACTCGCCACGGTGGTGCACATTAATATCATGAACCCATTGGCAGGCTTCGTCGATGACCTTCGTGAACAACTTGAAATCCATGAACCCGAGTTTCTCGCTCCTAACCAGGTCCTTATTGGGACAGTATGGGCACCTGAGGTTGCAAATCGCAGTAGGTTCGATCCACAGTCGATACGGCATGTAGTTGACCGTGTCTTTGCGAGCAAGCCCGTAATTCCAGAGAATCTGAATAAGGCGCTTGGCCGCCGTGAGTCCTCGATTCCGGCGCTTCTCCGGGCGGGAATGCCTGCTCGATCTATTGCTCATTTTCCAACGCTTCCACCGTCCAGCACCTGCTGGTGCCACAGTTCAAAAACCATTAGCGCCCACAGACGATGGCTGTGGTTAGCCCGGCCGTCCAAATGCTCCGACACCCAGCGGACCACCGTCTGGGGTTCAAAGTAGCCACGACGGCGGACACAATCAGTCGAGAGCAAATCCATCATCAACGGTCGTAACGGCCCGCGTAGCCAATGTTTCAAGGGAATGCTGAATCCCTGTTTCGGTTTGTTTAGCACGATCTCAGGTAAACGGTCGCCCATTGCCCGGCGCAGAATGACCTTCGTCCGTCCCCGTCGCAACTTCATATGCGTCGGCAGGTTCAATGCAAACTCAACGATACGATGGTCAAGCAAGGGCACGCGCGCCTCAATAGAGGCGGCCATAGTCATCCGGTCAACCTTCGTCAGGATGTCATCAACCAGGTAGGTCTTCATGTCCACGTACTGCTGCTGCGCCAGCGGGTTTACCTGGCTCACCTGTTGAAAATAACTCTCAAGAAGAGATGCTGTCGTGCAGCCGTTAAGGCTGTCTCGCAGCGCTCGCCGATAAAGCCTGGCTCTATCATGATCACTCATAAACATCATCCAGCGGGTGTGCTGTAACGACGCTGGCAGTGCCCCACCTTCTACGAAACGCTTGACCTTGTTGATCAACCCTTTCTTAGCCGGCTGCGGTGGTACCCACTTCATAAGTGCCGGTAAAGCCTTTCGGCGGAGCGAAGCGGGCAACCAATGGTAGAAGCGGTAAAACTGTTGAGCAATGTAGGTGTCATACCCTCCGAATAGTTCATCACCTCCATCGCCACATAGCACCACCTTAACCGAGGAACTGGCGAGCTTGGACACCAGATACGTCGGGAAGATCGAGAAATCACCTAAAGGCTCGTCCAGGTGACCTACCAGGCACTCGACCAGCTCAGCAATGTCGGGCTGCAAGACCTCTTCATGGTGGTCGGTGCTAAAGTGGACAGCCACTGCCCGGGCGTATGGCAGTTCGTTGTACGTTGCATCATCAAAGCCGATAGAAAAAGTCTGGACAGCGGCAGTCGAAGCCTGACTCATAAAGGCCACCACCGTACTAGAATCAATGCCACCGCTCAGAAAGACACCCAATGGGACGTCACTCACAAGTTGTAGCCGCACCGCATCGCCGATGAGATCGGCTAACATTGCCTCGCAGGTCGCCTCGCCTTCTGGCACTTCTTGGAATGCGACATCCCAGTACTGCTCGATCTTGAACTCCCCATCCTGAAAAATCAACCAATGCCCTGGCGGTAGCTTGCACACCCCCTCGAGAATCGTTCGGGGCGCAGGAATGTATTCTAGCGTCAGGAATCGGTCGAGTGCGACAAGATCGATATCCCGCGGCACATTGGGGTGGGCGATCATGGCCTTCAGTTCGGAGCCAAATACGATCTGGTCACTACTGGCCCAATAGTATAATGGCTTAATCCCCAGCCGATCTCGGGCCAACAACAGACGGCGCCGGGACGCATCCCACACAGCAAAGGCAAACATGCCATTGAAGTAATTCACGCAGCGCTCGCCAAATTCTTCGTAGGCATGGACGATGACCTCAGAATCGCTTGTCGAGGCAAAAACATGACCTCTATCCTCAAGCTGGCGGCGCAATTCTCGGTAGTTGTAAATCTCGCCGTTGAATACCAGCCAGAGTGTACTATCTTCATTGGTGATGGGCTGCTGACCTGTAAACAGATCAATGATGCTGAGCCTGCGTATACCTAGCCTGGCGTGCTCATCTACGTAGTAACCTTCGTCATCCGGTCCACGATGATACAGAACCTGAGCCATGCGCCTAAGGACTATCTCGTCCACAAGCCTATCAGGATTGGAAGACACGGCGCCACAGATACCACACATTCTATTTGTGCTCTAGCTCCACAAGACGAGGCACAGACAAAGGACGCGACTGTTCCAAAGGGTATGGCAGCGCCTGAAGCATCTGATATACTTGGGCCACCTTCGCCTGGTAATCCCTAGGGTCAAACTCTTTCCTGGCGAACCTTTGGGCCTGACGGCCCAAGCGTTGTCTCAGATCCGGATCCCGGATGAGTTTCAAGATCCCCTCAGCCAGCGCTTCCTGCGTGGGTGATACCAGAAGCGCAACATCCTCATTCAATACCTGAGTGTGCGCGGCCAAGCTAGTGGCAACCGTTGGTTTCCCCGAATGAAGATAGCTGTATATCTTAAGAGGTACTGATGTGCCATCAATCCGGGGCGAAACCAGAATCTCTGCCACCTCCAGATAAGTCAGTGCCTCTGCTGGCGGGACAGTCCCGACGAAACGGATACAGTCCTCAAGGTGATGCTTTCCCGCCTCGTTCTTCCAGTACTCGATCTGTTGAGACTCCCCTCCAACGATTATGAATGAGACCTCCGGGTGATGCCTTCTAACAATTATAGCGCTCTCGAGTAGGAGGTTCAAACCTTGGTAGCGCTCAAGCGATCCTGTATAGACAATAGGCAGCTTATTACTTAGCTCCAACCTGTCGACGAGTTCCTGAACTGAGCAGTGATTCCTAGTAGCGCCGACGGTGTGGACTGCCAAGTTTTCAATTCTACTTTGCTTTACTTCAGGATTTATTGCGCGGACATATTCCTCGAGATCAGCCCCGACTGTGATCACGGCATCACAGGTATTGATTACCCATCTCTCAAGCCTCTCAAACAGTTTGACAATCGGTCGGTAGTTTCCAACGCAAAAGTTCGCTAACTGGCGGGGCAGGCTCGAATGCATGTCGTAGAGATGACGCGTGCGGAACACAGTGGCGAGGATGACCGAGAAAAAGGCAGCCTCCTCATGAGAATGAACGACATCATACTGATTTGTGACCAGCATAGCGATGGCTTTGCAGAAAAGTAGGACATCAAGAAACAGCTTGGACCATGAGGGGCCTATCTTCACACTCTTGACGAAGGGGACATCGGGGACTCTGTGGATCCTGACACCTGGGATACTTACATCCAGACCCACATGATACGTAAGTAGGTCCACCTTATGCCCTAGGGCGGAAAGCGCACGGAGACGTTGGTAGACGCTGATGGGTGTTCCTCTCGGTTCAAAAAATGGTTCAGGAGCAATCATTAAGACTTTCATGCTATTCTCCAAATCTAGCTCTTCTGGCAGGACCAATCCACCTGGATCATAGATAGAGTTCGTCCGCTCCCTCGATATTAGGTTCTACGGGGTCGTTCTGTCATGCTCTGCTAACAGCGTCCATAATGGTTTTGATGCTATTTTGGAATGTCAATACTGTCGTAACGAGTTCATACGCGTTCTCGGCAATGCGTAGACGTTCTTCCTCGTGTTCCAAGTAGTATAGAATAGTCTCCGCTAGAATTTCGGTGGGCGCCGAAACATAGTGGATTCCTGGTTCATAGTAAGGACAGTGTGGTAGAAGTGGTTCCGAAACAACTAAAGAGCGGTTTGGACATGCCATGGCAAAGCGTGAGAAGTTGTCGTCATACCATGTTCGGGTCAGATTCAGGGTTATCTTGGCCCGATTGAGAAATTGAGTGCGCTCTTCACCGAAGATGAAAGGATTCTCCACACCGTCGGCAACATGAACTTGAACACCATGGGCTTGCAGTTCACTCCGTACCCGGTTGAGCAGGTTGTGGCGACGCTTAGTAGCTCGTTTCCCCATCCACAGCACATCTATGTCACGTTCAAGTTTGAGATTGTCATACCACCTCGGAGTCGCTCCCCAGGGGGCAAAGATTGTAGGCAGTCCGTGTTTAGCATGCAACCGGGCATAGATGGTCGAAGAATCAGCAAAGACATCCATCCAACCTCTTCGATGTGCATAATAGTAATCGCCAACATAGCGAAAGCGAAACATTCGCGCATTTATCCAAGATAAGGGCGGTTCGCTTGCCAGGAAGCGCACCCAACGATTGTCAGAGTCAGCCAGCCGGCCCATCCATGACCGGCAAGTACCCATTGTGCTCATCAAACGCCATGCAAGTCTGAGATCAGGGAGTCCTTCAGTATTCCAATGCACAAAAGTCGGTCGACGCTCAACAGGCATGCTGGCAAGTTGGGAGGGGACCGATAGGAAATTTCCATACGGCCCGAACGAAAAAACCACATCAACCTCATTGGGAATCACCGAAGAACTCAAGCAGACCGGGGTATGGCCTAGAGCAATTAGCTCATCGCAGAGCACCTGTGCTATCCCTTCTCCATGCGAGAATTGCACGATCCCAACCTGGTAAGATGCACCCGGGCGTAGATCGATCTTATTCCCGTTTACAGCGATGCCCGACCTGCGGACAAGGCCTGTTGTGTTCATTAGCCAGACTCCCAACTCACGCTACGACGTCACCTAGTGTTGCTGATCAACAGATCAGGCGCGCCTCAGAGCACTTGGAGTGCTACAGCACAATTATATTACACAATAATATGAAAACAGTTAGAAATTAGTAAGAAACTTGTAAGAAAATCCAGGCTTCTCACTCTATCGGGCCTCTTTTGCCCCCTCAATATGGCCCGGCCCAGCCGGGGATGATGGATGGTCACCGCCTGCTGCGGACAGAGCTCCTGAGAGCAGAAGCGGAGAATGCATTTGCCATAATACACATCATAATATGGGCAATAAAAAAGCCCGGCTATGATAGCCGGGCGCTCATGTTTCGTTAGAAGACTGGGCCTTAGCCTATCGCGTCCGACGGGCGATCACCAGCCCAGCCAGGGGGAACAGCAAAGCAGCGCTGGCTCCACCGCAAAGAACACCCTGCTGAGGCAACGAAGTGGAGGCAGTCGTAGGCGAGGGGGTCAGCGAGTCCGCTGAGGGGGCGATAGGGGTTGAAACCGCAGCCGACCGAGATGGCGTGGGCTCCATGGTGGGCGGCACCTCCACCTCTGGGACGTCACCCACCACCACCTCGTAAGCGGTGCCCTCCAGAACCACGATGACGTAGGTACCCAGAGCAAAGTACTTACCCCATTCGGGCCGGGCGACCAGAAGCTCGAAGTAGTTGTCACTGCCGAAACTGATCTGGGTGGTGGCCATCTTGTCCACATCGTAGGCCGTGTCAATCCAGACGTCGTCCTGGAGTACAAAGGTCTTGTCACCGACGTACTTGACCACCTCTCTGACCGGCACCCCTCCTCCACCCAGGCCTTCCCCAGGGGGAAGGACCGCCGGGGCCATAGGCACAGCCTGAGCTCCACGCAAGCCCGCCTCGGCCTCGCTTTTGTCCACAGCTCCCGCTCCGTAGGCCGGCGCCGGAGTCGCAGTGGCCATGGCCTGGTATTTCTGCTCGGCCACCCGGGCCCGCCCCTCCTCACTAAGAACATCCTCGGTCTCGTCCACCAGGAAGGAGGTGTAGGGGCTGATGATGCCGTAGCGCACCGACAGGTCTACAATCTCGTCCACCAACTCGCGACTCTCGCCGTGCAGCCGAATCTGGCTCAGGAGATAGCCGATCTTGCGCGTGGCCCACAGGCGAGGGATGAATGCATCGCCGCCTCTGTCGCGGAAGTGGACGTCCTCGTACTCGAAGCTCTGCCAACGGTCGTTGACTTCCCCTTCCAGGGTGATGGTCGTGTCGCCGCCCTCCCGATAGCGTCCCACCAGCACCAGTTGGGTGCCAGCGAAGAGATCGGGCAAGGGATAGGGGTAAGTATCCTCGACGCGGATGTCGCCAAAGTCCAATTCAACGTCCGAAAGGAGGGGGGTGCTGACCTTGGCGTAGAAGGCCGAGACCTCCTCGTCAATGTCCTCGCCGGGCCGCACGTAGGCGCTGGCCCCACGGTGAGCTTCGGCCATGGTATCCAGCAGGATGGTGTTGACGTCATCGCCCACCCCAAAGGCGAAGATGCGAACGTTGTCGGGGGCAGCATCGTCAACGTTGTCCAGAATGCGGTCCGTCTCGATTTCCCCTTCGGTGGCCAGGCCATCCGTCAGAAAGATGATGATGGTAGGCCGTTCTTCGTCAACCTGGTCGAGGGCCTCCAGCAGAGCGCGGTTGATGTCAGTGCCCCCAGAGGCCGTCAGATTGCGCACAAAGCGCCGGCCCTCTTTGCGCTCTTCAGCCGGCCGCAGACGGTCATCGTACTGGCGCACCCCAGTGCTGAACGTGACGATGTTGAAGCGGTCTTCATCGTTGAGTTCATCCAGCACGAACTCCAGGGCGTCTTTGGCCTGTTCCAGCTTCTCACCCCTCATACTGCCCGAAGTGTCTAGAACAAAAATGACATCCTTGACGATCACTTCCCGCTCGTCTACTTCCAGCCTGGGGGCGACCAGCAGGAGGAAGAAACCATCTTCACCCCTCTCGCGATAACTGACCAGGTTCAGCCCAAAGTCCTCTTCGGAGATGCTATAATAAAGCTCGAAATCGCGGTCGGGCTTGACGTCGTAGTCTTCGTAGCCGATGCGGGCAGAGTAATCGCTCTCGCGGTCCACAGCGATGTCATGGCTGGGGGAGTAGATGACCTTGATGGCCTGGTTAGAGTGCAGCTCGATGCTGACCGAGACGTCCTCGATGGGCCTGGAGGAGAACTTTTCGGTGTTGAGAGGATAGAGGTATTTGACCAGGCCCTGGTCCATCGGCAGGACTTCGCTGTATTCGAGTTCGACCCTTTTCTCGCCGTGGGCGGGGATGGGGTAGACGCGGGCCTGAAAGGCGTTGCGTCCCACGTATTCTAACAGGGCTGGATCGCGCCTCTGCCGCACTATGTCCTCGTAGATTTGGCGCGCCTCGTCCTTCTCCAGTATCCTGGCTTCCACTCTCTCACCGTCCACATACATGGCGAACTCGGAGATAGCAGCCTCCTCGGGCAGGGGAAAGATGTAAGTCCCTTCCAGTTCCCAAGGCGACTCATTGATAAAGACCTGATCTACACGGGTGGTGGCCACCTGATCCTCGATCGTCACTTTCACCCGGTGGTACTTGATGACCAGGTTAGGAATCTCGGTGATGGGAGGTGGCGGTGGACAGCCGGGACATGGTCTCGGCGGTTCAGGGATGATGATGCCGTCGGCGTAGGCTGGACCGACTGCTGCCAGCAACAGGACCATAACGATGACCATCGCAAACGGGGTTCTCTTTTTCATGACAATGACCTCCTTCTCAATATAGACAGGCATGTTTGCCGAATTCAACTACTAGACGTTGGAAGAGGACAAAAAGTTCCATGATCTAGCCGTTGACAAGGTGCCCAAATGATGATATACTGAACATAGATTGCTTCCTTCCTCTGTTTTCTAAGAGGGTGTCTGAAAATTCATCGGACTCTCATTGCGAGGAGCCCTTCGACAGGCTCAGGACAGACTCCGCGACGAGGCAATCCCTCTGGAGGGCTGAGATTGCTTCGCCGCCCCTTCGCTGCGCTCAGGGCTTCGGCTCGCAATGACACTTCAATGGCAAAAGCAATGGCTTGGCCTGCCTTTTTCAGACACGCTCTGAGCAAGAAAGGCCGAACCGATGTACATTTGCCGGCAATGCCCAAAAGCCACCCGGGATCTCTGCATCGCCCAAAGCCATACCTCTCCCAGTACAAGAGAGATGATCAGGCGAGCCTTTGAAGCCCGCAGAGATACCGAAGAGATGTGGAGAATCTTGCAGATAAACTGTCTGCGCGTGCGGGAAGAGCAAGAAGCACAGACCTATCACGAGTCTGCTCTTGCCCGACGACTGCGCCTGGCCAGAAGTCACAAGGAGACAGAGGAGATAGAAGAAGCTGTAGCTCCCGCTACTACTGAGTCTGTTCCAGTAAGCTCTACCGTCGAGGCAGTTCAAACTACCCGGCCCAGGATTCGTGAGATAGGCCGGGTGGAGGTGAAACCACCGCCCCCGCCCGTTGTAGAGAGGCCTCCTGAACGGCGAGAGGAACCAGAGGCCGACCTGTTCTCCTTGATATTAGAACCGAGCAAACGCCGCATTGCCTTGCCAACTGACGGGGAGATCGTTTTCGGCCGCCCCGATCCGAATGTTGATTTTTTCCCCGATATTGACCTAACCTACGAAGATCAAAACCGGCTGGCTATCTCACGTCGCCATGCCAGGATCTACGGTGAGAACAACGTGCACTTTATAGAAGACATGGGGAGCACCAACGGTACCAAGGTAAATGCTGAACTCCTAGAACTCGGTCAGAAGCACATGCTTCGCCAGGGCGACCATATCGCGCTGGGCCATTGCTTACTCGTCTATGGCCCTACCCCCAAGTGGCTCCTCAACCCGCCACCTCATATCAAAGCCCACTTCTATCTTCTCGCTACTTCTTCTAGCCAACGCATTGACTTGCCAGATCAGGGGGAACTGATTATTGGACGCTCTGACCCCGCGCTCAGCTTCGTACCCGACATTGACCTGCGTTGCGAAGGCGAGGTAAGCGAGAGGGTCGCTCGGCGCCATGTCAAGATCACATGCCAAAGGCGCACACATTCCCTCGAAGACCTTGGCAGCCCTTACGGGACCAAAATCAATGGGACCCCTGTTCTGCTAGAGGAAACTATCCAGTTAACCCCAGGCGACCATATCTGGCTCGGAGGCTGCGTTCTTGCCTATGAAATCGAAGGCAAAGGCGTGTAAATACCGATGAATCACCAGGAAAATCAAAGTGGTAAATGGAGGTAAACAATGCCTGTCCCAGAAGAGAAAGCGGTCCGCGTCATTTGGGAAAAAGATGGCAAGGAGATGATTTATATCCCAGGGGGAACGTTCCCTATGGGCAGTGATAAGGGCAATGACAATCAAAGGCCCGCCCATGAGGTTTACGTGGCACCTTTCTACATTGACCGCTACCCGGTGACCAACGAGGAGTACAAGCGCTTCCTGGACGAGACGGGGCATCCGATTC
>SMTZ1_10009279_pt1 | contig 11716 bp, 10 predicted proteins | sample DeeMarSWOR136_30_FD_25667 | JGI IMG/M metagenome (IMG submission 25667) | reverse complement strand
TGATGCCTGACGATGCGCTCGAAATTTTGTCGAGGTTCGACGGCATTTTTCTCGGTTGCGTGGGTGACGCCTCCAAAGTTCCAGACCACATCTCCCTCGGCCTTCTGCTGACCATACGAAAGGGGTTCGATCAGTACGTGAACCTGCGGCCCATCTATCTCTATGAGGGGGTTCCTACGGTGCTGCATAAGGCGGTGCCGGGTGCCGTCGATCTCGTGGTGGTGCGTGAGAACGTGGAGGGGGAGTACGCTCAGGTGGGCGGCCGGTTCAAACGGGGCACACCCGACGAGGTTGCGCTGCAGACAGCGGTGTTTACCCGAAAGGGCACGCAGAGGGTCATCCGGTACGCTTTTGAGCTTGCCATGCGGCGAAAGAAGCTTCATGGCGAGGGCAGGTTCGACGGTATGGTGACCAATTGCTCCAAGTCCAACGCACTGAATTATTCCATGGTATTCTGGGATGAAGTGTTCGACGCCGTTGCCGCGGGGTACCCGAAGATCAAGAAGGATTTCGCGCTCGTCGATGCCCTGACCATGTGGTTTGTGAAGAACCCAGAATATTTCGACGTGGTGGTCGCATCAAATCTGTTTGGGGACATCATCACCGATCTGGGCGCCATGCTGCAGGGCGGTATGGGCTTTGCGGCGGGCGGAAACATCAATCCCGAGCGTCACTACCCCTCCATGTTCGAACCCATACACGGCTCTGCACCAAAGTACACGGGCAAGGGGGTGATCAACCCATTCGCTTCGATCGAGGCCATGCGCATGCTGCTAGAGCACCTGGAACTGGAGAAGGCTGCCGATGACCTGAAGAGGGCAATGCAGGAAGTGCTTGCGGGGGGAAAGGTCAGGACCCGCGATATGGGAGGAAGCGCCCGCACGGAAGAGGTCGGGGACAGGGTTGCCGAGAGGATCGGCTAAATACCGATGAAGCACGTTTCAAAGGGGATAAGCATGATTCGCGCGTGCTCAAAAAAGAGTGTCTTACTCCTTAGACCGCACATAGTTATTTTGTGCGAACTTGGAGTTTCAAGATATAATGAAAAATACAGAAAAACGTATCTATTAAAAGTGTTTTTTCCAGTGAATTCTCCCGACTAGTGGAGCGAGATCTTTTTTTGCACCAGCACTGCACTTATTTAAACCAAATTTATGATTATTATTATTATTGAAGTGTTTAAGCTCGTATAGCGAAGCGATTTCTTTTTGTTCACCCTACTTCTTAAAATTATATGTGTACATAATTGAAAATGTGCGTAGGCACAAGATACTCATGAGAGATGATACGCAATTTATTCGAATTGTTCACAAGAGACTAATCAGGGGGGTTTGAAGATGGTAAAGGTTGGTGTAGTGGGATACGGTGTCATCGGCGGACGGCTTGCCGACGGAGTGGCCCTTCAGAAGGACATGGAACTCGTGGGTGTAGCAGACGTGGCGCCTACCATTTCCGTGCGCGCGCTGAAGGACAGGGGTATGCCCTATAAACTGTACTGCGCAGCACCGGGTAAGGAAAAGGACCTGGAAGCTGCCGGCATACCTGTGAGCGGGAGTATGGACGACCTGCTCAACAAGGTGGACATCGTGCTCGATGCCACATCGGCGGGCATCGGTGCCAAGAACAAGGAGCGGTACATCAAGAAGGGAAAGAAGGCGGTCTTTCAGGGTGGGGAGAAGAACGAGATCGTGGATGTGTTCTTTCATGGGTATGCAAACTACGAAAAGGGTATCGGAAAGGACTTTCTGAAGCTGACCTCCTGCAACACCACAGGCCTGATCCGCGCAGTCGACTGCCTGGACCGTGCAGTGGGGGTTGAAAAGGTGGTGATCACCATCATTCGAAGAGTTGCCGATCCGGGCGACACGCACCGCGGTCTCACCAATATACTGAAGATCGATCCGGTGCCGAGCCACCAGGCGGTGGACCTCATGACCATTATGCCCCATGTGCCATGCACGGGAACACTGGTGCACACGCCTGTGACCCACGGGCACATAATCAGTATTATTACCACGCCAAGGAAAAGCATTTCGGTTAAAGGTGTGATCGAACTGTTCAAGTCCCACCCGCGGATGATGGTGGTCAAAATCGCGGACGGGTTCAACTCCAATGCGGCTTTCTTCCGGTATGCCCGTGACAGGGGGAATTTACGCGGCGACATGTACGAAATCGGGGTGTGGGAGGAGGCAGTGGCTCTCTCGGGAAAGGATGTGATCTTCTCCATCAACATTCCGCAGGAAGCGGTCGTCATACCCGAAACCATTGACGCCGTACGGGCTGCCATGAAGATGCAGACAGACCGGCTTGAAGCGGTGGGGCTTACCAACGGATATCTTGGGCTGAAGGCTTGAGAAGGAGTGAGCCTATGGCAGGGAAGCTGAGAATCCGGTCCATCGATGAGGGTGATTTCAGGGGAAAGCGGGTGCTCCTCAGGGTCGACATCAACTCGCCCGTTGACAAACGCACCAGACGTATCGTAAACGACAACCGGATACGTAAGAGTGTGCCCACCATCAGGGAGCTGTCAGACAGGGGGGCGAGGCTTGTGCTCATGTCCCATCAAGGCGATACCACCGACTATGCGTCCCTCATCAGTTTGCGCGAGCATGCCGGGCTTCTGTCACAAGCGCTGGGAAAACCCGTGGAGTTCATCGAAGACATCGCTGGGCCTGCGGCAGTCGAGCGCATCGATAATCTGAAGGATGGTGAGATACTACTCCTGGACAACCTGCGCTACTTCACCGAAGAGGTTTCCACCTTCGAAGACAGCGTCAAACAGCGGCCAGAGGAGATGGGAGATGTATATTTCGTGCGAAGGCTTCTGCCTCTGTTTGATTGCTACGTAAACGATGCATTCTCGGCTTCCCACCGGAACGCGCCCTCCATGGTGGCCTTTCAGGAGGCACTGCCCTCATATGGAGGGAGGCTGCTCATCGAAGAGCTCGAAGCCCTTCAAGCCATTACGGAAAATCCCGCCCGTCCCTGTGTGTACATGCTCGGCGGAAGCAGGGCAGGTGACGCCTTCGGCATGATCCACAGGGTGCTATCGGACGATGCGGCCGATTCAATCCTCACCTCCGGTTTGGTGGGACAGATCTTCATGCTTGCAGATGGACTTAAACCTGGTGAGGCCTCGGAGAAACTCATTCGCGACAGGGGCTACGGCAGGTACGTGGAGGAGGCGGTGGGCTACCTCTCGGCATACCGGGACACGATCATCTACCCAAGAGACGTGGCCTTTCAGAAGGGCGGAAAAAGAGAAGAGGCGGGTACCGGCTCGTTTCCTCTGGAGGCCATGATATTCGATATCGGAGAGCGAACTATTCGCGCCTATATAGGAATCCTTTCCGAGGCGAAAACCATTTTCGTAAACGGACCACCCGGCGTGTATGAAGAGGAGATCTCGAGCCTCGGCACCCGGAAACTGTGGAAGGCCGTGGAGCAGGCTGAGGGCTTCACCGTGGTGGGTGGTGGAGATACAGTGACCTCTTTCACGCAGTTTACCGACACTTCCAGGCTCGATTACATGTCCACAGCGGGCGGAGCGCTTATTCGATACCTGTCGGGTGTGAAGCTTCCCCTCATCGAGGCCATGAACAGGGCGTATGACCGGGTGTGAGGGAAACAATGCGAACATATTGTGTGAGGGATACATTTTGAAAGGATATACACCCATGCAGAGAGCGGAACGAAAGGTACTTGAGTTGAGGAAAAAGGCGACCGAGGTCAGGCTCACCACGCTCGAGGTATTCGGCAACCTGGGATTCGGTCATGTGGGCGGATCGATGTCCGTCACGGAGCTGCTCACGGCGCTCTACTTCGGAGGAATCATGCGATACGACCCAAAGAATCCCCGATGGGAGCGACGCGACTGGCTCATCATGTCCAAGGGGCATGCTGGACCTACCCTGTATACCATACTTGCGATGCTCGGTTTCTTTTCCATAAACGAGCTTAAAACCCTCAATCAGGGGGGTACCCGTCTGCCGAGTCACTGTGACAGGAACTTGACCACGGGTATCGACATGACCACCGGTTCGCTGGGACTCGGCATGAGCGTGGCGATCGGTGTTGCACTGGGACACCGTCTCGATGGGAAAAAAAATCGTGTATATCTGATCGTGGGTGACGGTGAATGTCAGGAGGGCCAGGTGTGGGAAGCCACACTCTATGCTGCACACAAGGGCCTGAGTAATCTCATTGCATTCGTGGATTACAACCATCAGCAGCTCGACGGGTACACGAAGGACATCAACGACCTGGGTGATCTCAGGAGCAAGTTCGAGTGTTTCGGGTGGTTCGCCCAGGAGATCGACGGACACGATTTCACTCAAATCTTCGATGCTGTACGGTCTGCACAGGATGAGAAAAAACGCCCATCCATGATCGTGATGAACACCATCAAGGGAAAGGGCTGTACCTATGCGGAGGGCGTGCTGAAGAACCATCACATGGTCGTGTCAGAGGAGAACACGCGAGAGGCCCTTGCATGTCTTCATGAGGAGCTCGGCCGACTCGAGGCGGAAATCAAAGGTTGCATGTAGAAGAATATCTGTATAAGAGGAATTCATTATGAAGATCAAGCTTGCCCGGGATAGAAAACCCGAAGAAACGATGATGCGCGAGGTGTATGCGTCGACACTCATGGAACTTGCGAGAAGTGATGAGCGTGTGGTGGTGCTCGATGCCGATCTCATGAATTCCATGGGCATGGTGCCCTTCGGGGAGGCCTTTCCTGACCGCACCTTCAATGTGGGCGTTCAGGAGGCCAACATGATAGGAGTCGCAGCAGGGCTCAGCGCCGCGGGAAAGGTGCCCTTCGCCCACTCCTTCGGGCCCTTTGCAACGCGCAAGGCCTACGATGCCACGTTCATTTCGGGAGCCTATGCACGATTGAACGTTCGGATCGTGGGGAGCGACCCAGGGATAACAGCCGCTTATAACGGCGGTACGCACATGCCCTTCGAAGACATGGGCATCATGCGCAACATACCGACCATGACGGTGCTGGAACCGGTCGACGGCGCCATGCTCAGAGACCTGTTGATTCAGCTGGTGGACCTTGAGGGTATGTTCTACATACGCCTGCTCAGGCGCTTTCCCGTGCAGGTCTATGAAAAAGGATCGACCTTCGACATCGGGAAAGGGGTGCTCCTGCGGGAAGGAACGGACGTCACCATCATCGCGAGCGGCATACTGGTTTACGAGAGCCTGAAAGTGGCTGAATCGCTGGAACACAGGGGAGTTTCTGTACGCGTGGTAAACCTGTTCACCATCAAGCCGGTTGACCGGGAACTCATTGAGATGTGCGCCCGTGAGACTGGTGCCATCGTGACCTGCGAGAACCACAACGTGATCAACGGACTGGGCTCTGCGGTAGCAGAAGCGCTCGTGGAAAACTTACCCGTGCCCATGGAACGGATCGGGAGTCAGGACCAGTTCGGTGAGGTCGGGCCCGTGGATTATCTTATGAAGCGCTATGAGATGGGTGCGGAAGATATCGAGAACAAGGTCTTGAAGGTGTTGGAGAGAAAGAAAAGGCTACACGGTTAAGAACCTCGGTTCATGAAGGAAGTATGAAGATTGAATCCCACGGCGCGTTCCTGAATCAGATTCCAAGGAAGGTGGAGAGCACATACACATAAAGGGGGAAGCAGGGAGATGAAACAGGCCATCATGAGACAATTCGACTTGAGCGGAAAGGTCGCCGCCATAACCGGAGCTGGCGGTGCGCTCTGCGGTACCATGGCCCAGGCCCTCGCAGGGGTGGGTGTCAAGGTGGCGGTACTGGATATCAATGTGGATATGGCCAGGGAGCGGGAGGAGGCTATAAGAAGTGCCGGTGGAACGGCGCGGGCCTTTGCGTGCGACGTGCTCGATGAATCGCAGCTCATGGAGCGATACCGGGAGATAGAGTCGCTGTGGGGTTCTCCCGATTTTCTCATAAACGGGGCAGGGGGTAACGACCCGCGGGGTACCACTACCCAGGAGTTCCTGGAGATCGAGGAGCTCGGCCGCGAGGATCTGAAGGGTTTTTTCGATCTTGAGTTTGGGGGTTTTCAGTTCGTGTTCAACCTCAATTTCCTGGGCACCTTCCTGCCGACTAAGATATTTGCCAGGGGTATGGTCGAGAGACAGGACGGTTCGATTGTGAACATTTCATCCATGAGTGCCCTGACTCCTCTCACCAAGGTTTCGGCATACTCTGCCGCGAAGGCGGCGGTATCCAATTTCACGAGGTGGCTGGCCGTGCACTTCTCCCATGCAGGGGTCAGGGTAAACGCCCTTGCACCTGGTTTCTTCATGACCGAGCAGCTCCGGTTTCTGCATATCGACCAGAAGACCGGTGAGTACACGCCGAGGGCGAAGAAGGTGCTCGCGCACACGCCTATGGGTCGGTACGGAGGCCCCGAAGATCTTGTGGGAACCGTGATCTACCTTCTTTCTGACGCGTCACGGTTCGTAACAGGTGCGGTCATCCCCATAGACGGCGGGTTTTCCTCCTACTCTATCTGACGGCTTTGAAAACACTGGAATGTATTGATTCCGCCCCGGGCATCGGCACATGAGGCCCCTGGCGTCGAGGTACTGTTTTCACCGTCGTGAAAGGACGACCAGGTCTTTACCCTTCAGCTGACGGAAGGTCGCGCCCTGTGAAACCCCTGCGAGAAGCGCCTCTTCATCTACCACAATGGTTCCGGAAAGAGCATCGACCCCGTGCTTAAAAACAAGGGGCGTAAGAGGAGTCGAGGGTCCAAGCATGATCACATAGGCATCCTTCCTTATGTACCGTCGTATATCTTCAAAGGTGTGATTGATAAGTGTTGTGCCGCTCATGGCAACCACATCGGCTTCGGGCAGGAGCTCCGGTATCCGTTCAGAAGCTATATCGCCCTCCCGAATCCGCTTCTCGAATACCATGAGCTTCTCTGTGATCTGTTCCAGGCTGGAAACAAAAGGAAAGTGCCCGATTACAGCGACCCGCCTGTTCTTCCCTCGTTGAAGTATAAGGTCCGATGCATTCCTGGAAATAATTCCAATGGTAGGTACGGGGAGTGCCGAGTTGATTGCCGCCATCCCGATCGAGGCCTCGAGCTGGTTTTTCGACCGTACATATTCCGCGAGTGCCTTGACTTTTATGCCGCATAAACTACCGGCGTCTCGAACTCCCGGCATGACATCTTCTCTGCAGGGTTCCCTCAGAGTTGATGAAAGACCGCAGTGATCGCTGATCACCGCAGTTATAAAGGCGCCTACACATACTGATTTCACATGCGTGTCTATAAGCCTATGGATCAAAGCCTCGATGAGCGGGATGGTATCGGAAGACACAAAGTTTTCAACCTCCTCTAGTGTATGTTCTAAAATCTCTGTTTTATCCGGTGTATGCCCTGTCGAGAGATCAGCCGCCGCCGATAAAACCCGGATACAGGGTCATGCCGCCGTCTATGTAAATGGTGCTTCCATTCACGTAGTCCGATTCGTCAGAGGCGAGCCACACGGCAGCCCGTGCCACGTCCTCCGGCTCACCGATTCGCTTGTAGGGAATGAGCCGCAGGAGCTGGCTCTCGTACAGTTCGGGGGAGGTGAGCTTTGCCACGTTCATGGGAGTACGGATGGCGCCGGGGGAGAGGGCGTTCACACGGATACGGAGATGGGCCACTTCCTGTGCGATGCTCTTCATGAGCAGCATAATGCCGCCCTTGGCCGCAGCGTAGTTGACGTGTCCCTCCCATGGAATGATGTCGTGCACCGAGCTCATGTGGATGATCTTGCCGGCTGCGTAGGATATCTTCCTGTTGAGACCCTGGCGCTTGAAAGCCTTTACCGCTTCCCGCGCACATATGAACTGGCCTGTCAGGTTCACGTCGATAACCCGCTGCCACTGCCCCATGGTCATCTCATCGACCGGTGCGTTCATCTGGACGCCTGAGTTTGCAACCAATATGTCGATCCTGCCGAACTCTTCGAACAGCCGGTCGAACATGGCAAGAACTTCGTCTTCTCGGGCCACATCGGCCCCAAAGAGAACCGCCCTGCTTCCCCTCTGCTCTATCTGGTCCGCGGTTTCCTGGGCACCCCCCTCATCGGAATAGTAGTTCACGAGCACATCGGCTCCCGCCTGCCCGAGTCCCAGGGCCACGGCTGCTCCGAGGCCCTTGCTCGCTCCCGTCACCAGGGCCTTCTGCCCCTCCAGTACCCGGTGTATGGGAGCGGGTGGCATTTCATCGGGGGGTGTGTATCCTTCTTGGAGCGACATGAAAGTTTCCTCCACTTCAATAGATATCGGGTAACAGGCTTATGATAACGGGCCATGGGATTTTGTCAATCGTTCGAAGCTACAGTCAATACGGATGCTCATGTACTGGATGATCCAGTCAGGATATACCGCCCGAAGGAGCGGGGAGACGGGTGAGATGATCCTTTAATCGAAGCACCCGAAGGGCGTTGAAGATGGCGAGCAGAGCCACGCCCATATCTGCAAAGACAGCCTCCCACAAATCGGCGACCCCGAGAGCGCCGAGGGCTACGAAAACGAGTTTGACGGCCAGCGCAAGGAGGATGTTCTCGAACACGATCCTTCTTGTTCTTCTGCTCAGACGGAGGGATTCGGGTAGCTTGTGTAGGGCGTCCGTCATCAGCACCACATCGGCAACGTCGATGGAGGCGTCAGATCCCAGTCTGCCCATGGCGATTCCCACATCTGCCCGCGCAATAACAGGCGCATCGTTGAGACCGTCCCCCACGAAGGCTACCTTATCCCTGCCCCTATTTTCGTCCAAAATATGTTCCAGAATCCTGACTTTATCCTGGGGCAGGAGCTCTGCGTGAACAGTATCGATGCCCAGTCGGCTCGCAATATCCTGCGCCACATGCTCGTTGTCGCCGGTTAGCATGATGGTCCGCCGCACACCGCTCCCTCTGAGATTCAGCACCGTCGACCGTGCATCGTCCCTCATTTCGTCACCGATGGTCATGTATCCGGCATAACGGCCGCTGATGACCACATGGGCGACTGTTTGGTTCATGTTGCAGAGCTCGTGATCAATCTTTTCACGATGGAGCAGGAGGTCGTTTCCCACAATGACCGGTTTTTGCAGTACCGTTGCCTTGATGCCCTGCCCGGGCATCTCGTGATAATCCATGACGCCTCCCGGTTCGATTTCTTTGCCATACGCTTTCCTTATGGCATGGGCGATCGGATGGTTCGAATGAGATTCGGCGAGGGCTGCGTATTTCAGGACTTCATTCCTTGTGAAACTGTTTTTTGTCTGAATTGAGGTCACCTCGAAGATGCCCTTTGTCAGGGTCCCGGTCTTGTCGAACACAACCGTCCTGACAGCGCTCAATGCATCGATGAAATTGGAACCCTTTATGAGAATACCCCTCTTCGATGCAGCACCAATACCAGCGAAATAACCGAGCGGTACGCTGATGACCAGTGCGCAGGGGCAGGAAATGACCAGGATGACGAGGGCCCGATAGATCCACTCCCTGAAGGTTGCCCCGCCGATGAAAAGGGGCGGCAGCAAGGCGATGCCAAGCGCAAGGAGCACCACGAGGGGTGTGTAGTACCGGGCGAAGGTGGTAATGAACTTCTCAGTCCCTGCCTTGTTCTGGAGGGCATGCTCGACCAGATCCAGTATCCTGGAGGCTGATGAATCCTCATAGGTCCTGGAAACCCTCACGTGCAGGGAACCCGATGTAACGATCATGCCTGAAAAGATGGTATCTCCCTCGCGCATGGCGAATGGTGTCGCCCGCCAGTACGGTCTTCGGGTCCACTCTCTCGTATCTTCCACTTCGCTTCAGACGTGCAAAGTCGGGCCGTATTGCAAGCAGCGATTTGATCGATCTCCTCGATCGCGTGACGGCCAGGTTTTCGAGGTATTCGCCAATCTTGAAGAATATCATGACCCCGGCTGCTTCGGGTAAGGCGCGGATTGCGATAGCGCCTATCGTGGCAATGGACATGAGAAAGTGCTCGTCGAACAGGTTTCCCCCGAAGATTTTCCTGGCCGCAAGATAGAGCACCTTCCACCCGCTCAGGAGGTAGACGGTCAGAAAGATCGTATACTCTGCATAGGAGTATGGGCTGTTCTGGAGACGCTGCCTGAAGATCATTCCTATGAGAAAGATAATTACCGAAGCGGTTATAGTTATCAGTTCACCGTCAAAAGCGATCCCATGTGCCCGTTCTCCCTGTACCCTCCCCTGATCCGCTTCGACAACCTTCACTTCGGGTTCGATGGTCCGAATGGTTTTGATAACCTCGTCCATGCACTCCGTATCTATGTGCAGGGTCGCTGTTGGGAAGTTCACCGAGACTGATTGTACGGATTCGAGATTGTTGAGCGCCTTCTCTATGTTTAATGCACAGTCGGCGCAGTCGAGGTTTTGAAGCGTGTATCTCTTCACGGTGCGCTCCCTCAGGTTTCGAAATACTGACCCTACATTTCGGTGGTGTGCTGCAGCCCGAGGTCGATAATCTGCTTCACATGCTCGTCCTTCAGGGAATAGAACACCACCTTCCCTTCCTTGCGGTATTTGACAACTCCTGCCTGCCTCAGTGTCTTCAGCTGGTGGGAGACAGCCGACTGGCTCACCTGCAGAAATTCAGAGAGATCGCACACGCACATCTCCGAAACGAAGAGGGCATGGATGATCTTCATGCGCGTCGAATCACCTAACATTCGGAAAAAATCAGCAAGGCCGTAAAGAGTTTCCTCATCGGGTGTCGAGGTATGCATGGCCCGCAACGCGTCCTCGTGCACGAAATGTGTCTTGCAGGTTCCGTTGTCCAGAGTTTCCATTTTAATCTCATATATGAACATATATTCATATATTATATTATGATAGATTATAAAACCGTGAAAGGGGTGCATGAGCATGAACACTGAGAGAATCGAGAGCACGAGTCGCGCCATGGAGGAACAGGGATTCGATGCTCTGGTGTGCAGACTGCCCGAGAACGTGCTTCTGCTCTCTGGGTACTGGCCTCTCTGTGGCTGGGTGTTCTACGTCTTTCCCCGGGAGGGACGGCCGGTCTGCATACTCCCGAACAGCGAGGAGCGGGAAGCGGTAGCGGAGCTTTGGGATGCCGAGTGCAGGTGCTACACTTTCGGAACCATCGATGCGGGGGACCAGTACGATGATGTAGGGAGGGCATTGCGGGACATTGCCAGGGGAACGAACTGGAAGCATGTTGGGTTCGAGGGCGATTTCGAGAACATCGCACCGGCCTGGAATGCGGCAGAGCTGTTCATCCCTGCAGAGAAAACGCGGCGCCTCCTCCACGAAGTATTCGGGGAGGAGCACCTGGTAGACGCCACAGAATTCATCAACATGCAACGCGCCAGAAAAACCGGGTACGAAATCGAAAAACTGAGAATCGTGAACGAGATATCGCAGTTTGCATTGCAGACATTCGACGAGAAAACGGAGCCTGGTAGGAAAGGGGTCGAACTTGCCGCCGCCGTGGAATCGACGGTGATGGTAAGGGGCACGGGGTACCGGGGCGCACGAAGGGTACGGGCCTTTACGCAGGTTGCAGTCGGGCCCGAGGAGACATCGGTCGCCTACCGTCCCATGGAGATCACCACATCCCGCAGGCTCAAGAAAAGGGAAATCGCACTTCTTGAACTGGCGGTCGTGGCCGATGGGTACTGGAGCGATCGAACGCGGGCTGCCGTTGCAGGCTCTTCTACAGGAC
>SMTZ1_10013187_pt1 | contig 11717 bp, 15 predicted proteins | sample DeeMarSWOR136_30_FD_25667 | JGI IMG/M metagenome (IMG submission 25667) | reverse complement strand
TGATTGAAAGGGTGGTTTTGTGTCTCATATTGACAATTTAAGAAATAAGTCAGATCCGTTTTCAAAATTTTTAGATGTTCAAATTAATCAACTTGCGGAAGGATATGCAAAAATTCAAATGCAGATAGCTGAAAATCATTTGAATTTTCATGGAGTTGCCCATGGAGGTGCGATTTTTTCTTTAGCGGACCAAGCCTTCGCACTTGCTTCGAATTCTCATGGAATAACTGCAGTGGCAATCCAGATGAATATAAATTATCATAGACCTTCCAAACTAGGAGATTTGCTCGAAGCAGAAGCAAAACAAATACATTTTGGCAAAAGAATTGCAGTTTATCAAATTAATGTTAAGAATCAAGAAAATGATAAACTGATTGCATCATGTCAGGGTATGGTTTATCATGTGGAATGACTACTCCTGGTCATTAAGGAATCACCTATCAAAATTTAATAGGATAGATTTAGTGCTTTACCGATTTTTGATCATTTAAAGACCTTTGCTATTCACCTCAAGCGAAAATCTTTTGTAATCAAATATCTTTAAAGAACTGAGGGTTAGTTATGACGAACAAATCTCAGGATGGCGAAAAAGAAGATATGATCAAGGAATGCCTTAAATTGGCGAGAAAAGAATTAAATGCCGCTGAATATGCTCGCCTAGTAAAAGCTTGCGAATCCAAGAAAGAAGAATAATTTAAATGTCATTAAAAACTTGATAGGCTTTCTTTCACAAATCAACATTTTTAGTTCTATAATAAATTTCTTTGTCAAAAATAACGAGATAATGAGTTTCATCATGAAGAAGTGGTTTTTTAAAGCCTTCTGCAATCATTGTTAGTTCCTCTAGCGAATCAACTTCAATAATAACAATATTTTCTTCGCGAGAAATGGCATTAATTTTCACAGGATATATGAGGCAACGTTCACAATCGTTTTTTTCGTTTCTTTTAACCGTGCTATCATACCTTCTTTTAATTAATCGATTTTTGATTTAATAGAAACAAGGAATTTAAAGGAGGAGAGACATTGATAAAAGTGAAACCCTCCCTCAATTCCTCCCTACCCTAAGGGTAGGAGCTTCCTTGGCTTGGAGAAGTGAAAGATTTTTTAGAGTTAATACTTACAGATTGGAACAAAATTATTGAAGACCGAAAAAAACATAACTAAGATCGAAAACATAATTAAGTCGAGTTTCCTTGAAGATCACAAATACATTTTAGTTCTTTGAATTTAGACAAAGTCTGTTTTAATCGTCTAAAGTGGTGAATAACATGACCAAAGCATTATATTTAGAGGACAGTTACCTTCAAGAATGCAACGCTGCCGTTGTAAGTGTCAAAGAAGATAAATACGTGGTTCTTGACCAAACAATATTCTATCCTAAAGGCGGTGGACAATTACATGACACAGGTAAAATGATCCGAAATGAAGAAGTATTTCCAGTGATTTATACTGGCAAATTCTCAGGTGAAATTTCTCATGAAGTAAGTGAGTCAGGATTACAACCTGGGGATAAAATAAAATGTCAAATCGATTGGGATAGACGCTTTAAGTTCATGCGAAGCCACACAGCAGCACACACGTTAGCTGCAATTCTCTGTGAAGACACGGGGACACTCATTACAGGCAATCAGATTACTCTGGAGAAAACAAGATTTGATTTCAATCTTAAAGAATTTAACAAAGAAGTCTTCTTAAGCTATATTGATAGGGCAAACAAACTTTTCTTACAAGATATTCCTGTTAAATGGTATGATTTGACCTACGATGAAGCAATGAAAATTCCTACTGTCTCACGGATGGCAGGTGCTTTTCCACCAAACCTTCCAAAACTACGAATAGTTGAAATAGAAGGCATCGATAAACAAGCGGATGGCGGCACACATGTGCACAATCTAAAAGAAGTTGGTCAAATAGAATTCATAAAAGCAGAAAATAAAGGAAAAAATAATCGTAGAGTTTATTTCCGCCTGATCGACTAATATTATTTCTATGATTTAATCTTAGACAATGAAATAAAATACTGTATTAGTCTTTAAGCTTGAATAAATTGTTAGCATTCGTTTCATTTATTTGAACGACTTCTTCGTAAGTTAAGTTTAAAATCTCTGAAATCTTTTGAACAATAAATTTAAGATAACTAGGTTCATTTCTTTTGCCACGCTTGGGTACTGGTGCTAGATAAGGACTATCTGTCTCAACAAGAAGCCGGTCAAGTGGTATTTGTTTTATAAGTTGAGCAAGAGGTTTGGAAAAGGTGATTATGCCAGATAGAGATATATAAAAGTCAATTTCAAGTACTTCCTTAAGCATATCTTCGTCTCCACTAAAACAGTGAATTACTCCTTTGTGGGCTTCTTCTTCCTTCAAAATATTTACTATATCTTTATGGGCATCTCGATCGTGAATAACTATTGGTAATGATAATGATAATGCCAATTGAATTTGTGCACGAAAAAGACTTTGTTGAGAAGGAATCGGTGCTGCCATGCGATAATAATCGAGTCCAGTTTCACCTATAGCTACCACTCCTTCTTTTTGTGCCAATTGAGAAAGATTATTTAACAGATCATCATTCATATCGTTTGCACTATAATGAGAGAGTCCCACCGTTGCATAAAAGAACTCATATTGAGAGGCGAGTTCTATTGCTCTCTGACTAGACTCTAAATCCCATCCAATAACAATGACCTTCATATTTGCTTGTTGAATTCTAGAAATAACTGATTCGAGATCATTGTTATAACGAGTACTTTGTAAATGAGCATGGGTGTCCACAAGCTGTGTATCCACGATGTAATTCACCCCAAATGTGTGCACATATATTCAGCTGAGCTATACTACACAAAGCATAGAGGAGTCTTAATGCCAAGTTGAGTTATAAATCTAATGATGTATATAATATTGAATCAAGTAAACTTCGAAACAGGCGGAAAAAATGAAAGAAGCCATGATGTATGAGAAGTTAGAAAATGAAACTGTGCGTTGCATACTATGTAATCATTATTGCATAATTAAGGACACTAAACGAGGAGTATGTGGAGTTAGAGAAAATAAGCAAGGAACATTATATTCGCTTGTTTATGGTCAACTTATTTCCCGCAGCGTAGACCCCATCGAGAAAAAACCGTTATTCCATTTTTACCCTGGCTCTACTGCATATTCGATCGCTACAGTAGGGTGTAATTTTCGGTGTAAACATTGTCAAAATTATGACATTTCTCAAAAGCCAAAAGATCAGAAGCGCATTGAAGGGATGGATATATCTCCAGAGAAAATTGTTGCAGATGCCAAACGAAATAGATGCAAGTCTATTGCATACACCTACACTGAACCAACAATATTTTTTGAATACGCCTATGACATTGCAAAGTTGGCTACGAAAGAAGGAATAAAAAATATCTTCGTAACAAACGGATATATTTCAAAAGAAGCCTTGCATGAAATTGCGCCATATTTGGACGCTGCAAATATTGATTTAAAAGCGATGACCGAATTTTTTTACAAAGAAATTTGTGGTGCAAAACTTCAGCCTGTATTAGATTCAATTAGACTTCACAAAGAACTAGGAATATGGATTGAAATTACAACATTAGTAATCCCAGAACTCAATGATTCTGAAGAGGAATTGAGAGAGATAGTTCAATTTATTCGTGAGGAGATCGGGGAAAAAACGCCTTGGCACGTCTCCGCATTTCGTCCAACATATAAACTCACCGACAAACCGTCAACTCCTGTAAGCACTCTAGAAAAAGCACAAAAGATTGGTTTAGAGGGAGGGTTAAGATATGTATACCTAGGAAATATTGGACGAGGTGAGAACACGCATTGTTATAATTGTGGCGAACTGCTCATTCAAAGATGGGGTTTCCATGTGGCAAAAAACGAGATTAAAAACGGCATCTGTTACAATTGTAATGCAAAAATTGATGGAATTGGATTATGACTAACTTATGAAACTGATCTCTGTTCTTAAGACTTATTTAACTTAGATGAAGCCTTATAACCTTTACATCAACACCTTCTCTTGCATCTTCATCTATTAAATCATCATTTCTAAGAGCAGTGTTGTTGTTAAGATCCAATAAATAATACATTAATGGATTATAGCCATGTCTTTCTTTCCATTCCTTGACAGCTATCTTTACCATGGCTTATATCCCTTTTTAGTTTACAGTATTACTTATACTTAAGAAATAAGACCTTTTGAGAACTTTCTTATAAAATAAGAAATAAGTAAGAAATTAACCGCCAGGGTAAAGTGTATAGACTTTTATATCTACGTCTTCTTTTGCATCTTCGTTGATCATATCGTTTTCTCTAAGAGTAGTCTTGTTTTTTAGATCTATTAAATAATTTCTTGAGGTATAACCATGTTTTTCTTTCCATTCCTTGACAGTTATTTTTACCATTGCAAAATACCCCTCCATTTGAAAATAAAGAAAAAAGGAAGGCTTTACGCCTTGTTTGCTGGTAATTTGTCGATATCGGCTACTGCAAAGTCTAATCCAAATCGTTTCAGAGTCTCTGGAGAAGGTATGCCTTGTGCAGTCCATCCACGTTCACTATAGTACTCTGCCCTCATTTTTTCAAAGACTGGTTTGAGATCTGCTCCTGCTGCGCCACCTTCTTCAAGAGGTTCAAACATTCTTGGTGGAAGAATATCATCTTTCTCTGGGATGAGACCCTGTTTGAGATTGAACATTCTACACATTTGATTGATTCTTCCACCAAGCTCAACTAACGCTTCTGTTGTAGTATAGTCTTCCCAGCCAGTTACTGCTTTAAGGAAATCAACCTTAATTTGAGTTGTATATCCTGAGAAGTCATAGAAGAGACATACTATTAGAGCGTCATCGAACATAGAGAAGTCCATCCACGCTAAGGCTGCAAGACCTTTCTGTTTGTCTGAGAAACGATCAAGTGGAACATCTGTTAGATTGAATTCTGGTAAGGGTACACCAAGTTCAGCCGCTTCAGAGAAACCAGTTACATGACAGGGACCGCGTGAACCAACAGCGTAAGTTACTGACATTGAGAAGAATGATCTGGGGTCATGTGCGGGGATTACAGCGTTGTTGACTTGTACTGCTAGTTCTGGACAGCCCAATTTTTCGCTAGCTACTTTAAGTCCCTCGCCTAATAGCTTACCCATTTCGTTTTTTCGGAAAGCAATGAGATCTACAAGTTTAATCATAGCATCGCCATCACCAAACGGTAATTCAAAGCCTAAATCTTCGTTCTTGATAATACCGTTTTCATAGGCATCCATAGCAAAAGCACAAACACCACCGAAATCAATAGTATCTAAGCCGTATAAATTGCACAAATGTGCTGCATAATTGATTGCTTTAAGATTATCAACAAGACAATCAGAGCCCATCATACCTAAAGTCTCATATTCAGGCCCATAGCCGTCCATATCATAAGGTCCGCCCTCATTAATAATAACTCTTCTATGACAACCCACTATGCAGTATGAACAGGAATCTGGTTGTGGTTTAAGCACTTCATTGAACTCTCCGCCTGCGGCACCAATTTTACGGGCGCCTTCTTTCCATACTCCAACTTTGAAATTGCCCATTGGCAAAAGACTGTTTTCTTCTCTTGGAATAACAGCCATTGCCTGTCCATCTGATCTGTTCATTTTTGCAAAATCGTTTTCTTGAATTACTGGAAGGAGTTCCTTGTTCAGTTTCTTGAGTTCTTCCGGATTTGCGATTGGCTGTTTCATTGTGCCTCGAAAAACTAACGCTTTGAGTTTTTTACTACCCATGATAGCACCCATGCCCATACGACCTGCACAACCATGACCTTTCTCAGTAATAACCCCAGCATATTTAACAAGGTTTTCGCCTGCGGGGCCAATTGGCACTACACGAACTTTGTCACTAAGTTCCTTTTTCAGAAGGTCCTCTGTCTCACCTGCATCTTTACCCCAAAGGTGACTGGCATCTTTTATTTCGACATTTCCGTCATTTACATAAATATAAACTGGTTTATCAGAGGCACCGCTTACTACTACTGCATCAAACCCTGCACGCTTGAGTTCTTCTGCAGAATGACCACCACCTGTTGATTGACCCCAAATACCTGTCAATGGTGACTTCCCACAGACAGCAAAACGTCCTGAACCTTGGATGGCAGTATATCCTTGAAAAGGTCCACATGCATAGACAAATAGATTTTCAGGGCCTAAGGGGTCAGCTTCTGCTGGGATCTCATCATAACAGATCTTTACAGCCAAACCTACACCACCAAGCCATTTTCGGGCAAATGCCTCATTAAACTCTTGAACTGAAACTTCCTTTGTGGTTAAATTCACACGGAGTATCTTACCCCAATAACCACCAAATGTCATTTTTTTAACATCCACCTATAGATTTTTTTATTCTTTTTTTTAAATAAATTGGACTAAAAAGGGATTTCGTAAATATAAGAATTCTTACGTAATAATTGTTCATTATCATTCATTCATACTCGGTTTTATTCAATGTGTCTGCATTTTAAGATTATATTTAGAGCTATATGTTTTGAAAAACAAAATAGATATGTATTTATTCCATAAGCTGTCTTAACATCATTGATAATCAAAAAAAACTTTCATACTTATTTCTAATCAGGGCTTACATCAAGTATTAACTTTATTACTTTGAATAAGATGGGAAAATAAGAGGAAAATGCCCCACTCCTTTATTGCCTTTAACCGCCTTCCTTTGATTTCTTAACCTTTTCTTGGCAGTATTTTACCATTTCTTGTGCGTCTTTCAACCCGATACTTATAAAGTGCTTCTCGTCATCCCTTATCGGATTCCCAGCAAGATCAATTCTTTGGAGGCTGGTAAGGTGTTCCAAGCCCTTGAGTTCATCAATCTGCTGAAACTCAAAGTCAAGATGTTCAAGGCTGGTGAGGTTCTCCAAACCTTCAATTTTGGTAATATTCGCAATTTCGGTTTCAAGGAAAAGTAATCTACCTTTCTCAACACAAATTTTTTTGCCTTTAACCGTTACAAACTCCTGTCCCATCCGCCCCACTTACCTATATATCAAGAATAATTCTTACCATCTACATGGATTTCTAATTACATAAACCTTTAAGCGGAAAAAGGGTTGATTTCGGCTCCTCTTACCTTCTTTATAAGCAAATTTCTGAGTTTTAATATTGATGGTGTATGCCACGCATCATGGATTGGCATTCTGAATGGGAACGACTGAAGCGGGCATTTAGAGTTTTTAAAACAGAGGTCAAAAAAATGCAAAGGGTTATGATATCAGGTTTTATAACCACTGAATTTAATACAAGTAACAAGTCGGACTGTTCTTCGCACCACGCGGAGTACACGTTCTTGTGCATGAGACTAAACCTGAGAGGTCCCACGCCTCAGATGAGGGCTAAGGATGACAGGCAACAGGACGAAAAAGGTGATAAACAAGTGTTTTACGTCTACGTAGTTCTCTGCAGAAATAAAACGTTTTACACCGGATATACCAAAGATATCTTCGAGCGCCTCAAGCAACATTTAGATGGGAAAGGCGCCAGATATCTTCGAGGCAACAAAGTCAAAAAATTGTATTATGTTGAAAAATTCCGATCGCAACGTCAGGCGATTCAAAGAGAACGCGAAATAAAAAAACTTACGCATCAAGATAAGAAGAAATTAATTGAGAAACCCTTTGATCAAGAATTTGTCGATAATGTTAACAAATTTTGTGGACTTTCGTAAAATAAAAACTCACAGTTTTAGCGTGAGGCAGTTTACAAGACGCCTGTTTCGAAAAAACGCTCTACCTTTTGTGGAAATCCGCCCATATCGATTGGTTTAGGAATGTAGCCATCACATCCAGCAGCTAATGCTTTTTCATCGTCTCCTTTGAGAACAAATGAGGTTAATGCCACAATTGGGATATCTTTAGTTGTTTCCTTAGATTTCAAGCGGCGTGTAGCTTCATAGCCATCAAGCACTGGGAGACCAATATCCATTAAAATCAGATCTGGATGCTCTGGATTTCCTTGATGGCAACTCGAAAATCTTCATTATCTTCTACAACAAGAATCTTTTTACGTTTAATAAAATCTCCTAATAACACTTTCTCCAAGTTGCCGGGATTTTTTTCAGTAAACTTTATTATATCATCGTGGATCATTTCCGTAATTTTTTTTGCATGATTGTGTTCAATAGTGTCACGTGTTATTTCTAACTTAGTAAGATATGATTTAATAAGATTGTCAACCATGGCCTTCGCAAAAATATCTGAAAGCAACTTTTCAACTTTTTTAATGAATCGTGCTGATTGTTGTGCTGTTTTGGCGTTATAAGAGACTATCTTTTGAAGATTTTCAGGATTAATCTCAGTCCCATGAGGTGTTACTTTGTATGGTATCCAAATGGATTCATGCGGAAAACCGTCTAGATGATGAATTCTTAAATGTTTTCCGAGTGTTTCTTCCTCGAAATCCATTTCAATGACGCCATCCATGATAGAATACACTGTGGTGACATGTTCTTGATTATGCATCCCCTTTTGCATTGAAAGAAGGATGAAGCCATATTCTGATTTAATTCGGGATGTGATGGTTTGAACAAACTTCAGAATGACATCTGCTTGGCTATGAAGAAAAAGTGTAGATAAAGAATCAAAAATTATCCGAACTGGCATCCCCAATATATTTACAGCTTTTACTAAATTAATGCTTATTTTATTTAGATCTGCTGGATGATCAACTGAGAGTCTTTTCTCTTCTTTACTAACAGACCATGAGTAACAGTCAATAAAAACAAGTGTTTTATTTTCATATTTCGTGATATCAAGATTACGTTTTTTAGCGTATTCGATAATCTGCTCTGGGCTTTTTGATGTGGTGATATAAATTACTTTCTTGTTATGTTTTAGGTAATATTCTACTAAATCAAAGATATACTCCGATTTGCCAACGCCAGGAGGACCATATAGTAAAACACTGTAATAATCTGGGAATATTTCTTTCATTAATCCCACCAAGACATTGTAGAGTCTATCTTCTTATAGTATATTGTTTTTTATAATAAATTGTCTCTTAAAAATGCTATTTCTTCTGAAAATACATCAATTCCTTTGTCTGTAATTTCATAGGGATGTAATGATTGATCATGTCTGGTACCACGCATCTTCCGAATCTCTATGGCGCGGGTTCTTTTCCCTCCTTCCCGAACATAGTAGAGGATTATTACACCGTGTGCAATGAATTCTTCGATTCCAAATCTGCTGATTCCAACCGATCCCTCAGGGATCTCTGTTGTATAAATCGTCGTGCAACCTGAGGAGCGAATTGTATTTGTCATATCCAAAAGACCTTGCCGAATTTTAAAGTCATCTTGATATAGAAGCGCTAGCGCGCTTAAACCATCAACAACGACGCGGGTTGCGTTTATTTCATTGATTTTTTCTTCTAATAACGAACAAATTGATTCAAAACTGAAAGTTTGAGAGAATAGAGGAGCTTTAATCACATACTCTGTCGCATCGGGAGATTTTTTTGGGATAGCATTAATCATTACTAGTTTTTTTTCCTTTTGCAGAGTGTTTAAATCCCAATTGAATGTAGACATCACTTTTAGGATATCCTGAACATCTTCTTCTAGACTGATATATACTCCTGGTTCATTATAGCCTCTATAACCATTATACAAATACTGTATAGCGAGAGTTGTCTTCCCTGTTCCGGTAGGACCTGTCAAAAGAACACTCCAGCCTTCTGGAATGCCTCCTTCAATTAAATTATCGAGCCCTTTAATTCCAGTGTGTATTCTCTTCAAAATAATCTTTCCATTCCTTTTTTGTATTTTTTATGGTTTGTTTACTAACAAAACTTGACTTTCAGAGAGACTTATTGTGTTTGCACCTCACATTATCAATAATCACATCTTTTAAGCCGCAAGAAGCAAACATAATAATTAGTGCCTCGTTTTCTTTTTTTTAACACCATCCAAGATATTAAGATAAGATACTAGACTGAAGTGGTCAATTATACAGTCAATATCTCTTTTCTGTTGCCAATTTTTGTCTAATATTTTTTCAGAATACTCAATTATAAGTATAATTGAAAAAGTGACTTGTCAAAATGTACTTGTTTTTTAAATTGAAAATAATACAAAAGTAAATATTGGTTTTCTGTTTATGAAATTGAATTTAACTTGACTTTTCCTTAATTTTTTCTTTGTATCTGGTGTATAAAATGTTAGCTAATTCAGAAAATACGTCAAAGACTTTTTCACCTGTTTTTGCGGATATTTCGTAATATAGGAGATCATTTTTCTTGGCATATTTTTCAGCTTGTGATTTTTTTACTTGTCGTATATCTAAGTCAATTTTATTGCCTAATAAAATAAGTGGAATCTTTCCACAATTCGTGTGGACCTCTTTCAACCACTTATCAAGACTTTTAAAGGATTCGCTCCGATTTACATCAAATACCATGAGTCCTCCACTTGTCCCAGAATAATAAGTTGGACGAATGAATGCGAAACGTTCTTGGCCAGCGGTGTCCCAGATTTGCAGTTTAATCACATTATTTCCGATTAAAACATCTTTAACAAAGAAATCTACACCTATAGTCATTTTGTAATACTCGATGAATTTACCATATGCGAAGTGAGTTGCCAAAGTTGTTTTTCCTACAGCACCATCACCAACAATAATCACTTTGAATAAAAGATGCATTAATCATCCCCTCACGCTAACGCTACCTTCATTAAATTTAAAACTAACGTAGATTTAAATCAATTTTTTTTCTTGTACACGTACTTTAATATAATTTCATTAAAAATAGATGCTATCAGAATTAGATGGCCATTATGCAAACATATATTGCAAATTGTTTTTTAATTAGTTTAGACATATTGTTTTAGAGTCATGTGAGGAGTGACATGATTATGTTCACGAATGAGTCACCAGAAGATTACCTTGAAAAAGGTGAAGAATATCTCAATCAAGGAGAGTATGAAAAAGCTATAAAAGAATATGAAAATGCTTTAAATGCTGATCCGGACTTTTTTTATGCGTGGAATGACATGGGAGTCGCTTATGCAAATTTAGGTGATGCACGTAAATCTATTTAAAAGTTATAGAGACCTGTGTGAAAGTGAAAAAAGTAACGCAATTCATCCCCCCAACACGTTGGGGGATGTTCTTGCGAGATGAATATAAAAGAAGAAGTGCAATATAGAATCGATTTTCATCATTTAGTTCTTTTATAGTTCATTTTTAAGACAATTAGTACTTGGTGATGATCGTGATTGATATACTTATCAAAAATGGCAGAATTATCAATGGTACCGGAAATCCATGGTTTAAAGGCAATATTGCAATTAAAGATGGTAAGATAATGAAGGTCGGTCATATTTCGACCTCGGATGCTAAAAGAATAATTGATGTTGAAAGGCTTATCGTGGCACCAGGTTTTATCGACATCCATTCACACTCAGATATTGTGTGGTTAGAACGCCCAACTGCTGATGAAAAAGTACTTCAAGGTGTCACTACTGAATTGATTGGGCAATGTGGTTTTTCTGTGGCACCTATTAAGGAAAAATGTAAGGAAGAGTACAGACAATTAGTCATTGGAGTTTTAGGAAATTCAGATGTCGAATGGAATTGGAATACATTAGCTGAATATTTAGCAGTGTTTGAACTTCAAGGCATAGCTGTGAACATTGCAAGTTCAGTTGGACATGGAGTCA
>SMTZ1_10006529_pt1 | contig 11718 bp, 9 predicted proteins | sample DeeMarSWOR136_30_FD_25667 | JGI IMG/M metagenome (IMG submission 25667) | reverse complement strand
AAATATAGTATGAAAAAGACTATACTGTGGGTATGGCTTGGAAAATTGGGACTAATGCTTATTTTTGCTTATGATTTGTTTGATATTTGTATTTTCTTGGGGGCAGAAAATTGGATACTAAGCATAATTACTCTTTATTTCACTATTTTTACGGTTTATCTATTATTAAAGGTAAATTTTGTAAATGTTCTTAGCAAATTAAGGAAGAGAAAATTAACTGATGAAGAGAAAATTTAAAATTTGAATTTTAATTAAATGAAATATCAGTGCCAGGTAGAGATACTGTACCCAACCTAAGACCCTCTGCTTTCATATAATCATCAAGAGTTCGTTCTTCTACTTTTTTAATATATTTTTGAAGTTCCAATTCAATATCTAATGATAGATCTTTAGGGATAAATTCATTTAAGATTTGATCAACCTTTTCTTTTGCTAACTGAACAATATCTTTTGAACCTTTTTTACGCCAAGTAGTTCTCCTGTCTCTATTGGAAAGTTTATGAATAGGCATATACAATTCTTGTTTCATATATTTCCTTGTGTGTTTTTCTGCTAAGAAATTGGCACCTGGTTTCTCACTTGTCGCTACTTTTTTAATTGTTTCCAAACCAATAGTTTCTTCATTAACATTAATTCCTTCAATTGCTCTTTTAACCATTCCAGCCAATTCATCATCAATTACAAGTAACTCTAATGCTTCTACAAGAGTTGCTTCATATGTTCCTGCACACGTTATATAATTTATACCAGCTTGAGCTGCTAAAAGGAGAGTTTGAAATCTTTCAAATCCATTTTGAAGGTCGAGTAATTTTGAATCAGTAACTAATCCTGGTCCTCTTGATGGAATGTTATAATATCTCGCTAATTGAGCCATACCAATAGTAATTAATCCAGTCTCAATGCTTCCCATTGCTGAATTGCCTGAACGCATATCTGTAATATGTGATACTGTACCATAGAGAATAGGTGCACCAGGATTATATATTTGAGAAAGTACTGCGCCTCCAATTATTTCTGCATTTGTTTGAGTGAGTAAACCCGCAAGAGTAACTGGAGCAGAAGTACCTGCAAGAGCTTCTGGGGGAATAATTGTTGGTTGTTTGTATTTAGTAAAAATTTCAAATCCATTAGTCATGATTTGGGGAAAATGCAAAGGACTAGTTGGACTAAAATAGCCAATTAATCTTGGTCTTCTAATTAGTTCTACGTCTCCACCAACAACTAGTGATACCATATTTATCATATCTTGTGACGCTAATCGCCCTATACAACCCATACCATACGGTTTTTTGGTATTTTTTGCCCATTGATAAATGCAATGAGCATGTATGGCTGTATAAGATATATCGTTAGGCCAAACATCTAAATTAGAGCAAGAAATGTTTTCTAAATAATCTACAATTTGAATTTGTTTGATTGTATCATTTAAAACAGTTTTTTTAACCCCACTTTTACGTGAGGGATCATATATTTTTACAGGAGTTCCTATAGTGGCAAATATCATGCTATTTGCATTTACTTCAAAATTAAAGCTAGCATCTGGACCATATACTTTAAAAGATTCTGGAACCTTCTTTAATTGTTGTTTAATGAGTTCTTCTGGAATTTTTACAAAATTTGTTTCTGAATTTGTTTCAGCTCCATATTTTTCAAGCAAATTTCGGGCTTCTTTAGAATCAATCTTAATTCCAACAGAAGATAAAAGGTTTAGAGATGCTGAATGAATTAGCTCAATTTCATCCTTCGAGAGTACATTCAACTTTTCCATTTTCATTATTATTTAACTCCATTCTCTTGTTAACTTAATAGTTCTTTTACTAATTTTACTGCTTCTATGGCATCATCCGCCCATCCATCCGCACCAATTTGATCAGCCCATTCCTCGGATGTTGGAGCACCACCAACAATTACTTTATATTTTTCTCGTAGTCCTCTTTTTTTTAATTCTTCTATAACTTGCCGTTGAAAATCCATAGACATGGTTAATAATGATGATAGTCCTATTATCTGGGCGTTAACTTCTTCAGCTTTATCTACAAATTTTGAAGCAGGAACTTCTTCTCCCAAGTTAAATACTTCAAATCCATTTGAGAAAAGAAAACTTCCTACAAGATCTTTTCCTATACTATGAACATCCCCTTCAACTGTCCCTATAACAACTTTTCCAGCTGTTTCCTTACTTTTACCAGACGCCTTAATAGCAGGATCTAATACTTCATCAATAGTATTTTTTACAACATTAGCAGCCCCAACTAAATCAGGAAGAAAAATTTCTTCAACTTCAAATTGCCTACCTATAAATTGCATTACATTCCCAATGATTTTCAATAATTCTACTGCTGTAGCTACATTATTTTCAAGAGCAACTCGACAAATTTCTTTTAAACCATCTTCATCCCATTCGATTACGGCCTTTTTAATATCTTCTTCTAATGCCATTGTAAATCAGTTAGAACTAATAATAAGTTTCTTTTTATAATTGAAATTGTGTAAAAAAGTTTATCTAAATATTTAATATTGAAATGTAATGCCAAATAAATTATATTAACTTTAATAAGCAATGTGAAAAAGATGTCAGAAAATAAAAAAACTTTTCAAGAGATAAATAAAGAGAACCGGATCGAATGGGATAAATTAAGTTTTGATACTCAGCTGATTCGTGCAGGTGAAGATCCTTATCCTGAAACTTCACATAGTATAAGAACTCCCATTTATGCTGCTAAGTCATACACTTATTCTTCTCTAAGTGAACTAATGAATAACCATTATCATTACTCCCGGACAGAAAATCCTACAATTTATGCGCTTGATAATAAATTAGCGACTCTACATAAAGGAGAAAGTGCGATCTCTGTCGCATCCGGAATGGCTGCTGTTCATCTTGCATGTTCAAGTGTCTTACAGCAACGTGTAGAACGCATTCGACCAAGTAAGGTAAAAAGATTGTTTCTAGAATCTAAACCTGAAGAAATTCCTAATGCAATTATTCATATCAATCAATATGTAGATATATACCGTCTTCTTACTAAATTATATCCCCAAATGGGATTTGAATGTAAAATAGTAAATTTATGTGATCTATCTGAAGTAAAGAAAAATATTGATGAGAATACTAAATTTATATTTTTAGAATCACCATCGAACCCCACGATAGATGTAATAGATATTAAAGCTTGTGCAAGTTTAATTCATGAAGTAAATGGTAAATGTATAGTAGATAATACATTTGCATCCCCAGCACTTCAGTGTCCTCTCGAATTAGGAGCTGATCTTGTTGTTGAAAGTCTTACAAAATATATTAATGGCCATGGAGATTGTTTAGGAGGTGCTATAATTGGTCCTAAGAATGAAATTCAAAATATTCGCTTATTTTGGCATGAAATGCAAGGTACTGTATTAAGTCCTTTTAATGCATGGCTTATTTTACGAGGAATCAAAACTTTAAATTTACGGATGACTCGACATTCATTAAATGCAATGAAAATGGCTAATTTTTTAGAAAAGCATCCAAAAGTCATAAATGTTGCATATCCTGGATTAAAGTCTCATCCAGGTCATGAAATAGCAAAAAAGCAAATGAAAGATTTTAGTGGAATGATTGGTTTTGAATTAGAAACGGTAGAAGCAAGTAATAATTTCATAGAGCTTTTAAAGTTAATAAAGGTTGGAGTTTCATTAGGAGATTTAACTTCTCTTATCGAATATACGTCTATTATGACTGGTCTAGAGCTTGCGCCATGGGAACGCAAAGCTATGAATATTTCAAACACTCATTTTAGATTTTCAGTAGGATTAGAAGATTCAGAGGATTTAATAGCTGACTTAGATCAAGCCTTAAAGCAAATATAAACTCTTAAAGTAATTCAATATTATTCGAGGTAAAATAAAAATAAAGTGATATTATTATGAGATTAAGTAAATTTGAAGTGTTAGAAAAAGAAGAAATTGAATTAATTCATGCACACACACTTGAACTCTTAGAATCAATAGGAACGAAAGTAGAATCCCCAGAAGCTCGAACTTTTCTCAAAGAACATGGATGCTTTATTGATGATGAAGATAGCCATTTTGTTAAATTTACGGAAGATCTAGTTGAAAAACATCTTAAAACAGTTCCTAGTTCGTTTTCTTTATGGGGGCATGATGGCTCTTTTAAACTTGAAATAGATACAAAAACTGTGAATTTTGCTACAGTTGGAACTCCTGTGAAAATTTATGATCCTGAAAGTAAAAATAGAATTAGAAAAACAATTCTTTCAGATACAATCAAACAAATTCGCATTGTTGACACTTTAAAGAATATACATTGCAGTCATGTGGATGTCTGGCCTAATGACGTGCCATATACAGAGCTTCACTGGCACGCTATCAATGCTTGGGCACAAAATAGTCGTAAACCTTATGGACTTGGCTGTCTGGGAAGAATTGCGTCTCAAGATATGATGAATCTTCTTTCTATTATCGTAGGTGGTGAAGAAAAGCTTAAAAGAAGACCAAGGCTCATCGGTTTTTATAATCCAACTAGTCCTTTAATTCATACTCAAATTTTATTAAATGGCCTTTTTATATTTGCAAAATATAATCAACCACTAATTGTAGCTCCTGCTGCTAGTGCAGGTTCAACCGCCCCCGTAACTCTCGCTGGTTTACTTGTTCAAGCTAATATGGAAATATTATCTACAATTGTCCTTACACAATTAATCAATCCAAGGACTCCTGTTTTCTATTCTTCAATGTCAGCACCAATGGATCCTCCAACTGGAAATGTCGCATGGGGATCCATAGAAACTGGCTTAATCACAGCTGCAACTGCTCAGTTAGCTAAATTCTATAACATCCCCTCACGAGGTCCAGGAGCAGTCACAGAATCTAAATGTTTTGATATTCAAAATGGGCAAGAACGTTTTATGACTCTTTTCTGTTCTGCTTCTGCTGGGATAAACTATATTACGTGTGCTGGTACATATGAGTCATCGCTTTCTGAAGCTTTAGAGCTTTTAGTTATTGATGATGAACTATGTAGTATTGTTAAAAGAGGATTAGAAGGTATAAGAGTTAATGATGAAACCTTAGCAATAGAAGAAATTAAACGAATCGCGACTACAGGAAAATCTTACTTAAGTCTAAAGCATACTGTAAAAAATACCCGGAAGGAAATTTTTGTACCTCTTCTTGCTGATAGAAACAGAAGAACAATATGGCAGAAAGCTGGTGCTACAGATATAGTAGAAAGAGCAAAACAAAAAGTGGAGAAGATATTAACCACACAAAAAGGACCTGGAATTTCTGATGATGTCGAAAAAGAATTAAAAGAGTATTATAAAGTTATTTCAGCACGTACATACGATGATTATCGTAGATTAGAAGGATTAGAGGATTCTGATATAAAAATTGATTTACCAAGTTCAGATGATTAGATTATTAAGAAAAAATTATTTTCTCAAATATAATGTTTATATATATAAAAAAAAGAATTATTAAATTGCTTTTACTTTATCTGCTTTCTTCTTATGAAGTTCTATTAATTTTTGCTTAATTGCCTCAACTTTGGATTTTGAAAAAGGGTAAAAGTATAAGCATATTAATGTAATTCCTAAAGCGATACCTGGGATAACAATAAACAGAAATCTAAGAGCAAAGTTGACATCAATTAAAGGATTATAAATTTCCCAATCGCTTTGAACAAATACAATACCAATTGTAATAATTGAAAAAATCATTGAAAGTCGCATGAAAAAGTTTGTTATACCAAAAAAAGCACCTTCACGTCTAACACCTGTTTTTAGTTCATCTTCATCAATAACATCTGCAATTATTAAGTAAATAAAATAAAGCATCCCACCAAAACCAACACCCATCAAAGCTGCTATAACCAATACAATCTCATATATTGCTATAAACATAAGTGGTAATGAAGCAAAAAAGTAAGCAATGATTGATATAGCATACCCTTTTTTACTCCCAATTTTAATGTCTAACCATCTCCATAAGATAACAGAGAGCGCTCCAATAATATACATGAGACCCATTATTACAGAAGTATCGAATGCATCGATAAGTAATACTTGCCTCCCAAATATTTGAACTAATGTCGCAAGAAGCAATAAAACATATTCATATAAAAAGAACATTGCTGTATAAAGCACAAAACCTTTATTTTTCATCGTATACTTTAAGCTACTTAGGAATTTAAATTCATGTTGATAATCAAGCTTAAATTCTTCGCGTTCAATTACTCCCCACTTTAAAGAAATGATTACAGAAATAGCTATAATACTTGATGTGATAATTCCATTCCATAAATAAGTTTCTCTGGTCTCTTCAGCCATAAGAACTATACCAGGCACTAATGCTGCAAATAGTAAACCTACAACAGAAAGTATTTGTTTAATTGTATTGACTTCAGATCTTTCCTTAACTGTTGTATAGAGTTCAGGAAATAAACTATCATAAGGTAAGGCTATCATTGTATAAAATGTATCATAACAGATCAACATGATAAGCAAATATATAAATATTAAAAATTCGTTTCCGAGTGGAGGCAGCCAGATTATGATTTCCAATATTAACATTGGAATTAAACCTAACATTATGTATGGTTTTCTACGTCCCCATTTAGTATGCGTTCGATCTGATAGATAACCAATTAAAGGATCATTAAATGCATTCCATAATGTCCAAATTACTGCTGCAAGAACATACCACTTAATATCCAACCCTACGACAGTAAAATAATATGTGAAAACCCATATATTAAAAGCACTGTTTATAAACCATTGAGCAAAACTTCCTAAGCCAAAACTCCATTTTTGACCACGCCCAAATCGTTGTTCTTCACTCATTAGTAAACTAACACCTTTATTTAAAACTTTTTTGTAATTATTTTTTTTAGAATATAACTCTATCTAAGCTTTAATAAACATTAGTTTTTTATGTTAAGAATGAGGTTAACAAATCCAATATAATCTCTATAGATTACCCTCGAAATATATATCTGAGATCAGGAATATTTCTCAATAATGTAATTTTGCAATGACCAAGCATATTTTTCAAGATTAAGAATTAGCAATTTTTGTTGTAATACTCTCAAATATGGGACATCTAATTTTTTGAACATCAATTTTAATTTATCAATGGTTTCAAATATACCTACAATAATTTTCCAATCATGAGCCCATTCATAATCTTGATACTCTATTTGTTCCATTTAAATAATCATCTCTTTTTTAAGAAAAAATTATTCTCTGAGAATATTCATACCAACCTAAGTTTATAAATCTTTAGATGATGAAAAATTTCTATAAAATATAAAAAGATTATTAATATTTATAAGTACATTTGAAAATTGCTTTCAATAATGCCTTTCGTCTCTTTAAATTCAGAAACATTAATCAATTTATTGAGATCTTGGATTTCAGTTAATTCAATTTCATACTTATCTTTAAATTCTTTCGCAAATTTATCCATTAATTTTTTTAAAATTGCATTTTTTCGATTAGTTATTAACACTACAGCAAATCCAAGATTATCATAATTTACGATAATATCTGAGCTATCTGTTTGTAGTACTTCAATTTGATCTTTTGGATCAACAAATTCAGATAAAATATGGTTGATCCCTACTAGGATATTTCCCCATATAGTTGAATCAACTTGATTAGTTTCAGTATCAAATTGATAGGAATATAACAAAATACCAGATTTGTGGTAAATATTGATATAATAAATTTTATTTGTTAATTCTGAAAATATTTCGGGTTTTTTCACTAACAGATAACAGATCGATAAGATATTAATCCATAAAGAAAGAATATGCAATTCTCTAAAAATCGATATCTTGAAAACAATATATAAAATATACATAAAAATTGGGATAAAGAAAATATATGTATTAATAATTAAGCCTTTTACTGGTTCTTTATTCCTTGCTCTAATAGATATTATATAAGAAACTAAAATATAATAGCCTACAGAGGATAATTGAAAGATAGCTATAATTAATCCAGTAATGTTATAAAATTTATAATTAACAATTGAAAGGTTATTCACAAAAAAAGGTGGAGAATCAAGAGAATTGACGGAAATCTGAACCGAATCTGATGAAAAAAACGATCCTATTAATAACCCAAAAAGTGTAGTAAAAACTAAGAAAGGAAAATATGGAATCTTTTTAACTTCCTTTAAAAATGTGTAGATCAATGAAAAAGTAAATAGAAATGTAAAACTGGACACTATGGAAAGTTTCCATAATAAAATGTTGATGTTTTCAGAAAATAAAAATAATACAGAAAAAAAATAAAGAGTAGAATAGATGAGAACAGCATTGAATATAGCTAAGAAATTCAGAATTGCAGTAAATCTTATCCCGTATTTATCATGGTGTTTAAAGATAAAAACCATGGTATATATACTAAAGCATAAGGTAAAAGCAAATCCAATTATTATTATTATCAAATATACCATGTATATATACCTTATTTGTTAGTCTATCTTGAAAATTTTTAACTAAAAATGTGATTTCTATAAATAATATATTAATCTCAAGATTCATAAATATAATTTTGTTTTAAATTTTAAAAAATCTTGAATCAACTTAATGAAACGAGTAATATGGTTTTTTTTTTCAAAAACCTATTTTTCTAATTTCATTAATTATTTATTATGAAAGGTTCGAAAAATTCTAATATTATATCTTTAGCATTTCTGAATTCTGAAACATCAATAAGACCTGTCAGATTCTGTAATTTTTCTTTATTTAGACCTGTGAATTTTTTCATAAAATTGCTTACTGCATTTGTGATAAAAGAATTTTTATGATTAGTAGTTAATAATAGAGCATAACCGTGTTTATTATCATATTCAAAGATAATATCTCTATTCTGCATTTTAATCAAACCTAATTGATCTTTTTTGTTTATAAAATTTGAAAGAATATGATTAATTCCTATTAGGATAGATCCTTTCAAGAGAGATTCATCAGTTTCTTCTCCAGTTTCGAAATTATATGAATAAAGAAGTATTCCACTTCTATGGAAAATAATAAAGTCATATATTTTATTAGTGAGTTCAATGAATAGAAAGGGTTTTTTAATTAAAGAATAGGAAGCAAAGATTGCTCCGATTATGTAAACAGCGGTATAAAAATATTTAAAAAAAAGGTTTTGAAAAATAATATTGATAGAATATATGATAATAAGAAACAAAAACTCGATTGTAAGAACACATAACATTATTCTTGATTTTTTATCTCGAATCCTGGGATAATATTTCATTAGATTGTAGCACATTACACCAATTATAATTAAGTTATAAACCAGTATTAAATATAGAAGCATTAAATTCTGGGAATTAAACCTATAAAACCCATTAATTAAATTAATTGTAAATGAATCAGGAATAAAAAATAATCCAATAATTATTCCAATAAATAATGAATAAATAAACATGGATAAAATTGCTTTTTTTTCAAAATTAATTATAAACCTATGAATAAGACCCAAGGCACTTAAAGAAATAACCCAGAAAAATATTGAAAGATACCAAAATATGAGAGCAAGATTTTCTGTAAAAGAAACTTCTGTGGATAAAAAGAAGAATGTGAAGAATATTATCCCTAGAAATAGGTAAATTGAGCCATTTAAAATGACATTTAGTTTACTACCAAAAATTTTACGATTAAAATAAAGAAAAGTAAGCCCAATCATAGAAATAATTATTGAGACTATGATCAGAAAAATGTCAATCATCATAATTAATTTATGAATTCCTTTTACTCAGACAAAAAAAATATAGTTCAACATTATTTAAATTTGATATATTTTAGAATATTATTTCTCAATTTGTATTTACTTCAATTTTATAGAAATGACTCAATATTTAATTGCTATTATTAAATTACAAATAATAATTAAGAAATATTTTTATGATTAAATTATAGAAAAAGGGTCTTAAGTTTCAATTCTATATGCAAGATTTTATTGATTATCTGGAAAAAGAAAATATTATAAGAAATTTAAAACAATTTTATAAAGTTGGCTTTAAAGAACATAAAAATCATATTTTCCTGCATAGAATAATTGAAAATCTTAATTCGTTTGACAATGGAGAGAAAACCATAAAAGATACTATTTTTTCTGAATATTACAAATTAAATTTTGATTTAATTAGCAGAATCTATGAAAAAGCGCGAAATCATAAGGAAAAAAAAGAATTTGGTGAATTTTATACACCAATTTCCATAGTTAAATATATCTTAGATGCGATAGATTATAATAGTCTTAATAATATTGAAACAAAAAAAATAATTGACTTCAACTGTGGTTCTGGAAGTTTTATTATCCAAGCAATAAGAGTTTTAATTGAGAGATGTCTTAAAGTCTATAGACGAGAAACAATTTATGAATTAACAGTTGAAGAAGCGAAAGAGATCATCTTAAAAGTTAAAATGTATATTTTTGGCATAGATATTAATCCAATTGCCTGTATTTTATGCCAGATTAATATTTATTATACTTTATTCGAATTGTTTAAGTTGATTGTAACTTTTGAACCAACCTATAGTCTACCTTTATTTAATATAAAAAATTTTGACACATTACTGATTCACACCAAAGAAACATATGATTATGTTGTAGGAAACCCTCCCTATTTGTTTATTAGAGATATTCCCATAGGTCAAAGAAAAATTATTGAAGCGTCAAATTTTGAGACAAACAAAAGTCAATATGATTATTATCAGATATTTATGGAACTTGGAATTAAATTTTTAAAAATGGGGGGTAAATTGGGCTATATTGTTCCAGATTCACTTTTAGCTCTTTCAAATCGTTCAATACTTAGGAAATATATATATGATAATACAAAAATTAAAGAAATTTATCATACGGGCCGTAAGTTCAGTGATCCCGTTGTTTCTAATATCATTATAATTCTTGAAAAGGAAGATAATATATCAGAAAGAAAAAATAACCAAATTAAATTAAAATTATCAAATCAATATGAAGGAAATATTCCACAAAATATTATAGAAAATTGGGGCTATAAATTCTTAATCCATTTAAATCAAAAAGATATAATGATTCTTGAGCATCTGAACGTAAATTTTTTAAAATTAAAGGATTTAACCAGAAAATATAATATTAAATTAATCCTAGGTAGAGGAGTTGAGTTAACTAAAACAGGAAAAATAATATTTTGTGAAGAATGTAGTAAATATTTACCAATTCCTCATAAGAAATTAAAATGTAATATATGCAACTCAAGTTTGAATGAAAAGAATATTGAAAATATAATTTATGAGACAATTCCATCAAATACAATAAAAGAAAATTATCATTTATTTATATATTCTATAAGTCGTTATCAGATAACCCAATATAAATATATTGATACTTCTAAAGATGGAATAAACTATAAAGATTTTAGTCTTTATGAAGATCGTATAATAATAAGACAATTAAGCCAAAATAATAAAATTTGTGCTACATATGATAAAAATTTATCCCTAACGTCTCAATCACTTTACAATTTGAAGATCAAAGAAGCAACAATTCCAGAATTTAATAATTTTTATTTATTGGGACTACTTAATTCAATGCTGTTTTCATATTTCTTTATTAAATCTTTTGGAACTTATAAAAAATTATTTCCAAGAATTTTAATAGAAAAAATAAAAGATTTTCCGATTAAAATTCCAATTTCTAATGAAGAAAAAAAAAA
>SMTZ1_10006527_pt1 | contig 11719 bp, 8 predicted proteins | sample DeeMarSWOR136_30_FD_25667 | JGI IMG/M metagenome (IMG submission 25667) | reverse complement strand
TACATTTTGTCTAGTAAAACTGTTTAATAGGACCAAGCGGAAAGCTATGCTAGCCGAGCAGGATGGTTAAAGTATAATGAAGAAGGAAAGCGATGCCCATAGAATGCAGCTCCCTGGAGAAGTGGTCATTGGGTCAGGGGTAATTCACCAGCTCGGTGAAGTGACTAAACGAGTGGTATCCACGCGTCGTGCAATCCTCATCTCTGACAAAGAAGTTATGAGAATCGCAGGTAACGATGCCCTCAATTCGCTTGAAAGGGCGAAATTCAGCACCGAAGTTGTCATCATCAAAAAAGCTACTGAGCCCGAAGTTGAAAAATCCTGTGAGGGAATCCGAAACCAAGGTGCAGGAGTCGTCGTCGCCGTTGGTGGAGGATCCGTCATCGATACTGCTAAATTATGTTCAAGCTACGAAAAACAACCCTTTATCAGTGTACCCACTTCAGCAGCGCACGATGGAATATCCAGCCCACGCGCATCAATCAAGAAAGACGGGACCTCAGTATCAGTAGAAGGTCAGTCCCCCATTGCTATAGTTGCCGATATCCACATCATCGCTCAGGCCCCCTATCGATTTACAGCAGCTGGATGCGGTGATCTCATATCTAAAATCACTGCCGTGCGTGATTGGAAGCTAGCCAATACCCTCGGATACGAATATTATGCAGAGTATTCAGCTTCCCTTTCGTTGATGGGTGCCACCATTATCATGGAAAATGCCGCGCTGATCAAATTAAATGACGAGCATAGTATACGACTCGTTGTCGAGGCATTGATTGCCAGTGGAATAGCCATGGGCATTGCAGGCTCAAGTCGCCCCGCTAGCGGCGCCGAACATAAGTTCAGCCATGCCCTAGATCGAGTCGCCCCTAAACCCGCCTTTCATGGCGAACAATGCGGTGTAGGAACAATCATGATGGGCTATCTGCATGCCATTGATTGGGAGGAAATCCGCGTTGCTCTGGCGACCATTGGTGCACCAACGACTGCAAAACAACTTGGTGTGGACCCAGAACACGTCATTGAAGCACTGAAAATCGCTCACACGATAAATCCAAACCGCTATACAATATTAGGTGAAAAAGGGCTCACAGAGAAGGCGGCTGAAAGGCTTGCTCGAATCACAGGAGTAATCACCTAATCTGTTCTAATCACGGCAGATTTTTGAAGACCCATTATTTCTCAATGACGAAGAATATAAAAGGATAAATTGATATTCAAAAATTCAGTAATTTCATCTTCAGACAGAATCACAAATCTTTGTTCCTTCTATCAGACCCGATGAACCATATAGATGTTGAGAATTATCAGGAAATTGTCAGAACTGGAATGGGGAGCCGTATCGACCAGTTTCTAAAACGGGCCTCTAATTTTGGTTTTGTTGGCTCAATTCTCATCGCAAAGAAAGGAAAGATTCTCCTCCAGAAAGGTTACGGTCTAGCGAACACAGCTACCAATGTCCCCTTCACTCATAATACTATTGTTGATATAGGTTCACTCAGTAAGCAATTCACAGCTACAGCGATTCTATATTTAGAACAGGAAGGGAAATTAACTGTACAGGATCCCATCACTTGCTTTTTTGATGATGTACCAAAAGATAAGCAGGAAATAACTTTACACCATCTTCTTACTCATACATCTGGTCTACCTCTCAAACATGGGAGCGATTTCGAATATTATGAAACAAGTCGTTTCATTCCTGATGTTCTTGCCCTTCCCTTAGCCTTCAGGCCAGGTACTGAATATAAATATAGTAATCCTGCCTTCGCCCTTCTAGCTATTATCATCGAACAACTCACTAATCAAACACTCCAGACCTTCCTACAAACCACTTTCCTTGATCCTCTTGGATTAAAGAAAATTGGATGGTATGGAACTAAAAGCTGGTCAGAAGAAGAAGTGGCCCATGTCTATATTGAAGGCATCGATGGTGGTTCCCCTCTGATCTGGCCGGGACCTTATCGACCATTGCTCGGAAACGGGGGAATCTGCTGCCCCATTAATGAATTGTACCGCTGGATGCAGGCCATTAAAAATAATGTCTTTTTGACTAAAGAAAGTACAGCTAAACTATTCGCACCATTTCTAGAAGATACATCTTATGGTTGGGATGTGCTTCAGACTAAGTATGGACGCCGCATCTGGCATAATGGAGGCACAGATTCAGGAGCAAATTCAGAACTCACTTGGTTTAGCGATTTAGATTTGCTAATAATTGCTTTTTCAAATAATATTCTCTTTGGAGAAGATGTAGGATATATGGCAATCTGGCCAATTCGTTCAATCTTATTCAACAGCCCTTATACTCTCCCTCCCTGCTTACCCGTACCAAAACTGGATCCCAACAAGCTACAACATCTTCTCGGGAACTACACTTTTCCTGAAGGTGGTGAGATAAACATCACTGCCCAATCAGATTTTTTGATTCTATCAGCCCGTGGACAACAAGCACTAGATTTCTGCCTTTTCCCAGAGAATGGACCCCCCGAGGAATATGCATTATATGATCAATCTTCCAATCTGCTTGTTGAGGGGCTTTTTGACGATGATTTTACTATTCTGGAAGAGTATGTAGCAAACAAGACCCGAATTCCTCTTTTAGAATCTTTACTTCAAAGATGGATTCGCATCTGTGAGGACCTCTATGGGCCATATCAAATGCATCAAATCCTTGGAACAACCCCATTCAAAGAATTCTTTGATGCAACGTGGTTGCATTTTGATTTTAAAGACGGACAAAATGGAATCGGTGTGGTTTGGAAAGACAAACAGCTTATCCGAATTACTGAAACGCATTATCCCTATCCAGTCATTATTCCCTTTCTTCAACAAACAGATACACATTTCATTGGACATAATATCCTGTTTAATCAGACCTTGCAGCTTACCTGTGAAGACATAGAGACTCCAATCACAGGATTTCACCTACAAAATGGCAGCAATTCTTTCTTTGTCCCAAATACCTCTGGTTGAGTCCTACGCAACAACAAGCTTTTGTACATACACTGCAAGGGCGTACGTAACATTACAATCTCGGGGATTCCAGTAATATGTTTAAAACTAGTTCAGAATATTTCCCCAAAGACCGAAAGGTCCTCAAGGATATGCCCTGGGTGGGCAGAGTCTCTTTTGCTGATATGAAAGAAAAAGTCAAAGAAATCAGCACACGCCCCATCATGTGCAGTAATTGTGGAGCAGCCCTCACTAATCCGGATTTAATTAAAGAGAGTCCATCAAAGGGAAAAACCTTCAACTGCGAATTCTGCGGAACCCTAAATGTCATACCAACAGAACTCATGCCAGGAACTGATCTCTCAGAATTCATGCTCGGGCAACTCACTACGGCAAAACCCATCACTGAAGATACCCTACTAGCAGTCATTGATATTTCAGGATCAATGAGTGGTGGAAAATTAGCCGCTGTAAAAGAGTCACTTATCCGAACGGTGACTGATCTCAGTGTTAATGCCCCTGAAACCACATTCGGCCTTCTAGCTTTCCATAGTGAAGTATATTGTTACGATGAAAACATGAAGAAAATCTTTACCCTCTCTGGTGACATGCGATACAGCGTTGAAGAAATCACTAAAGCGGTTGAATCGAAACGTAAAGACGTCGAACTCAAACCCTTGAAGAAGACCAAGCAAAAATGGGTGTCCAACATCCAAAAGCTCCGCGACATTGACATGACCGCCCTTGGTCCTGCTATGGTCGCAGGATATGTTATCATGAAAGACCGTGGTGGACGTATTATACTCCTCACCGACGGCCTTGCCAACGAAGGTGTTGGAGCCCTTGAAGGATCTTCCACCACAGGAGCGCAGCTTTATGAAGACTTGGCAATTAAAGCAGCAAATGCAAGTATCATCATTGATGTAGTTGGCATCAAAGATCCTTCGGCTTTCATGGCCTTAGAAGCGTTAGCCGTAATGCCCATGCAAACAGGGGGCACTATGTACTATGCACAGGCTGATGAAATCGCTGATGCCATGAGCTCCTCATCGGGGGGCAAGATTGTTGCCCGTGGAGTGAAGATGCGTGTCATTGCCCCCAAAGACGTAGAACTGGCAGAAGTCAGCGGTTTAGGCGGTGCGGAGGCCAATGCCCTCCGGAAGGGAATTCGAATTGGTTCAGTGACCGAAGACCGCGAAGTCTACATACGGCTCAACCCTTCAACCAAGGTGAAAGAGAAAGAGGTGCCCATCCAAGTCCAGGTCTCCTACATGGATGAAGAAGGCAACCAACGCATGCGCGTGATGACCAAACGCGTCAAAGTCACCGACGATGCCAAATCAATCATCGAAACCCTCGACGCTGAACTTCCAGCAACCTATGCAGTGCAACGGGCAGGCGAAGAACAATATCGCGGTGAAGTGGCAAAGAGTAAGAAAATCCTTCAAGAGACCCAAAACGCCTACCGAGCGGTCCAAAATCAAGCCCCCGCTGGACTAGCGAAAGCCATTAGAAAGGCCGACAAAGTCCTCGATGATGAAATCGAGGAGGCTGATAAAGTCGCTGAACGACAGAAAGAAGAGATGAGTAAACGCTCTGTCGTTGGCGTGGCCCAGGCTGCGCCTATTGCGGATGAAGATGCTGCGATGAGTATGCAGCGGGCACGTAAGTCAAGTAAAGAGCTCTTTGATGACGAAGAGTAACTTCCATGAAATTCATCTAATAGGGGCGTATTGCCCCCTATTCTCTTTTTAAGAGAATAACTTCAATGCCAATAGCTTCAACGAGTTTATGACTAACTAAAGCGAAAATATAATATCTATAGAAAATATAGAGTTTATGGTTATTAAGCTCAATTTGACCTCAGCGGCGGTATCTGAACCATGATTGCCCCAATCATTTGGATCGCTCTCCTACTCATTCTCGTGTTTATTGTCGCCGTGGCGATTGGGGCAAGTGATGAGACAATGGCAACCGTTGTAGGAGGTAAAGTTCTCAAATTGAATGCGGCGATTTTTCTGGGAATGGGTCTCCAAATCATTGGGGCTCAATTGTTAGGAGCCCGAGTTTCTGGGACCATTGGACAAGATATGGTTCTAACCCCCTTACCCTTTGATATTATCCTGATTATAGTCTTAGCGATGACAATATGGGCTCTAGTGGCATCTCTTCGCGGTTATCCCATCTCAACGACTCATTCAATAGTTGGCTGCATACTGGGCGTTGGACTCCTAATTCAATTCACCACCATGGGACCAATTATCAATTGGTTTACAATAATTCAAATTGTAATTGGTTGGATTTTAAGCATCATTTTTGGATTGGCTATTGCCCTATTCGTTCAACTAGTATTGAGAAGAACCATTTTACCTCGAGCCTCGAGTCTGGATCAGATTGAGAGATTCGAACAAATTTTTGGATGGTTGTTATTGATTGTAGTAATTGTATCTGCGTTGAGCCGTGGAGGTAATGATGTTTCAAAGGCAGTGGGAATCTTGACCATGATTTTTCCTGATCCGACATTCTGGGGGTGGTTTTTGCTTCTAGGTGGAATTGGTATGGCTGTGGGATTATTTTTGATCGGTCGACGAGTTGTAGCTACCGTTGGAATGGAGATAACAGAGCTCCGACCAAGTACAAGTTTTTCTGCAGAAGTCGCAGTAGCTTCAGTACTTTTAGTCGGAACTATTTTAGGGATACCTCTCTCTGGAACACATGTTCTTGTAGCAGCGGTGGTTGGAGTTGGTCTTGCAAATAGAGGCCGGGTTAGAGGACCAGGACTGAATAAAATCTTAATGGCATCATTTCTAACCATTCCCCTTTCTGCACTTTTAGCGATTGGATTATTTTGGCTATATTCAGCTATTCGACCCTTTTTCATCCTGTTTGTTGGAATCTAGTTGAGAGATTTGTAGCATTGTTTTTATTACATAACATACACAAGCTATGCAAAGCGATTTAGTTCGGATAATCTAAAAATTACAACAGGTGTTCGGGTTGTGGAGAAAAAAAGAGGAGATAGAAGTAAGGGAACTAATCAACGAACACGCTAGGATCGTATTACAATCTGTGATAGCACTTAGTCAGTATCTTAAAGTGATTTTGAAGAAAAAGGCAGAAAATCGACTCTATGATGAAGAAAAGGAATTAGCGGAACGCGTTCTAGCACTTGAATCTGAAGCGGATCGAGCTGAAGAAGTCATTGATGAAAAACTTCAGGTTACGGCGCTTCCAGTCACAAGTAGTGAACGATATTCACTCGTTGAAAAAATCGATAGCATTGCAGACCGGAGCGAAATCATTGTACGGAAACTCCGACTAATTGATGAGCCAATAAAATTAGAAATTAAACAGAAACTTTACGAAATGGGTAATTATTGCCTTGAAGCAGCAACTGCCGTTGTTGAAAGCATTCAGTTACTCGGTTCGAGCTTTGATTCAGCACTCATTGAAGCGCAAAAAGTAAGACCAATCAGAAATAAGAATCGAAATGTTGAGTTTGAAACATTGGGACTGCTAATGCACCATAAAATGCGTACATCAACCTTTGTAATATTGCATGATGTGGTTAAACTTCTTGGGAGATTAGGAGACCTGACGAATGAAATTGCTCATGCAATAATTTCGTTAATAATAAAATACCGATCCTGAAATCTACTTTTCCTGACAGAGGAGTTAGGTAACTCATTAATCCTTTACCCTCTTGTTTCTCATCTGACCCTGTCATTCCCAGAATTATAGAAACAACTTATTCAATCGGTACAATAGTGATTAATCCGCTTCAGCTTTGCCTTCAAGTAAACTTCTAATACGGTCAGCGAAGGGGTCGCCTTCAGCCTTGAGAATTATCACATCTTTATAGGAGACAAATAAATCTCTTTTATCTGTGACTTTAATTTCAGCATCAGCAGCGAGTTCAGCTTTAACAGGGTGGGTTCCTCCAACATCTGCGTAAACTTGATAGTAGCGCCCAGTGAAAACGAGACTCTCAATTGTGCTTGATAGTTTGTTGAAATGCGCTTTAGGTTCACGTACCCGAAAGTCTTCAGGTCGAATTGCGGCAAATGCTTCATCACCCTTAGAAAAGGTTAGATCTTTACGGGTCGTTCGACCATGCAGTTGTAACCCCCAAGACGTTTTGAGGGTAATTTTTTTTCCGTTAGCACTAGATATGGTTCCTTGAAGAAAGGTGCAAGAGCCGATGAAGTCTGCGACGAAGAGATTTTGTGGCTCCTCATAGATATCTTTAGGCGAATCTACTTGCCTTATATGACCAAGTTCCATAACAGCAATACGATCAGAGATGCTGAGCGCTTCTTCTTGATCGTGCGTCACATATATTGTAGTTATCCCGAATTCCTTTTGAATCCGTTTGATTTCATGCCGCATCTCTACTCGAAGTTTTGCATCTAAATTGCTGAGTGGCTCATCAAATAATAGAACCCGTGGTTCGATGACCAACGCACGAGCAAGGGCAACACGTTGTTGTTGCCCTCCACTTAATTGGAAGGGAGTACGAGTTTCCATTCCACCGAGTCGAACTAGCTCGAGGATACTTAGGACTTTCTTACGTATCTCATTTTTGGGGATTTTTCGGATTTTGAGACCAAAAGCTACATTATCGAACACCTTCATATGGGGCCAGATGGCGTAGTTTTGAAAAACCATGCCCGTGTTCCGATTATTGGGTGGCACTCGGGTCATATCGGTTTCACCAAAAAAGACTTGCCCTTCCTCAGGTGTATAGAAACCAGCAACACATCGCAGGATAGTTGTTTTTCCACAACCAGAGGGACCCAATAAGGTGAACAGTTCTCCATCCTTGATGTGAAGATCAATATGATCGCAGGCAACGACTTCTCCAAACCGCTTGGTTAATTCCTTTAAATCGATTGTTACCATTTTTTTCCCGTTCCTTTATAATCCCACCATAGATTCCGTTCGGCTCTTCAATACTACATTAACAATAGTAATTATGATTATTTGAATTATCATAAGCAAGAGTCCTAAGACAGCAGCATGATGTGATCCTGCTGCAACTTGGTATAGGATGTCTGCCATTTTCCATGTAAGAGGAGCTTGGTCTGGATTAACTCCACCTAAAACGAGACTAACACTTACTTCTGACATGCAATATACAAAGGACATCATCGCCCCGGAGAGGACGGAGACGGCTACTAAGGGAATTACTATGCCCGCAAATACTCGGGCTCGACTGGCTCCAAGGTTTTCTGCGGCTTCTTCGTATTCAACATTCGTTTGTTGAAGACCCGCAAAAGTTGAACGTACAGTGAATGGGAATTTTCTAATCGTGAACGCTAGTATCAGCAATGGCATGGCCGTTATTAATGGATTAAGAATTGAACTTGCGAAAAGGGGAATTCGTACAAAGAAAAGGAAATACCCCATGGCAATGACGATTCCAGGTAATGCTATAGGAATTGTAACCAGAAGGTCTAATCCACCGATACCAGGAAGATTCTTTCTAGCAACAATATATGCTGCACCTGTTGCCAATAACACAATGAGAATGATAGCAACTGTACTATAAAAGAGGCTGTTGAAAATCGATTGGAGCACTAGAGGGTCTGTAAATACTTGAAAGAAGTTAATCACGGTGGGGAAGTTAACTGGAATGACAGTAGTGCCCCATTCAGTGGAAAATGCCAGCAAAAGGATTCCTAATGGTGTGAGTAGTGCAAAAAAGAGCACCACCCCAATAAAGCCATATATCGTGATATACTGCCACCATTTTGGTTTGTTCAGCCTTGGATTCCATGTGCCCCCCTTACTCATCATGGCATAATGTCTAAGAGACATATACCTTCGAATTAATAGGAATCCAATCATTGCAATTAGCAACAAGATAACGCTCAATGCAGGCGCAATGGGATTTATGGTTCCCGTCGGAGCAAAGATTAACGAATAGACTTGATAGGTGATCGTCCGGCGAACGATTGGGTCGGATTCAAAAACAATGAGAGTGCCCAGATCTTCAACACTGAGAATAAATGTGAGTATTGCCCCTGCTTCAATTCCTGGCAAGGCTAAGGGAAGGGTGATCTTCCTAAAAAGCCCAAATCCCTTTGCACCCATATTCTCTCCTTGTTCTTCTAATGAAGGGTCTATAGCCAGGAATGCGGCGTAGGTTGAAAGATAAACCAATGAGAAGAAGTGCAGCGATTGAACAAGAATTACCGCAGCTAATCCTTCGAAAATTACTCGGAATGGAAGAATTCTAAGGATGTCGTAGAATAGCAGGTTGAGCATCCCAAATTCCCCGAATATTTTTTGGATGGCAATTGCGCTAACAAAAGGCGTGGAAAGAATGGGCACAAGAATGAGAATACGCAGAATGGATTTGCCATGAAAGTCATATCGTGCCATGAAAAAGGCAAGTGTAACCCCAATTAATGTGGAAATTAGAGTTGTCGAGAGCCCCACATATATGGAATTGATAATCGCCCCACAATCAACACCTCGAATGTAAAGATAATCACCTATGATTTGGATTGGTATGCCTGTACATCCATTAACGGGCCAAAATCGTGGATCAGTAAAGATGATTCGGAACCATACAAGTGAAAAAACACCATTTACAGTGAACGCGGATCCTATCACAGCTAGCAAAGGGAGAATCATGAAAAATATGAACACTAGGATTACAGCAATCAATTGAATGGATGAAAAGACACCCATCTGTGAACGGAACTGATAGAGAAGCTCCTTATAGTATTCGAAGTGGAAGAATTTTCTCCCAGATAATATCCAATCTCTTGTACGATTAGTAAAGCCAGAAAACCTGAGTTTGAATCCTTCTTTCGACAGAATACTTGCCATCAACAGACCTTCGTGTGAAGATTTGTTTTTCGGGAAATTCCGAATAGTGATGTCACATCAATAGAGAATATGAATTATAAAAAAGTAATATAAGGAGCTCTTCAATTCAGATTTGAATAAAAATCTGTTTGCAAAATAAATTACGTTGTTAAATAATAAAAGAAAGGGCGTGAGGTAATAATTACCTCACACAGAGCACCCAATGAATTAGCCAGGGACAGCAATCTCTACAGCGTTATACTGGGCAATTGCAGCGGAAGTCCAGAGACTTTTGATGCTTTCTCTGAACACATCATCCCCGCGAATTAACATGTTGATGCTTTGTGCATACGCCTCTGTGAATTTCTCAGCTGTTAGTGTATAGGGATCAGTGACCGTTACTGTTTCTCCAAGTTGAGCCGCCCAAGTATCGAACTGGGCCTGTCTGCCCACTGGATCAACAAGGTACCAATTGACAAGTTTGCCCCAAGCACTTCGAAGTGCACTATGGGCATTAGTTATAACGGATTCAAAGTAGTGTATAAAGGACCATTCGTACGAAAGAACAAGGTTGTCATCGAAGGGGATCCCAATATTCTCGATGGTAGAATTGTAGAAGGCATAGAGATCGTCTCGAGTTTCACCGATGGGTGTATCAAATGCTTCTTCCATTACTGGCATTCGGTTAATCGTTGTACGTAACCATTGACTTTGTCCTTCAGGAGATAAGACGAAATCAATAAAGGCTTCAGCAGCTTCACGATGCTGACAAGTGATAGGAATGGCAATTGGGTCACCGTTAACGATCGATCCGTTCTGTGGGACAACGTATTGACAGAAACTATACTTGTACATCGATGTATATCCATAGAAGTCAATGGTCATTCCAACGGCTACTTCACCTGTTTCCACTGCAGTTTGGGTTTGAACGGATCCACCATAAATCTTAGAATTTCCTCCCATCCAGACAAGGGTATCCCATCCAAGATCCCATCCAAATTTTTGAGCAATAATTTCGTAGATTCGTGTATTACTAGTCGTTGCAGGTGCATTGCCCATAGCAATTGTTGCAGTGGGGTGATAAAAATCGGGGCTTGTTAGGTTTTCCCAAGCCTCCGGCCAAGGCAGTGATTTTGCAGCCCATGTTTGGTTATTCACCGTAAAGCCAAAGGAACTTATGGCTGCCGCGCACCATAGAATATCACCATCTGTATCGTTGCGTTTCATATCTGCGCCAGCGATTTCATCCGGAACTCGAGCAATGACGTCTTCCATGTATGTGCCATTCATCTTTGTAAGAAGCCCTGCTGATATGAGTTCATCGAAGAGAGTGGGACCCCCACCCCACGCCACGTCGGGCTGTCCTGCTGGGTTTAAAATAACATCTTGCCATTGTGGTGCTAGTGGTGCAACAAAATCTAACGCTACGACATTTGCATCAGCTGCTAGATCAGAGGCAAGAAAAGAGTCTCTAAAGACGTTCCAAATGGCTGTGTCATGCCGCGTAATGATTTTGAGTGATATTCCTTGTGGAGGTGGCGGACCAGGGGGATGGGTGATGATCCACCATCCGGCAACGGCGCCACTTGCACCGATTATTATGACAATTGCCACAATTGCAAATAGTTTTTTACGAGATGACGTTTGAGCTACATCCGACATTATAACATACCACTCGAATAGGAATCTGTTAGGTGATTGGCATCAAGGTATTTTTATATCTTTTATTATCTCGCAATATACCAACAAATCCACAATTTTTGAATCTCAATTTAGAGTAAAGGCTTTATAGAACCTAAGAAGGACGGATTAACGAATCGGAGATTAAAATGTCTCTGAGGTCAATTAAAATGCTGAAAAATAAGAAAGCAATTCTGATGCTATCAGTACTAGTTCTCACGCTTTCGGTCGGTTTCTTCCCATTGAACTACTCGACTCGTGCTCA
>SMTZ1_10036346_pt1 | contig 11720 bp, 8 predicted proteins | sample DeeMarSWOR136_30_FD_25667 | JGI IMG/M metagenome (IMG submission 25667) | reverse complement strand
GCTCGTATCTCCTTGGGCAGAAAGCGATGTTGCGTCACCAGGATGTGGACCCCTGAGAACACGAAGATGAATGCCGCCATGTTTGCCCCGATGACCAGCAGGACGAACGGCCTAGCCAGGTTGATGGCAATGCATCCCCAGATGACAAAGATGACGAGTATGCTGTAATAGATATAACGCACATCACCCAGGCGGCGCATTCGCGCGCTACCGGACCATATGTGGTCGGTGACGACGCGGGTGAAGCCGTCTACGATGCTGAGCTGTGTACCGAACAGGATCCAGAACCCGTTGATCAGGGTCAGAAACCACATGGCACGACCGATCCTCTTCATTAAGTATTCAGCCTGATATGCACCGGCCGCCAGTCCACCTATATCTGTACCCCGGGGGATTATCCCATAGGCGCACACCACGCACAGGTACATCCCTACCACGCACCCGATACCGAAGAGCACACCCTGATCCATCCACAGGTACTTCCACCACTGTCTCCAGGCACTCATGTTCTTGTCGGTAGGCTCAAACACACTTCCCACTTCAGCGAGCTTCACTTCTTTACCGGCAATAGCGCTGGGGATAAACCCGATAACCTTGCCCATGCCGAAGCCCTTGTCCCGGAGCCAGTTGGTGATCCAGCAGTTTCCAATACCTCCTGCCCCCGAGTAGGCTGCAAAGGCCCCCATGAGAGCCCAATCCACACCTGTGGGCCCCCTGGGGATGGAGCCAAACTTTAGAAACCCCCCTGCAACATCCGCCCACGCCCTTCCGGGCACCCAGAAGATATCCACTATCAAGAGATAAATGACAATCCATATAACCATGCCCCAGGCTATGAACTCAAGAATGCGCTCTATACGGCCGCCGAAAAGGACTATGACTACGCAGCCGAAGAACAGTAGGTAACCAAACATAAGCATTGTACTTCGGTCAGCAGCCACGGCCGCGTCAGGCAAGTGGCCATACAGGGCTCCAAAAAGGCATGCTGCCCCTGCTGCCGCCCAGCCCGGCCATCCTACATGGAGGATAGCGAACAGGGGGTAAAGCCAACCCCAGAGCTTGGGCCCTGGCCTGGTCCTCATGAAACCGGTGAGCACCGGCTCTCCGGTATAGAGGGTATAGCGGGCGAATTCCTGATTGAGGAAAACCTGGAAGAAGACCGACACGATGACAATCCACATCACGGCGGTCCCAAACTTGACTGTAGCGGCCGGACCCATCAACCACTCACCACTGCCGATGGACATGCTCAAGGCAATGGTCCCCGGGCCAATGACCGCCATGACATTGCGGAAAGTGAATTTTGGTGGTGCTGGCAGATCGGCCACATTCCATGGGCCCAGCGCACCACTTAGCCTCTTTGGAGCTTCCATCTCACGCCCTCCTTTTTAAAGATTCTTTCTCTTGCCTCCCGCCAAAAATACCAAAGCCTCCAAAGGTCATTTATTCCCTTATGGAGGCTTTCCTGCTGGGATCATCCGGAAAATCACCATCGCTCCTTCCCACGCGACCAAGCGTTAAGAGATCGCTGAATCGAGGCGCATGTTATTGTACTATCCAATGATTGTCAACCTAAAAATAGGATATCTCCTAAAACGGCCGAAATGCGCGAGCCAGGAGGGTTTACTAAAGGAAGGGAACTCTTATATCTCAAAGCGGGCTACATGATCTGCCTCACGAATCGCATCGATGATGCGCCGTGGTTCTTTGGCATCACCAATAAGATAGACCTCATATGGTCTATTTCTTTCCCCAGATAGTGCGCGATTTGGATCAAAACCCATGGCTAATACTACCGTATCTGCCTTTATTTCCGTCTTGGTCAATTCCTTGTCAATGCCGATTATACCTTCTCCCGGGAGGATCTTTTCCATCTTGAGATTGCAAATTATCTCTACGTTATGCTCTCGAAGTTTTCTCAACACCGCTGTTCTGCTTGCAACTTCCATATCCGTAGCGACCTCGTCAAGCATTTCAACGATCGTTACCTTTTTATTGAACTCAGCGAGATACCATGCTACTTCACAGCCAACAAGGCCTCCTCCACAGACGACCACGCTATCTCCCACGGGCACACCTTTCAGGACATCTACAGCTGTTATGGCCGATTCTATGCCAGGAATATTTGGTCTGCGAGGCGTAGATCCAGTGGCTACTATAAGGACATCTGGACTGAGTTGAGCGATGTATTCAGGGGTGACCTCAGTGTTGAGGTGGATAGCGACGCTACTTCTCTCCAGCTCGGCTTTTAACCAGTCAACGAGAGTAAGTATGTCCTTTTTCCAAGGTGGCAGAGAACTTATTCGAAGATATCCCCCAGGCTCATCACCTTTCTCACATAGGGTTACTTCATGTCCTCTTAAGGAGAGGATTCTTGCTGCTTCCATGCCAGCCGGACCAGCTCCGACTATAAGCACCCTCTTTGGTTTTTCTGCGGGCCTCAGCTCGCTGGATGCCTCCTTCCCTACTATAGGGTTAACAGCGCAACTAATGCGATAGCCCCTCCTAAAGCGACCGATACACTCAGCCCTCGTCCCACAGCAATTAAGTCCGCCTTTCCTTCCTCGATTATTTTATCAGCCATATACGGATCTGTAATGCTGCCCGCAGTAATGACGGGAATGTTGCCCACAGACTGTTTTATGCCCTCTGCAAGGTGTACATGATAGCCTTGCTTGTAATATAGCGGCTGAACCACATGATCTCTTGTCTCACCGATCCCACCGGTTATGTGAAGTATATCTATCCCAGCTTCCGCCAATCTCGGGGCTATCTTTTTGGCTGCCTCAAGGGTAATGCCCTCACCGTCCTCAAGGTATTCATTGGCACATAGCCTGAAGATCAAGGGGTAGTCTTCACCCACCCTTGATCTTGCCTCTTGGATTACCTCTACAGCACACCTTAGTCTGTTTTCGAAGCTGCCCCCATATGCATCTGCTCTTCTGTTTGTATATGGTGAAAGGAACTCATTGAGCAAATACCCGTGAGTTCCGTGAAGTTCTACTGCATCGAAGCCGGTACTTTTGGCCCGCAATGCAGCTGCTCCGAATGCATGAATGATATCCTGAATCTCCTCTATTGACAGCTCCTTGGGGACCTCTGTTGTTCCCTTTGATGGTATCGCAGACGGGGCCAATATTCTGTGTCCGGAAATTCCGGAGCGTGTCTGCCGCCCAGCGTGACCTATCTGTAATGCAGCACAAGCTCCATAGGATTTAATCGCTTCAGCAAGCTCGTTTAGCCCCGGGAGGAATCTGTCATTATGAACACCAAGCATACAGGGAAAACCCTTACCAGATGGCTGGATATAACTCATCTCGACGATAATGAGCCCCGCTCCTCCCTTGGCACGTTCCCTATAGTAAGTCACTATTTGTTCAGTTACTGCCCCGTCCTCAGAGGCGAAATTTGTCGCCATGGGCGGCATCACAAGTCTATTTCGAAGTTTCATGCCTTTTATGCTTAGTGGCTCGAGCACATGTTTCACGCTCAGAATACCTCCATCTTTTGCCGCCCTCAGCAGGCGAGCCTCTGGTCCTTTATCTACTTCCGATAGGTTTCTGTGAACTCCTTTAATCCCAGTCGTTCAAGCGTGGCCTCAGTAGGATGCCCGCTATCTGGATCCCATCCCATTGCCTTGCGGTATTCAGAGGCGAGGCTGTCTATGTCTATGGTAATGCCTGCAAGTGGGCCATCGCTCTTGGGAGGGACCCCAGCCATGCGGGGAGGCAGTTTTATCTCACGTGGCTCGATACCCTCTCTGAGGTTGAAGGCTTGCCTCAACGTCTGAATGCGGGCCCCTGTTTCCAGGGCCTCAGCCATATCCATACCCCATCCGGTAACGGCGTTAAGAAATTCCAAGAGTGGGTAGTTGCCGAAGAAGATAACCGGAAAAAGGCAAACTCCTGCACAGGAGCCAACCTGCCAGTAGCAAGAAGTCGTAGCACTCGCAGGACCCTTGCTCTTATATTCATAGCGCTCGTAATCTCGGAATTCCAATTCCGGGTAGGGAGCAACAATAGCTGGCGAACCCGCGTCTATACGAGCCATAGGAGCAGCAGCTGTGTGGCGTCCAGGGGTGGGATCGCAGACAAACCCCGTGCCCCGGCCTGGCAGAAATGAGGCATTATGCAATCCAGGTTCCTGTCCACCGACGTGGATGGCGCACTCCTGGGCGTCTCTCCCGATCTTTTGGGCAGCTGCCTTAACGCCGTCAGCCAGAACGTCGCCAAGGCCCTCGCGGCGGATGATCTTTTTGAGCATGGCAACCATGGCCTCCGCATTGCCCCAGGTGAGCTCAATCCCCTCGGTATCCGATTTAGTGATAATCCCTTTTTCAAAGCACTCCATGGCGAAAGCGAGGACACTTCCTGCCGAGATGGTATCCAAGCCGCTTCGGTTACACATATCGTTCAGCTTGATGATGGATAACAGGTTATCGTTCATGCACATGGTGCCAAATGCCGCTATGGTCTCGTATTCGGGCTTGTGCACCTCTGCAAGCGGATAAGGCCCCTTGGAGACCTTGAAAATGCCGCCACATGCTATGGGGCAATTGGAACAGCCGTACTTCTTTACCTGATATTGAATAACGGTGTCAAAGTCAGCTATCTTATCCAAAGTCGGGAAGGCTTGCTTCCCAGCCAGAAGCCAGTTCTTTACAGGAGTTGCTCCACCTGCCACCAGCCCTTCAGTCAGTCCACACGTTCCGTAATCCATAAGGAGTCTCGGGAAGCCCTTTGCCTCACGAAGTTCCTTTATGAAGCCCTTGCGCAAGCGGTCAAGCATCTCCTTGTCACTTACGGCAACCTTTCTCTTTCCATGCACTGCTAAGGCCTTGAGCCGCTTTGAGCCCATGACCGCACCAACACCTGAACGAGCCGCGATACGTCCACTATCGTTCACAATGCCGCTGACGAGGGAGCGTTTCTCAGAGGCCGGCCCGATGCAGGCAACTCTCACTCTGGAGATCCCCAGATCCTTGCGTAAAATCTCCTCCGTATCAACTGTGTCGCGCCCCCATACATGAGATGCCTCTCTTAACTCCAGCCCCTCCTCGGTTGCCAGAAGGTACTTAGGTGAAGCTGCGATCCCGGAAACGAAGATTGCATCCCAGCCCGCGGATTTCAGCTCGCTCCCAAAGTGTCCACCTGAATTGGCATCCCCCCAGCCGCCGGTAAGCGGTGATTTACACACCACCATATATCGGCCACCGGTCGGGCTCGGTGTCCCGGTCAGCGGCCCAGTAGTAAAGCCAAGGGTGTTCTCCGGCCCTAAGGGGTCTGCTCCACCTTTCTGATGCTCGAATAGGATTCTCGCCCCAAGCCCATAACCCCCTATAAAACTACGCGCGAGTCTCTCATCAAGCTTTTCCTCTCTCATCTCCCCCGTGGATAGATCCACAAAACCAATCCTTCCCATGTATCCACCAGTCATGTTATATCCCTCCATTTTCTATTGATCTTTCCTCGTGCGGACTCATCGGCTCTAACGAAAACTAACTCCTATTTTAATGTGTGATCGTTGTCAACCCAAAATTAGTCTGGAGTTTCCTTAATCTTTGGAGAAAACCGTTGTCCTTGAGCGTAAATGCCCTTTAGAGGCTGGAAGGGGTAAGTATTCCCCGCCTGTAAGCCCCGAAAGGGTCACCTCGAAAGCAGGGGAAGCGAAAGGACAAGGGTTTTCACTAATGAAAAATAGAGCTTGCCATTTATTTAATGAACAGGCTATGGAAATACACCCTATAAAACTCCAGAAAATTAGTCCTTCGGCAAAGGGCAGTTTGATCCCCTCGATACTGCATGCTGAGCCACATTGCTGCTTGACGCAAAAGCATCATTTCTCTATATTCCCCTTGTCAGTGGACTAAACCACAATGATCTAAAGAGAGGGTATAATGTCAATTTCTTCCATAGAAGCCGGCCACTACCGCATCCCATTGCCCCGACTCCACACACGGGGAGATGACCACCTTTGAATTGGTCACGGTGCGCCTGAAGAAGGACTCAGGAGAGGAAGGGGTGGGGTACACATATACAACAGGGGTAGGTGGAGCAGCGATCCGGTCGTTGATCGAGCGCGAGCTGACGCCTGTCCTGCTAGGCTCGGAGGAAGATCGCATCGAACAGCTGTGGGAGCGGATGTGGTGGCGGTTGCACTATGTCGGAAGGGGTGGATTGGTCAGCTTTGCCATATCAGCCATCGACATTGCCCTGTGGGATCTGAAGGCCCGGCGGGAAAACCTTCCACTCTGGCGACTCCTGGGAGGGCATGACCCACGCGTACTGGCGTACGCTGGGGGTATCGATCTGCATTTTACCTTGGAACAACTTCAGCGACAAACCGCGGAGAATCTCGAAAAGGGCTTCAGGGCCATCAAGATGAAGGTGGGGCGCCCTCGCCTGAGCGAGGATCTGGGCCGCGTGGCCGCCATCCGTGAGGCTATCGGGGAGGACAGCCCCCTCATGGTGGATGCGAACATGCGATGGAGTCCAGATGAGGCCATTCGAGCCTCACGCGAATTGGTGGAACACAACGTATTTTGGTTGGAGGAACCTACCATCCCAGATGACGTTGCAGGTCATGTGCGTATAGCCCGAGAGGGGGCGCTCCCTATCGCTACCGGGGAGAATATGCACACGCTGTACGAGTTCAAACGCATGATCGAAGCAGGCGGTGTATCATACCCCGAACCGGATGTCTCCAACTGCGGCGGGATCAGCGCCTGGCTCAAGGTAGCCCATGTTGCAGAGGCACATAACCTCCCTGTTACCTCCCATGGTGTACACGACCTGCACGTTCACCTCCTGGCAGCGGTGCCGAATGCATCCTATCTGGAGGTGCACGGGTTCGGACTCGAACGATTCATGAGCAATGCCCTCGAAATAGAGAATGGGGTTGCCCTCGCACCGGATCGGCCGGGACATGGAGTGGAATTCGACTGGCAAGCGCTTGAGGCACTCCAGGAGCCCACTTGATCTCCCTTGTGCCCTTCAATCTACAACTAAGGTTTTGCTTAGGGTGCCCTCGGCAATCATAGCATCTAGAGAATCGCCAAAGGCGTCTATCATTTGATCAATATCCTCTTCACTGTGCGCAGCCGAAAGGATAAACATCTCCCCATTCATGGTAGCAATACCTCGCTGAAGCAGGTGAAGACATAACCGGGCCCGTATAGGGAGCCTTGCGGGGTCCATAAGCTTATTGGTATCCTTGGTAGGCGGCATGGTGTCATCAGATGGTTCATAGTCAACTGGGCCCAAGTAGAGGTGTACCACCGTCCTGCTATAGAGACGACCACTAATGCCCTTTTCTTTCAGAACGCTATTACCCCTCTCCCGAAGGTAATCAGCGCGCTGGCGTGCCTTCTTCTGTGGTTCACCACTTTGGTAGAGCTCACAAGCGGCGATACCAGCTGAACATACGAGAGGGTTCGCATTCCAGGTCCCCGAATGTAAGACGAGTCGCTCAGGTGGGGTCTGGGGGTTCAACGCCTCCATGACGTCACTTCGACCCACTATTGCCCCAGCGGGAAGTCCTCCACTCACGCACTTGCCGAGGATGGTCAGATCAGGCCTCACACCTACAACAGATTGCCAGCCTCCCGGGGCATCCCGGAAGCCAGTGACCACCTCATCCAGGACCCAAACAGTACCATATTTGCGGGTGAGCTCGGGTAATGCTCGAACAAAGTCGATACCTATAGGAACTCGCCCCGCTCCATAAGCACCACCCCCTTCAGTCAAGAGGGCAGCATAGTCTTCCGTGGCCAGCTCCTTCTCCACCAGCTGAAGATCGTTAAAGGGTATAACCTTGACCTCATCCGCCACAATACCCGCTGAGCCCTCATGCACCAGTTCATCAGCCCAGCCATGAAAATTCTCCTTGAACCTGAGGACCTTCTTCCTTCCGGTAAAGATTCGACTCACTCTTATCGCCATCATATTGGCTTCCTGCCCACAGGAGAAGAACTCCACCCTTTCTGCCCTTGGCATCATGCCCTTTATAAGCTCAGCCCACCTCACTTCCAGTTCGTGGTTTTCACCAAAGTGAACTCCTTTGGCCATCTGCTCCTGCACTGCCCGTACCACTGCCGGATGACTGTGGCCCAGTATCAGGCCACCGTGTCCCATCACGTAATCTATGTACTCATGACCATCTACGTCCCACTTGCGTGAACCCTTGGCATATGTGAAATAAGGCCTAAAGGGATCAAGCACGCGCACCGTATGGGTAGCGCCATTAGCAGCAAATATATTCACCGCCCGTTCATGTAACCTCTGTGATCCTGGGTGAGTTCCCTTGTATTCCGCAACCAAGTTATCTCCGGTTACCATCTCTTCCTCCTGGGTCATCCAATGAAATACCGGCCAGGTATTTGACGAAGTCCACCTTTGGCCTGAGGTCATAGTCCCTCAGTAATCCGATAGTCTCCATTATGGGCGAACCACCGCCGTGGTACTGTCCGGCCAGCTCTACTCCACTCCAGTGAGAGGCAAGCAGGTCGCCAATCAGCCGGAACAGGCGGTGCTGGTTTTCTGCTGAGATCCTGGGATTCCTCATAATATACTTTTCCAGATATTTCCTGGTGTCCTCGCTGTACCAGTCCTCCTCGAAGGGTAGGGTTGCGTACACACCTCCTGCGACGTCGCACAGTATCTCCCACTCATGGAAGATGTTCTCGCCTGCCAGACGCCTTCCCACATTAACAAAAATGCTGTTGGGTATGTAGACACCGGAGGCGGTTTTCGTGGAATGATAAGCCGCGGCGATCCCGGCGGCATTCACCAATTCTGCGATACCAATGAGATGGGCCAGCTTTATCCTGATATGTTGGGCATTTGGTACCCCGTTATACTCGGCCGCCAGAGCGGTCGCTCCCATGATTATATCCGTTATAGATGGCTTACAGCCAGTATAGCTGTGACGATGATATTCGGCAAACTGCAGCGCCAGCCTGCCACCCATGTCTGTTTCACCACACAGGAAGACCCTCTCCCAGGGGACAAACACATTGTCAAATACCGTAAAGGACTCGGCATCCCCAAAGGTAGCGATGGGTGCCTTCAGGTGCTTTCGGGGGCGCATACTCGCAAGCCTGACGATTTGGTGAACGCCTTCTGCATCGCCCGGCACGGCGAAGGCGACTGCCCAATCGGACTCCTCTTCCGTTAGGGAGCGCGTGGGCACAACGATTATCTCCTGGGCATAGGGTGCTATGGTATTATGCCATTTAGAGCCTCTCACCACTATGCCATCGCTCTTTCTCTCCACTATCCTGAGGTAAAGGTCGGGGTCAACCTGCTCGTGAGGCCGTTTGCTCCTGTCACCCTTGGCATCGGTCTGCGCACAGTTGGCCACTATGTCTTCCCTCTGGAAGTACTCCACGAACTTGACGAAGCGTTTGTGGTATTCGGTCCCATATTTCTGGTCCGTGTCGTAGGTGATGACATAGAGGGCATTTGTGGCATCAATACCCATGCAGCGCTGAATGCATCCACCCACCCTGTGGCAAAGCATGCGGGTCATACGCTGTTTTTGCAGCAGGTCCTCCATGCTGCAATGGACATTGCAAAACCGGTTTATCTTCTCCCCAGAGAGGTGGGAGCTGGCTGTAGCGATACCCTCAAACTCGGACTCCTGAGCAGCATCGAATGTACTGGCCACCACATTTATGGGCTGTTCCAGACGGGGATCGTCCCTCCTCAGGCGTTCACCGCCGACATGGATATTGGCCCTCATACGATAGAGTTCTTTACGGTATTGATCAGCTGTTTTCATTCTCTCCCATACCTCCTTCTATCTTGTTTTCATAAATTCCCTAGCGATCACAGCGGCCTCACCAGTTTGAAGATCTCTTACAGGCCTCGGCAGTATAGGACGCACGCACTTGTGTGTCAATGCGAAAAGCACCGCAAGAGATGGAACCCTATGACCTGCTTGAAAGGGCCTTAGCGGCCGAACTGGACGGTTTCCCTCAGGACCTTTCTTGTTATCCGGCTCGCGGGGAGTTCCTCCAATTCTCGGGCAGTTACCCATTGGGCCTCGCATACATCGCTTCTGGGAGCGGGTGTGCCGCTGACATAATCGGCAAGAAGATCCACAATCACGTAGTGAAACCGAACGCGTCCCTGATCGTCGCGCTCGATCACATCAAAGGTATATATGGGTTCTTTAGCCCGAATGATGACCCCGGTCTCTTCCCTGATCTCTCGTTCGGCTGCAGCTTGTAGTGTTTCCCCCAGTTCTATGCAGCCACCGGGAATTGACCATAGTCCCCGACCTGGCGGGTTGTCGCGTTTAACCAGAAGGACTTCGTCATCCCTGATTACAATGGCTCCTACAGCACTCTGAGGGCTATCCGGGTATTCATGTATTGGCATGGCTCTATATGTCTGCTCCCTTTATACGGTTAAGAGACTTCAAAAGAGGTCCGTTGACCTATAGGTTCATACCAGAACCGCCGTGGATTGTGAATACCTCAGCTTCGACTGGGATTGGGCTTCGGCGAGCGTGACTTGAGCAAGATTGAGGTGATCGGCGAGACCATCGAGGCGTACCGAAAACACTACAAGATGGCACCTCAGTTTCTCAGGACACGGCGGTAGGAGAAAGAGGGCGTTATGAGGAGGGACTAACCAAGCCCTGAAAGCGCTGCGATCTCCTTCATCATATGATCCAGAAATGAGCTTGCAGATGCTGCTGAGTCCGCATAAAAGGCCTCTCCGAAATTGATGTGTACCAAAGTCCGGGCACCCTTTCCCGAGTAACTAATCCCCACTGGAATGAAGGGAGGGGACAACTGGGAAAGGATGTGCCTCACGATCCCTACACGCCCAGGGCCCATTTTATGTCTGTAGTACGTGCCCTCAGGAAACACTACAACCCCTTGTCCCTTTCTTAAAAACTCAATCATGGCCTGCAGGGACCGCCTGCTCTGCAGAGGACGGTGACGGTTCAACGGAATGCCGCCAAGAGAGCTCAAAAACCAGCTACTGAGGGCGTTTCTGAATAGATCATATTTGGCAATGTAGTAGAGGGGCCTGGGTGTGGCCAGGCTGAGCAAAGGAATGTCCTCCCAGCGCTGATGTTTCGGCAGAAGAATAAAGGCACTCTTCTGGGGTACAGTTCCAACCCTGTGTGTTTCTAAGCGGAAGAATGGCGACAGCAATATCCTTCCAGCAGTTTTCGTAGTCCAGAAGATCCAGTTCTTTCTTCCTTCCATAAACGCTAACCCAGGAGGGGTTCACCCTCTTGCTGGCTTTTCGCCCAGGGTCACGGTAACGTGCAAAAATTTTCCGTTTCGTAGGACCTTCAGTTTTACCTGATCACCAGGCCGATGATCTCGGATCATTGCCATAAGGTCGTCTGAGGAGCTCACCTTTTCCCCGTCCACCTCCGCGATCACATCACCTCCAACCAGTATCATGGAGTTTCCAACGAGGACCCGTCTGTGCCCACCTTTCAGGCCAGCCTTGTCCACTGGCCCGCCTTGCACAACCTCGCCGATGACTGCCCCTCGCTCAACTGAAAGGCCCAAAAACCTTGCAAATTCTGGAATTAACGAATACACAGTAGCACCGATCCAGGGATAAGAGACATACCCCTTTTCGACCAGCTCAGGCAAGATTCGTTTGGCCGTCTGGATGGGTATTGCGAAACCGATCCCCACACTTGCCCCAGTCGGACTGATAATGGCCGAATTGATGCCGATGATCTTT
>SMTZ1_10012309_pt1 | contig 11720 bp, 7 predicted proteins | sample DeeMarSWOR136_30_FD_25667 | JGI IMG/M metagenome (IMG submission 25667) | reverse complement strand
ATATAATGATCGCCAGGATGCCATACTCGATTATCTTCTTGTACGCTCTATCCCTTTTTTGGAGAGCCTGAGCTTGTTTGTCCGGATCTTCTTTAAGCGCGTGACCTCTGCTCTTCATCTTTGTGTCTATGACAGATAAAGGATTAATGGTTCTTTCATGCGATAAACGCCTGAATCGACCGGTACGCCAGGCAGTCAAGGGGACATGTTCTCTGCAGCTGCCGGACTCTAATTATAAACATCGATGGCTTAGTCAGATCTAAGCTAATGAAAACATTCAAACCTTGCTCTTATGGAACGGAATCCTCAACGCCAGTCTTTTCTCTTCCTTTGAAGGTTTGAGCGCTTCCGGCCAATAAGGAATCTCCTTGCCCTCCAGCACAGCCCTGGGATTATCCTTGACCAAGGCCATCGCTTCTCCTTTCCCCAATATTTCCTCTGCTCTTTTTTTTGCCTCTAAAAGCCGGGGAGCTAAAGACCGCTGGTTATGTCCATCGCTGGCAATGAAATGAACCAAATGCAATTCCAGAAAAAGAAACACCGCTTGTTCGACTTTCCTTCCATAGATCCCGGAAAAACTTCCGCTGTTAGCCTGCACCAGGCTTCCCAGCTGGACCAATTCATAGAGGAATGAGGGGTGGCTGGCAAACACCGAGTTTCTCTCTGGATGGGCAATGATCGGTGTGATTCCCTCGCTCATCAATTCGAAGAAAAGCTCTTTCACCCCTGAGAAAACGTGGTTGGATGGAAACTCGACAAACATATAGTGATGATGGTTTATGACAAGAAAGTCACGATTTTTCCTTATCTCATCTATTAAATTATGGGCGATATACACTTCTGCTCCTCTTAATATCTTCACATGGATATTTCGTGTTTCAAGAGTCCTGGTGAGCAACCGTCGCTTCTCCTCGATTTCGCCCAAATCTTCAACCACAAAATCTTCACGGAAGAGATGAGGAGTAGCCACGATCCTTTCAATTCCCTCGGCCTCTGCGATCTTTGCCATTTCAACTGCCTCCTCCAGACTCCGGGCGCCATCATCGAGACCGGGGAGAATATGACAGTGAAGGTCAATCATCAGATTAGCCCACGGACAGGGCATGCGAATTAAATTTCTCTGTACAAATCAGGAGCTCGATCGTCATCTCATTTATTCTTCCTTCTCTTCTTCTCCATAATACTGGTAACCCTGACGGTAATAGTGGTAATAAGGGGAATAATATTCTCTTTCTTTAAGCTTCACTTCGTTGAAAAGCACTCCGATTATCTTTGCATTGGCTCGTTTGAGCTCTTCCACGCCCCTTAAGAAAGGCATGCGAGTTGTTTTCCCGGCTTTGATAATGAACACCATACAGTCTGAGAGTGAAGAAACGATAAGAGCATCAACCACAGCCAGTATCGGAGGAGTGTCGAGGAGGATGACATCATATTTTTTCTTTATATCACTCAATAACTTCTTCATACTTTCCGAATTCAGGAGCTCTGCTGGGTTGGGAGGAATAGGTCCGCTGGGAATCAGTGAGATATTTTTGATCGCAGTCTTGAGAATGGCATCTTTAATCGTCACCTTTCCAGTCAGGTAAGCGCTTAATCCAACACTATTTTTTACTTTAAATAATCGATGAAGGCGGGGCTTCCTTAGATCCGCATCAATGATGAGCACTTTCTTCTCAAGCTGAGAAAAAGAAATAGCCATGTTGGTGACAGTAGCTGTTTTTCCTTCCTGAGGCAGAGAGCTGGAAAAAACAATCATTTGAGGAGGAGCACCAGCATGAGAAAGCAAAATAGAGGTTCTCACTGTCCTGTAATCCTCGGATACAGGAAGCTTGGGATGAATCTCATTGACAAACTCAATCTCTTTTATATCCGGCAAGTTCTTTTCCTCTCCTGGGTTTTCCTTTTGCTCCGAATATTTGTACTTTGAATAGAGCCCGTACCTTTTTCTTCTCTTTATGCCCCCTGGAGGAAGATAAGGTATCACTCCCAAGGAGGGAAGCCCTGTCAGCTTCTCGACATCCTCGGGCCCTTTGACAGTGTTATCCAGATATTCAAGGATAAAACAGAGACCGCCGCCTCCCAATATCCCGATCAGGAGAGACAGAAGAAGATTCCTCTTCTTCTTCGGAGTAACAGGATTTTGAGGGACTTCTCCCTTATCGATGATACTGATATTGCTTGTCTTGAGTCCTCCCAGCCTCGCTGATACAAGAGTCTCATTCTGTCTTTCCACGAGGGAATTGAGGAGCTTGCGTTTATTCTCGACTTCGATTTTCAAGCTGTTGTAGAGAATGGCATTTGAGTTCATCGTGATCACTTCAGCTCGCTGCTTCTCGAGCAACTCCCGCAGAGAAGACTCCTTTTTTAGCTCTGAACGATACTCAGACTCGGCCAGGTCAACGGCCTTTTTGATCTCGCTCTTAAGCTCCTCCCTCATGCTCTCCAATTTCGCAACGAGCCTGATCATCTCCGGATAACTGGATTTAAAGACTTTGCTCTTCTCCTCATACTCATTTTTCATTCGGGTGTATTCTGTCTGAAGACTCTGAATCAAAGGATTGTTCACAAACTGAGGTAAAGAGTCGACATTGAGGTTCTTCAACTCTCGATAAGCTGATTCTTTCCTGATCCGTTCGATCTGGGCCTGGGTAAAGGCCGCGTTTAAATCAGCAAATTTGCTGACAACCGTGCTCTCAGTATCTGTCAAAAAGTATATTTCTTTCTCCCGGCCGTATCTCTGAAGCTCTCTCTCCTTCGTCGCCAACTCTTGCCCAAGATTGGCGATCTGTTCACTCAGAAAATCAGAAGCCTGTTGAGTTGTCTCGTATCTTTTTTCAATGGAAAAATCAATGAATTCTTCAGCCAGGGTATTCACGATGGCCGCAGCCAATACAGGAGAGGAAGAGGAATAGCTGACTTCGACCAATTTTGTCGTCCGCACGGCCGATACGTCGATCCCCGATACGTCGATCCCATTTCGGATGGTCTCCGCTATTTCTGAGTAGGGATTGGAGAGAACCTGAGTCATCGATTCTCCTGTATCCGATTTCTTCCTGGGTATAAGCCATCCCAGACTGAGCATTTCCTTGACTGCTGTTATAAGGCTCTTTTTCTTCTTCTTGCCAGCACTGAATTCGGATCGCGAGAGGAGACTCATCTTTCTGGCTACTCTTTCTGCTAACGATTTGCTCTTGAGGAGTTTGAGACTGGTGTTAAAGGATCGTAAATCTTCCAGACTCTGGCTGTAGCCGAGGGTTGATTTATATTTGGGAGTGGCAAGAAAAGAAAAAATCCCGGTGAAAAGGACGAGAGCTGCTGTGAGTGTGATGAGCACCCACTTTCTTTTTATGATTATCCTCCAGTATTCTATCAACTCCATTTCATCCTCTTTATACTTTGCCTGGTTCATTTTCTTTCCCCTTGATATTTATCTAAGCGATACTTCTTTTGTATTATTTTACCGTTTTTTTCTGATCCATCGGTCCTTGACTAAAAAATGGCCTCAGGCACATAAACAATATCATTTTCTTTCAATCGAATATCCTTATTCTTCCCTTTCATGATATTCCTGACATTGACTTTTATCTGATGTTCTTTTCCATCTTTGTCGATCCTCTTGATAAGCACGCTACTTTTTGAAGCTCGCTCAGAAAAACCTCCCGCCTGAGCAATAGCCTGAAGAAGGGTAGGGATGTTTGACCTTTTGATCTCCAGGGCCCCCGGCTTATTCACCTGACCAAAGACATAAACAAAAACGGTTTTATCCACCGGAATACTGACGATATCATTCGGCTCAAGAGGAATATTCAGCGCAGTATCTCCCTTTAAAATCAAATCATCGATAGAGATTCTGATAGATTTGCCCGTGTCACCTTCAAGCTGCCGAATGACCAAGATTTCATCCCCGGCCTCATTTGTCAGCCCTCCAGCCTGGGATATGATCTGAAGCAGTGTGGGACGGCCGAGAAGCTCGTAGGGACCGGGATGCTCAACCGCCCCGAGCAAGAAGACTCTCTTGCTCTGGTACTCCTTGATAAAAACCGTCACCTGCGGATTCTGAAGATACTTCTCCTCCAGGAGCTGGCTCAATCTTTTCTCGAGCTCGGCCTTGGTTAAACCTTCGACAGCAACCTCACCCAGCAAAGGCAGCGATATTTTCCCCTCTTCAGAGACACGAACGGTTTTGTTCAGATCCTCCAGCCCGAATACGCTGATATCCAGGAGGTCTTTCGGACCTATTTTATACTCATTCGCAGACCTATCCTGACCCCCTAAGGAGCACAAAAATAAAAACAATAAGACTGTGGAAACAAATCCCTTTCCCTTCATCGTTGAGAACTCCTTGCTCATTTTTTGCAGGGGATTATATTTTTGATTTATTATTACACTTTACTGCTTTTTTAAATTCTCGGTCTTGTCTTTTTTTCCCTTTGCGCCGATTGCTCAGCCTGATATCGCTGTAATTGCAAAAGGTATAGGACTTTTTATGAATAATCCGGCTTAATTCATTTCTCCTTTAGGAAAAAAACTTGAAACTCAATTTTCCTTGGAGATAATTGAACACCCTCAGTCAAAATTCATAAGTCACGTATCCGCCGATAAACATCCGCTTCCGGTTCTCCCAGAAATAATTCGAATCTCTCTCCCAGAAGCTCACCGCCATCCCCAGTCCTATGTCTTTGATGATCCTGAAAACGAGACCTGTCGAATGAACCCGATAGATGTCCTCTCTCGTTATCTCTTCATAGCTTCCATCCGGCATACGAACTGACATCGGTTCAGGATAATGGGCTTCTCCGTAGCTCAAGCTATAGTCCACTCGGATAAACCTCATAACATAAAGGGATATGCCGGCACCGTATCTGTCTTCGTTGAAGAAAATATTGTTCGTCCAATAGGAAAAATGGCAGTCCCGGTCGTAGTTAAGCCGGACAGCCAGCCGCCAGAACCTGAAATCAAGACCGGTGTTGCCGACCAGACCTGAAAAGCCTGTTCTTCCTCCTGTTTTTGGGAAAAGCCGTTTGTAACCCAGGGATAGAGTCCCTCTCACTCTGCCCAGAAGCGGAAATCTCATCCCGGTATAAACCTGGTAGGAGGAGGAGTCCCGCCAGCTGGACTGAGCGTGTTCAAACTCATACTCCGTGTACCCTGCTTTGATGAAAAAGAAACTCTCGGAAAAGACTTTGTAATAGAATTCAAAATATCCGCTTTTCTCTCTGCGGTTTAAAGCGCGGGCGAGATAAATCTCTTCACCGGGAAGCGTAATGTCCTCATAGCTGATCTTTCTGATTGCCCCGGAAAGACCAAATGATGTTTGGCGGGCGGTCTCATAAAAAAAACGGCCCGTGTAGCTTTTCATCCGCTCGTTGGCCCGAACATCAAACTCACTCGTCGCCCTTCTTCTTCTGTTGCTGTTGAGATATCCTCCTGAAATGACAAATCGGTTGAGAAAAAGGTATTTGAACTCGGGGGAGAGCGTATTATTCAGCCTTCTCTCTCTCTTCTGTTCGAAATAAAACACATATTCCGGATTCTCTCTGAGAGAAAGAAGTAAACGATTGCGGAAGATAAAATAAATACTGACTCCCGGAGACAAAGTCCCGGTGAAATCCGAGGCCTGTTCATCCCCTTCCCTCTGAAAATAGACATTATCATCGTAGCCAATGTCCTTGAGATGAAAGGTGGGAAAAATCCAGAATGGCCCGAACTTGAACTTCCTTAGCTTTGAAACCTGTTCCAGCGTGGATAGGAACGATTGATAACTCTGTCCGAAAGCGGAAGTAGAAAATTGAGCAATCAACAGAAAAAGCAGAAAAAGGGCGCATCGCTTGAGGAGAGGAATCCTCATCTCCATGAAATAAAGGATAAGTCGGGGACAGTTCCCTATGTATTGATTAAAATCTATGAATAAAAAGCTTTTTCTTTGCTGACAATATCATCAAACAGGCTACCGCCGTTGAAGAAATTTGAGCATACAGATTCGGTCGTATTTTTCCTCCTCCTCCACCATTTTTTCTAAGTCAACCTCTTACTTTACATGTCATTTTCCATACCAAGGGAGAAAAATATGGGTGGTGGAATTCGCCCCGGTGATACAATCGACCTGCTTGGATCGATCGGATTTTACAAGGGATATGCCTTTTCTGCTGATCAGGTATCTCATCAATGACTCAGTCCCTCACTCCTGAACTCAAGCGGAAGCGACTCAGTTTTCCACAGATCATTGTCACCCCCTCAGGATTCTTCTCCCATTTATAAATATAGCATTTCATTGAATCTGAGTTTCTTATCTCAGTGGAAAGCTATCATATATTATGTAGAGAAAAAGCATTTGTCAATTTTTTTTTGGAGCCGTTCCATGAAAGGAATTCTGATTGGATGTAAATTTTCAATCTGAAAAAAATTGTTGCGGCTTATTTGGATGATTCCGTCCCAAAAAAACATGGTCTGAAGTTTCCCTTCAGGATGAAATCGATTGAAAAGCTGATAACCTCTTTTTTGAATTTACATCTTGACATTATATATAACAATTGTTATATTACATGCGTTATATTCAATTCAAACAATCATCGCAGGAGAAGAAACCCATGTCGCCGCCAAAAACAAAATTCACTAAAGAAAAAATATACGAGGCCGCCTTTGCCATCCTGAAGAAAAAGGGATGGGCTCAAGTCTCAGCCCGCAGCATCGCCAAAGCGCTCGAAGCCTCAACTATGCCCATCTATTCAACCGTGGAGTCTATGGAAGAAGTCGAAAAAGAGCTGAAAGCACGCACCATTAAAACCATGCACGAATTCCAGCTCGGTCAATACACCGATAATCCCTTTCTCAACTCGGCCCTGGGCTACATTCTCTTCGCCCGGAACCTCCCCCATCTCTTCAGGTTCCTCTACTTCGAGCGGCCCGAGCCTGTCTCGGGACAGGAGCTGAAAGAGTTGAAAAAGAGGCTTCCCAAGGAACTGCGTGAGCTTGCCGTCGACTATTTCAGGCAAAAAGCGCCCTGCGATTTAAACGAAGTCACTCTTTACAACTGGATCTTCACTCATGGACTGGCTGCCCTCCTCTACAGCGGCGTTCTCACCAACCTCACCGACGACGAGATCATCACCATGCTCGAGAATTCGGGGAAGGCCTTCTTCAAACTGGAAAACTTGAATAAAAAAGGCCCCAAAAATAAATAAGTCAGGAGACTCCAATGAAGCTCAAAAAAATCTTCCGCATCATCGGTCAATGGATCGCACTCTCCGCAATCATGCTCCTCCTCTGGATGATCACCATGGGGATCATGACCTCATTGTTCATGGGGGATACGGGCTCATCATCTGAAGCCTCAGCGGGTGTTCTGCTGGGCATGGCTGCTGTCTGCCTCATCAACACCGCTGTGATCATGTACCTCATTTTTCGCTCCCGCTGGCACGGGATCAAACTGGTCGTTTTCGTGGCACTCGTGCATTATATCGTCCAATTTTTCATGGGCGAAGTCGAAGCGATCTTTTTTCGAGCAAGCTTGAAGATCCCCATCAAACTTGTCTATGCCCAGCTTGCCAGCGGGGCGGTCTTCGCCTTTCTCTTTGCCCTTATTGCCGTGCTCATCCTGGGAAGAATGAAACCAGCAAAAGAAACGTCAGAAGATCCAAACCTTCGGCTCATCATGCCCAAAGGTGAATTTATCCTTAAATTTCTCATTCTCAGCATCATCGTCTACCCGCTGTTGTATTTCCTGTTCGGCTATTTCGTGGCCTGGCAGTTTCCGGCTGTCCGGGAATTCTACTCCGGCTCGACCGCCCATGCACCGTTCTTTCCATTCATGCGAACTCAGCTCGCCACCAATTCAACCCTGGTCTTCTGGCAGATGGCACGCGGTGCGGTCTGGGTCCTGGTCGCGCTTCCGGTCATCCGGATGTTGAAAGGCACGGCCAGGGAGGCTGCGGTTACACTGGGCTTTATCTTTGCTCTGGTCATGAACTCCCAGCACATCCCGCCGAATCCCTACATGCCGGGGATTGTTCGCCTCGCCCACTTCATCGAAACCGCCAGCTCCAATTTTCTGTGGGGGATGCTCATCGTCTGGCTGCTCCATCGCAGGCACGTATCGATTCCAGACCTTATCCGGAAACAGACGAAGCAAGCATCTCTAAAGCCAGCACAACAGGAAAAAACCTGAAATCCTAGGTTTTTTGTCAGAAGGGATTGACAATCTTAAAAGCTTGCTCCGCAGGCAGGAAAGTGGAATATCTCCAGAGGAAGGCTGAAGAAACTCCCCCTTCTTTTTATTCGCCCTGGTTTGTGTGGAAAGAATAAACCAAAAAATCAGGCGATGCCCAGTTTGTACTTCAAGGCATTCAGGGTATTTCTCATCAGCATGGTGATGGTCATCGGGCCTACACCGCCCGGCACCGGCGTGATCCAGCCCGCGATCTCCTTGGCGGCCTCAAAATCCACATCGCCCTTGAGGATAGCCACTTCCTTGCCGGTCTTCTCGCTTATCTTGGTCCCGACCCTGTTGACACCCACATCGATCACACAGGCCCCGGTCTTGATCCACTCGGGCTTGACCAGGCCCGGAACACCAGCCGCCACGATCAAGATGTCCGCCCGCTTACAGTGGGAGGCCATGTCCCTGGTGCGGGTGTGAACCACGGTCACGGTCGCGTTGGCGCCTTCGGCCTTCTGGAGCAGCATGATGGCGATGGGCTTGCCGACGATATTCGACCGGCCGACAACAACGGCCTCTGCGCCTTCGATCTTCACCCCGGCGCGCTTGATCAACTCATGAATTCCAGCCGGAGTGGGTGGCGCGAACCTGACCCCGGAGCCGCCGATCACCAGCCGGCCCGTATTCACCGGGTGGAAACCGTCTACGTCCTTATCCGGGTCGATGGCGTTGATGACCTTTTTCTCGTCTATATGCCCGGGCAGCGGCAGCTGGACAAGAATGCCATGGATGGTCTTGTCTTTATTGTATTTTTTCACCAGGGATAAAAGATCGTCCTCGGAAATGGTCTCCGGCCTGTTGACCTGAACCTCCTTGAAGCCCAGGCTGTTGGCTGTTTTTATCTTGGCCGTGACATAGGAGACCGAAGCGGGATCCTCTCCGACCAGAATGGTCACCAGACCGGGAACCATACCGTGTTCCTCTTTTATCCGGTCAACTTCCGCCTTTATCTCTGAAAGGATCTCCTCCCTGAGCTCTTTCCCTTTGATGATCTTTGCCGTCATTTCATGCTCCCTTTTTCGGTGCGGATATTCCGCTTATACACAGATCTTGATCTATAGAATCAAGCGAATTTTCTCTCCATCGGATGCACAGCATAGCCATGCCCCTCTGCGCGCCCTTCCAGCATCACCATCTTTCGAACCTGCTCGCAGTGTGAATACCACAAAAAACACCTGATTTCAAATTCTTTTCTCCCACATGTTTACAATAATCTCGATTCTCTTCAAGATAGTGTGGGTAAAACACACGGGAAGGGAAGGAGCGACCTTGAAGATTTAGCCTTCACGAGCCGTCCACCGAGGGAAGCCGATGAAATCGGCCGCCGAGTATGTTTGAGCACGTGAGAATCAATCTGATGAAAAATGGTAGAGTGCTGACTTCCGGTTTGAAATAACTTGTCTTGAGTGCGGAGTTACGCAGGCGCCGAGGGGGGCTGTGAGGGAATGGCGTTAAAAATCTGAAGGGAGCGACGCCATTTCCGTGTATTTTACCTTTTCAACTCGCAAACAAAGGGAAGAAGAGCAGCTCAAGCTATTTTTTAATTGATTACGATATTCCATTATGATATTGGGTATAAGGAGTGAAAACAGGATTTTTCTAAAAAATCAAGGAATCCTTGATGTTTAAAAACTATCTCAAAATCGCTTACCGCAATTTGATCAAACACAAATCGTATTCCTTGATCAACATTCTCGGCCTGTCTCTCGGCATCACCTGCTGTTTACTGATCCTTGCCTTTATCGGATATGAATTCTCCTACGACCGCTATCACAATAACGCGGATAATATTTACCGGGTTGCTTCGGCGAGATCCTTTACAGGCAGAGCGCTCGAACTTGCGACCTCTCCTGCACCGGTCGCACCGACAATGGTCAAAGACTTCCCAGAGGTTGTCGATGCTGTCAGGTTTAGCCCTACAGTAAAGAGAGCCTTTAACTATAAAGACAAGAATTTCTTTGAATCAGGGGTCATGTATGCGGATCAATCTGTCTTTAACGTGTTCTCTTTTGAACTGATTCAAGGCGATCCGGATACGGCTCTCGAGCTTCCCTATACCATGGTTTTGACAGAAGACACCGCCCGGAAATACTTTGGAGATGAGGATCCGATAGGTAAAACCATAAGATGGGATAAATCAGCAGATTATTCGGTTACCGGAGTGGTTAAAAATCCCCCGCTCAATTCACATTTCACGTTTACTGTTCTGGCATCATTTTCAACTTTTATAAAATACGATCCCCGAATCGGAAGCTCCTGGAGCGGAGCCAGTTTTCCGACATACCTGCTCTTGAGGGATAAAACAGACCTTAAAGAATTTGAAAAGAAAATCGCAACTTTTAATGAAAAATATCTCGGACAAATAATGAGAGAACAGGGAGGCAAGCTGACAACCTATCTTCAGCCATTAAAAAGCATACATCTCCATTCCCGCCTTATCGGGGAGCTGGGAGTGAACAGCGACATCAAGATCATCTACATCTTTTCGGCTATTGCCATCGTGATATTACTGATCGCCTGCATCAACTTCATAAACCTCGCCACGGCCCGTTCAGCAACAAGAGCAAAGGAAGTGGGCCTTCGTAAAGTACTCGGAGCGGAAAGAGGGAAACTGGTCCTTCAATTTCTCGCTGAATCTTTTGTTTTTGCCTTAATATCCCTTGCAATCGCGGTCCTTATGGCACAGCTTCTTCTTCCCTATTTTAAAGGCTTATCGAGCCGGGAAATCTCTATTCATTTCCCGGAAATGCCATTCCTTTATGCCGGTTTAGCCGGAATCGTGTTGTTTGTAGGGTTTGCTGCTGGCAGCTACCCCGCGTTTTTCCTTTCAAGCTTCAAGCCTGTCTCGGCGTTTAAAGGAGACCTTCACCAAAGTTCAAAGAGGTCCTGGTTCCGTTCAGTACTGGTCGTGTTTCAATTTACCATCTCCGGCATATTGATAATCAGCACAATCATTATTTTCAGCCAGCAGAGGTATATGCAAAACAAGGACCTCGGTTTCAATAAAGAAAATTTATTGGTCATAGCTCTTCAGAATGAAGAGGTAAGAGCCGGCCTCGAGTCTTTTAAAGACGAATTGCTGAAGATCAACGGCGTCAAAAACGCCTGCTCATCTTCAATGGTTCCCGGAGAAATATACCTGTTCACCTCCGGAACTTACCCTGAGGGTTTTTCCAGAGACCAGAGGCTGTTAATGGAAAACTTTCATGTTGATCACGATTTACTGAGTACGTTTGAGATAGAAGTTGTCAAAGGACGAGGGTTCTTAAAGGAAATCGGAACCGATGCCTCTGACGCCATAATGGTCAATGAAACAGCTGTCAGAAAACTGGAATGGAGCGACCCGGTTGGCAAAACCATCGAAATCATTTCCTTCGACAGTTACGACGCACAACAAACAGTCAAGAAAACGGTGATTGGAGTTTTCAGGGATATTCACCAGCGGTCCTTATACTCTGTGGTCCAGCCAACGTTTATTCAATACGTCGGTTATAAAGGACCCATC
>SMTZ1_10006523_pt1 | contig 11722 bp, 10 predicted proteins | sample DeeMarSWOR136_30_FD_25667 | JGI IMG/M metagenome (IMG submission 25667) | reverse complement strand
ATTTTTTTACGATGATTTCTGAGGTCAAGGAAGAGATATTTTCATTAAAAGGCCATATTCCAATTAGGATATCTCCAAATTTTTTCGCATTTCCAATTAAAAATCCTTCTTTTTTCATATTTGACTTCATAATGTATAGAATAACGATATAGTAGTTATATGAATACAAGATAGAACCTTCGCCAATTTTTATTACTTCTTCGATATTCTGAAAATTTATGATATTTTGATTTTTCTCACTTAATCTTTTTATTGTTGATATATAATGAGGAGAAACATTAAATGGCTTTTCAGAGAAAATACTATTAAAGGTCAAGGTTAATAACTCTTCTTGATCACTTTCAGTGCCTTTAAAAATGACTTTATAAATAATGTCGCTCATCTATGTCTATTTCCTCAGTATTTATCTCGATTTTTATATACACAATATAAAATTCTTCACGGCGAGTGAATTATCCTTATTGGAAGGTTCCTGGCATTTTTTCTTGAATGAGAATATTTTCTTCTGGAAATCCTAAATCCATTAAAAATTTTTTCAACTTGAATTTATGATCCCCTTGAAGTTCAATTTCTTTACCTCTTACTGTTCCTCCTGAAGCACATTTTTTCTTAGCTTTTGTTAAGATTTCCTTTAGATTGGCATCAAAATTGCCTTCAAAAGTAATCACAGTAACTACTCGCCCCCATTTCCTTTTATCGTTAGTAATAATAATTTGTTGCTCGTCGGCGCCTAAACTATCACAAATACATAGCTCTTTCGGAAAACTACATATTGGACAAATATCGTCGTCTTTAATGCTTTTTTTTCACAACCTTTATTATTAAAAGCTTATTAAAATTAAGTTCTAAAAAATAATAGAATAAATTCTTATAAAAATCTTTTTTTTTAGAGAGGGTTTTTTTAAAAACATAAGTTTTTATTTTTAAACTCAGTTTAAAATTTTAGAAGGTTGATTTTAATAAGATTTTAAAAATCAATTCTTTTATAATGAAATTAGAAATAATTTTCAATCTATTTGTGTGTGAGAATGGAGAGTTCTTGGATATTTAAAGTAATTGTGGCAGGAGCTGGAGGTGTAGGGAAGACCGCTATGATAACTCGTTATTGTACTGGTAAGTTTGAAGAAGGATATAAAATGACTATAGGAGCAGGATTTCATACAAAATCAGAGATGCTCGATACGGGAGAAGCAGTAAAAATGCAATTATGGGATTTTGCTGGTGAAAAAAGATTTCGAGAGCTATTACCCGACTACTGTAAAGGAGCTAGCGGGGCATTCATCTGTTTTGATTTAACCGATTATGATACTTTCCGAGAAATACCCGAATGGTTAAAGATTATTCGTCAAAAAGCCGGATTTATTCCAATAATTCTCTTAGGTATGAAATGGGATTTATCAAACCACGAAGTTGAGCCCGAAATTGCCCATGATTATGCTGAAAAAGCAAAATGTAATCAATGCGTCTTTACCTCTTCAAAACAGGATATTAATATTAATGAATCCTTCCAAGCTATGGCTAAATGGTTAATCTACTATGCAACCCAAGAATAAAAATTATATTTTATCTAATTAGATATCTTGCCTATGAAAATTTGTAGAACAAATTATTACGACTCCAACATAAAGAAATCTCATAACTTTAACATAATATCACAAATATCATCTAAATCATAACTTTTTCTAGAAATAATTCAGGAAAAGGGAGAACTAGAAAAAGATAATTGGATTTTCATGATATTCAACAAAAAAAGCTCATTTCAATTATATAGAAGGTTTATCCTCCGAAATTCTCTTTAATGAGGGGTTCTAAAAAGTTAGATTCTACAGGATTATGACTTTTAATCTTTTCCATAAGTTTTTGAGCTTGCTGATTATTTGGGTCAATTTTTAGCCAATAATTACATAATTCTAAGGCATTTCCATAAAATTCTAACTCATATGCTTCTAAGGTTAAAGTTCTTATAGCTGTAAGATTTTTAGGATCAACCTCTACAATAATATGAATATTTTTATTAAATTCAATATAGTTATTAAGAAATTTCGATACCTTTTCTGCGGGTTGTATAATGTCTTCATGTCCCTCACACATAATATCAACTCTTAGAGACAATAACTTCTGAATTGAATTAATATAATTCTCTAAGTTACCACCTCTTGATTTAAGGACGAGACCGGGCACATCTCCTGCAAATAATACTTTCTTTTTTTCAATTTCTAAGAGATAAGCTACAGAACCTGAAGTATGCCCTGGTATATGGATACATCTAAAATTATAAGGACCGATCTTTAAAATTTCATTATCCTTCCTTATAGGATTTGTAATCTTTATTGTATTAAACTCATAATCTCCATAATACAATCTAATAGAGCCTTCATCTTGTTTTTGTTCAATCTTCTCTATATCATATTCATGAGCATAGAATTTAATCTCTTCATTTAACTTTTTAAGTTTTCCGCACACCCCAAAATGATCCAAATGACCATGTGTAAGGAGACAATGTTTTATATCTTTTATTCTGAATCCTTCCTTCTCAATAGCTTGAATTGGGGCAAGATATAACCCCGCATCAATTAAAATTAAACCATCGTCACTTTTTGTGTCAATCATGTAAACACAACTATCCATATCTTCTTGCTTATAACCTTTAACAACGTAAGCATCCTTAACTATTTCTTTCAATCTAATCACTTTTTTACCAAACGCATTAAATAATTAACTTAAACATAATATAAACTTTTTTTTATTTGAAGATTTATTTTCTTACCTTTTGATTTTACATTTTGACTTTTATCTAGTTGTGGTGTTTTTGTTATTTTTAGTGTTGCAAATTTCGTATTGAGAAATATTTTTTTGCAATTCTATTTTTAATTTTCTTATTTATAGACAAATTTATCCAATTTGTAATAAGGAAATACGATGTCGCTATCGAAAAACCTAAAAAGGAGTTTTAATATATCTTATTATACGAGAGGTACAATATAAAGCCTCCTAAGTAACCATGCCTCGGTAGCTCAGTTAGGTAGAGCACCGCTTCGGTGTGCCTAAAGCACCCGGCTAAGGTAACTTTCATTTTACCTCCGGAAGTTAACCGGGCGGTCGCATGTTCGATTTTTCACCTAAGATATAGGTGTTGCGAGAGCCATGCCCGGGGCGTTTTTAACTTTTTTAAATAGTGTTTTTCTTTAAAGCATAAAGAGATGTACTTTTTAATATTTTGTAAAAATTACCGATTTCACTTTCTTGTTTACGATAAGGTTAATCTTTTTTAATAGTTTATTAGGAAAAAAAATTAATTAAGATTTAAATTAGAGGGTACAAAAACATGCTATTATTTAAAATTTATAAATAGAGAGACTTTAATAGGTATCAGGGGATCAAAGCCAAGGTTCTAATGTCATATTGCCTTTGGCTATTATAAGGTCTCGTTTTTGTTCCCGTGTTCGCAATAATTTTTTTTCAGGGAGAAAGGGATGTTGAGTGTATAAATAAATTTTTCTTTTTCCCCCAAATAATCTTCTTTTAACCTCGAGGGGTTTGATTTGAGATCCACAATTCATACAAAGTATCTGACTCTCTAAAATAGGTTGATGGCAATAAGGACATTCACTCATATTTAAGTAATAGGGTAAAACTAGTATTTAATTATTATTTATATTACTGCTAGGAATTGAATATTAAAAAATTAAGAATCAAGTTTTAAGATTAGGTTAAAAATTTTAAAGTTTTTTAGTGCTTCTGCCGGGATTCGAACCCGGGTCGCGAGGGTGAAGGCCTCGTATGTTACCACTTTTGCTTGGCAAAAGACTAAGCCCTTTGCTTTATCATTAAACAAAGATTGGCCGGACTACACTACAGAAGCGTTTTTGAAGTACTAATTTTTTTTATAAATTAATAGAATTAAATAATAACCAAATTAAATATAAATTTCTAATTAATCCTTGATTTTAAATTTTATTATGATAGAAACTGGCAGGTGATAATCCTAATATTTAGTTTTAAATTTCAGATATCTTCCTTTTAGCGGAATTAGATTTATAATATAAATATTATGCGGGAAGGGAGATTTGAACTCCCGAACTCCTTCGAGACTGGATTCTAAGTCCAGCGCCTTTAACCAAACTTGGCAATTCCCGCAGATCTAGAAAATGGGATACGAGTAGTATTAATTAAAATACTAAAAATTAAATAAATTTTTATGAATCTTATTATTTTGTTTGCGTACAACTTGATAGTTAAAATTAAAAATTAGAAATATTTAAGAATTAATATTAGTGTTATTAAAACAAATAGAATGAATAAACCAAGATAAATTAAGTGGGTTTTTTTAATGAGTGTAAGGGAATCTTTAATAAAGCATTTAACGTCTATTTTAAGAGCATCACAGGGAACCATTTTGGTAGTATTGTGCGATTTAAATGGTCTTTCTATAGCAAAGATAGGCAGAAAAAGTGATATTGATATAAATCCAAATCAAATTACTAGTTTAGCTTCCGCAGCGTTTTCATCAAGCGAAGAAACTTGGCAAGATTTAAGTATTGAGAGTCAAGTAATTTCTTTTTCATATTTTGATAAGGTTTGTTTAATTACGATAAGAATAAATGATACTCTCTTAACAATTGTTCATGATTATCATAAGGAATGGCCTCTCGACGTAGATAACCTAGCAAGCTCTATGTATTATTTGAAACAAAAAATCGGGGAATTTTTTGGCAGTAATGTAGAAACAGAAAGAGATCTTGAAGTTTTTTCTAATAAAGTACGTAGTGCAATCTATTTATTTGGGATGGGATCAGAAGTTTCTTTTGTGTCTTATTCTCCTGAAAAGTTTGATAATACAAATTTATTACCCGCTATAAGTTATGTGCTAGATTCCCTTCAAAATCCTATATTTATTCGATATAGTCTTGTTAATCCCTCTGGACTAACCATAGACGCACGAGAAGTGAGCGGTCAAAACCTACCTGTTTCAGTTGAAGCATTCTCTGCTAATGCGAATGTAGCATTTCAAAAAATGAAAGAAGAATCTGAAGGGAGCTCAATCGGAGATTTATTAAGTTACATTGCTATATCTGGACAGGATCCTGAAAATTTTTATGGAATTATCACTTGTCCCTCAGGAAAGTTAAATTTTTCTAATGCTGAAGGAATTTTAAATGCAGATATTCTCTCTTTTGTTGGACTTTTTACTTTGACTTATGGGGGTATACCAATTATATGTGAATCTAGAAATATCATTTTCTCGATTCTTAAAATAATAGGGGAGGAACAAATCACAGAAAATTTCATAAAATCTGTAAATGTTCTGACAAGTTTTAAATATGATTAAATCGTCTTCTAAGTTCTATCTGATTTCGTGTTTTATTATAATAATCTTGGCATATGTATCTTGTGAGAGGATATTTAAAAATGAAAAAACATCAAGCTGATATTATTCCATTAAAATTATATTGTTTACATTACAACGAATGCGATAAAAAGAAATGCACCGCTTTAAAGTTAAGTAAATTTAATTTATTAAAGGTCGTTTACAATATTGAAAGAAAGTTGAATAATGCTGTTGTACTCAATCCATTTTCCCAAATAAATTTAACAATTCGAGACCGGGATTTAATATTGCAATTTGGGTTGGTGGTAGTAGATTGTTCGTGGAAAAGGATATTCGATCTCAAACATTTCAATTTTGGAAAGGAAAGGAAATTACCACCACTAATTGCAGCTAACCCTATTAATTATGGAAAATGGGAGAAACTTAGCTCCGTTGAAGCTTTAGCGGCTGCTCTCTATCTTACGAGTTTTGATGATAATGCAGATTTACTTCTTTCAAAGTTTGCATGGGGAGTTGAATTCAAAAAACTAAATAATTTTTAATTAAAATTAAGATGGAAATAGAAAAATAGAAAAAAGATTTAAAAAATAAAAAGCAAAAAAAAATTATTCTTCGTGTCCTTTTGAAAGACCTGACGCAGCAATTACGTCATCGATTTTTAAGATCATTGATGCTACTTCTGTAGCGGATTGAATCGCTTGAGTTAATACGGCTAATGGCTCAATAACACCTAAATTAACCATGTTATCTGGCTTACCTGTATCTATATTAATTCCATAAGAGATGCCATCTTCTGATTCGTGCTTTGATCGTAATTCTACTATTAAATCTACGGGATTGTGTCCTGCATTTTCAACTAACGTTTTCGGAATGATTTCTAATGCATTAGCATATATTTCTATCGCTAATTGTTCTCTACCTCCAATTGATCTTGCATAAGCTCTTAGTCGTTTTGCTGATTCAATTTCAGATGCACCTCCACCAGGTAGTATATATGGAATTTCCATTGCTGCTTTTACTACCGATAAGGCGTCATGAAGCATTCTTTCTGCTTCATCAACGACATGTTCAATCCCTGCTCTAATTAAAACACTTACTGCTTTTGGATCTGCGCATTCTGAGACAAAAATCATATTATCATCACCTATCTTTTTCTCTTCAACTTTTCCTGCTTTTCCAAGATCATTACCAGTAAGTTCAAACAGATTATTAATAATTTTAGCGTTTGTGGCTCGAGCAAGTTTTTCCATATCAGATTTTTTAACTCGGCGAACAGTAATAATATCTTCTTGTGCAAGAAAATTTTGTGCTTTATCGTCAACACCCTTTTGGCAAAATACTACATTGGCACCAACTTGTTTTAATTTAGCGACTTTGTTTTTTAACATGTTTGCTTCTTCGTCTAAAAATTTATTTATTTGATCAGGTGTTTGAACTCTAATTTCTGCATCAAATTCTGTTTTTTCAATTTCAAGAGATGAACTAATCAGGGCAATTTTTGCTTCTTTAATTGATTTAGGCATCATAGGATGGACAATTTCTTTATCTACGATAATACCATCAATGATACTTGTATCTAGTAAACTCTTTCCCTCTTTCTTAATGATTTGTATTTGATCTAAATCAATGATGATATGATCGCCACGTTTATCTTTAATTTGGCTAATTGCTTTAACAGCGATATCAGCGAAGTGACTTTTTACACCTGTAATTAGTTTGCTATTCATTGATGTTTCTGCGACTTTCTTTAACGTATCAATATCATTAATGTCGATATTTGTAGCTAGATCTTTTAAAATTTGTTTACTCTTGACTAAGGCTTTCCTATAACCTCTAAATATTATAGTTGGGTGTACCGATTGCTCCATTAGTTCCTGTGCAAGATTTAATAATTCTCCCGAAATTATTACGCTTGTAGTAGTTCCATCTCCAACTTTATCATCTTGGGTTTTAGCTACTTCAACAATCATTTTTGCTGCAGGATGCTCGACATCTATAGTATCGAGAATAGTAGCACCGTCATTTGTTATAGTAACATCACCCAACGAATCTACTAGCATCTTATCCATACCTTTTGGACCTAATGTCGTTCTTACTGCTTCAGCTACTGCTTTTGCAGCAGCTATATTATTCTTTTGTGCATCTTTCCCTTGTTTCCTTTCAGTACCTTCTTTTAAAATAAGGATTGGGACTCCAGATAATTGAGACATTTTTATTTCAATTTTTTTTATGTTTAATTTTTATTATTTTCTTTATATAGATCTCTAAGTCATAAAATTAAAAAAGTTTACGAAAATTAAGTATAGTTATTTTTTATGGTCTTTTTTTTAAAACTTAAAAATTATTGAAAAATTTTTCTCCTCATATCTTTCCTTACTACCCTCACATTTTCAATTCTGTTTTTTGTATTTACAAGAAGATATAACGGGATACTTTTTGCTTATATTCATGAATCCTATTTCCTATTTGTAATTTTGAAGAATATTTCTTAGTTCACCATTCTTTTAAGCAAAGATTTAGATGAGAGATATTTTTAATTTAGATTAAATACACAATAGCTTTTTTTAGATTCATTTTGTTTTTAATATTATGTTTACTTTTTAACGTTAAAATTAAAAATTGGTTAAATGACTTTAACTTATTTAATATTCAGTCTAATTTGCTTTAAATTGAATATTCTATTTTATATTTTTAAGAAAAAGGGATATTCACTAGTGAAAATTCGATATGTTATAATTAGTGTTGCTATAATCTCTATAATTTCCCTTTTAATAGACTTACCTTTCTTTCTTTTCACAGCCTCAGAAGTAATTTTAAACTCATATGACATATATTTGGTCAATATTGTAAGTTTCAATCTTTCAATCTTTTTTCTCGGGATTACGATAATGTTTCAATTATTCTCATACTTTAATGCTGAAGAAAGCATAACTAATTTAGATATCCCTTCATATAGTCTTTCAAGAAAAGGAGATATTAAAATTGGAAGAGTTCTAAAAGGAAATTCGAGAAAATTTTTTTTCTCCTTATCACTTAAGGATTTAGAAAAACATATGTTTATTTGTGGCTCAACAGGTACGGGAAAAAGTAACTTTTTACAAAATTTCTTAATCAACTTTACGAAACGCTTTGCGATTCCTTTTTTTTTAGTGGAATTTAAAGGAGAACATCATTTTTTACAGGAAAAAATAAATGATATACTAATTGTATGGCCAGGTGAGAATTTTTCCATCAATATTTTTAATCCATTAGGATCTAATCCAGAGATACATGCGGAAAGAATCTTTGATATCTTAAAAAGTGGAAAATTTTTAGAAGAAAATTCGGAATATTCACCCCAGATGGAAAAAGTCTTAATAGAAGTATTAATAAAGGTTTGTGGAAATAAAAATTATCAAAGTTGGAGGGGATTTGAAAAAGTATGTGAAGGATATTTCAAAAAAAACCAAAGTTCGATTCCAATGCTAAAACAGACTCTTATTAGTATAAAAAATAGAATTAGAAGATTCTCAAAAGGTCCATTAAGAGCTATTTTTGAATCAAAAACGGAAATTTCGATAAATGATCTTTTCAATACAAATGTTATTTTAGATTTAAGCTCAATAATTCGCTTAGGAGGAGAAAAGGAAGACGCTTTATTCTTCCTGAATATGATTCTGAAGTATTTATGGGATAGGAATTTAATAAATGGAGCTTATAATTATAATGGAATAAAACATTTAACGATTATTGAAGATGCTCAATATTTTGCACCTCAAGGTCTAGCTAAAAAGTCAAAATTGACTACATATTTAGAGGATATAGCGCTCTTACAGAGAGGGACAGGGGAATGTTTAATTACTTTAGCAACTCGTCCTGATATTAGCAAAGAAATATTAGCAAATAATGGAATTGTTTTAACCTTTAAAAATCATATCGAGAAAGATATCATGTGTGAATTATTGAATCTAGATAATGAAAAGAAACATTATTTGTCATTTTTAGAGGAAGGACACTGTATAATTCGTGTAAATTCTTTTAAAGACCCATTTTTATTATGGGTACCCCATACAAAAAGAAAATTTTTAACGGTTTCAGAAATTATAAAAAACAATTCGAACATTTTAAGCAGAAATAATGTTGGTAAGAGTATAAACTCAAAATCAGCTATTGAAAGTTCTCCTTATTATACAATCGGTGCAAAAGTTAAAAAGTATAGAGAAAAAATAAATAATTTGATTAGAATGATAATAAAAAAACAAAAGTGCAAAAACCAAAAAAAAAACTTAACTGATCTAATTTCTGATCAAAAAATACCAGGAGAGGATTTAAAAAGTACAAATCTAGATCTTAGTATTGCTAAGGAAAATATTTATCGCTTAGAAGCTAACTCAGAGATAAACGACTTCGATAGATTTAGGGATTATATTAGTAATTTATATAAATTACAAGAAAAGAACCAATAAATTTTAAGAGGGGGCTTTCTTATCAATAATTAATGACCTTAATAATTGGAATCGTAGGTAAACCAAGCTCCGGTAAATCTACATTTTTAAATGCCGCATGTTTAACAAATGCGAAAGTCAGTGATCTTCCATTTACTACAATTGATCCAAATAAGGGAGTTGCACATGTAAAATCAAAATGTCTATGTACTCAGTTAAAAGTAAAAGATAACCCTCAAAATTCTGTATGCATTGATGGGTACCGCTTTATCCCTATCAATCTTTTAGACGTAGCAGGATTAGTGCCTGATGCACATAAGGGAAAGGGTTTGGGAAATAAATTCCTCAATGATTTGAGTAAAGCAGATGTACTAATTCATATTGTGGATATCACGGGATCTCTTGATAAAATGGGTAAAAGAATTAGCACAGGAATGAATGATCCGTATGAAGATGTCCTTTTTCTTGAAAATGAAATTAATCTATGGTTTAAAGAAATATTAGAAAGAGAAGATTGGAATAAATTTATAAAAACCTTTGCAAGAGAAAAAAGAAAATTTATAGAAGAACTGTATAAAAGACTTTCAGGAATAAAAGTAAAAAAAAATCAAATTGTTTTAGCATTAAATGATACAAAACTAGACGGAAAAAATCCTTCGGAATGGACTGAAGATGATCTCTTTAATTTTGCAAAGAAATTAAGAGAAGCTTCAAAACCAATTTTAATAGTGGCTAATAAAATCGACAAAGAAATTAGTAGAAAAAATCTACAAAATTTAGTACAAAAGTATTCCGATCCTATAATTCCCTGTAGTTCACTTGCGGAATATATGTTAAGGAAATATGATGAGGAAAAAAAATTAAATTATACTCCAGGATCAAACAACTTTAAAATCTTGAACCAAGAGAAACTGAACTCAAAAGAATTAGATATACTACAAAACATAAAATTAAAGATTCTAGATCTATATCATGAAACAGGAGTTCAAAAAGCATTAAATTTTGCAGTATTCGATATATCGAATCAAATTTGTGTATTTCCTGTTTCTGATGTTAATAACTATACTGATAATAACAATAATGTGTTACCTGATGCGATTCTGGTTGAAAAAGGAACGTTATTAAGAGAATTTGTTAGAGAAAAAATACATACTGATTTAGCAGATCATTTTATGTTTGGAATAGACGCGATAACAAAAAAAAGATTAGGAGAAAACTATGAATTACAGCATAACGATGTTATTAAAATTGTAACTTCTAAATGAAAAGAATATCTTAATCTTGTTTTGAAGTTAATAGAATATAAGCTAATATAATTATCATTAATATTATTCCAAAGAGTACAACAATGAAATTAAAGGTTTCTTGTTCCGGACTTAAAGTTTGTAGAATGAAAACTAAAATAAAATTAAATAATAACTTCATGGTAGCAATTCATTAATTATTATGGATAATTAAAAAAATTTCTTATTTTTAATGGGGTTTATACATTAAATTCTAACACTTATTTCTAAATTTTACTTATTATAAGAAGATCTAAAACCTTTTCTTAATTAGCGATCTAAAAAGAGGGGGGATTTCATATAAAAACTATTAAAAAGCAATTAAATAGTGGACCTGACGGGAATTGAACCCGTGACCTCTTGAGTGCAAATCTTGCAAATCTAGTTTAATACTTAGTCTGTGTCAAGCGATCTGCTACTGATCTACAGGCCCATGTAAACTAAATGTAAATATTTAGTAGAATATAGCATGATTATTAACATTTTTTAATTTTTAGAATTCTCAATTTTTATTAACTAAGGATTAATAAAAATAAGGTGAAAGTTATTTAAGAACCACTATAAAACAATCTATTTTATCTAAAATAAAAAGAATAGGAGGTGATCCAGCCGCAGGTTCCCCTACGGCTACCTTGTTACGACTTCTCCCTCCTCGCATACTAGAAACTCGATATGACCATTCTGAC
>SMTZ1_10006522_pt1 | contig 11723 bp, 12 predicted proteins | sample DeeMarSWOR136_30_FD_25667 | JGI IMG/M metagenome (IMG submission 25667) | reverse complement strand
TATTATCATGGCTCCAGACTGCCAGAGTATCGCAAGTACTCTGGTGGTCACTACTTACACATTTTAGGTCATATTTTTATAGGTTAGACTAACAAAAATCATAAAGGGATTCCCTCCTTATAAACCTCCTGTTGAGTTGACTAAAAGTACTCCTATTTAACAGAAATAAAACGTCAGAAAAAGAAATTTTGAGATTTAAGTTAAATTCTCTAAATCTATTTTTTCTCTACTATCATTCTTTGGCGATTTGTATCTATAATGATTTTAACAGAGTCTTTAGGCTTAAAAGGGAATTGTGAATCTTTATAGATGTCTGCCGGGATATATAAAATCATCTTGCCTTTGGTATGCTCCCAAAATCTCCCTTGTCCTTCTAATGTCATTTTGGTCAACCAATTAAGACAACTATTTTTGCCACTTGAGATAATTTGACAATAATTTTGGTCATCTAAATCGGTCAACCAAAAGGAATAAATAGGAGTATAATAATTGTTTGTTAAAATTCGGAGGAAAATTAACTTTGCATTATTATAATATCTTATAAATGCGTAAATCAGCGAATAAATGATTGAGAGTAATAAAAATGAGTTCGTTAGTTAAGTATGATGTTGTTATAGTGGGAGCAGGTCCTGCTGGAAGTTCTGCTGCAATGATACTGGCAGATAAAGGGTTCAAAGTAGCCATTTTTGAAAAAGAGAAACTACCACGTCCTAAACCTTGTGGAGGAGGTGTTTCTAAATACTGTAAAGATTCTTTAAAAAGACTCAATATTGATATGAATAAGGTTACACAGCAAGAATACAGGGGATATATGGTAAGTTATAATGATTTGAGTGCAAGGTGGGATGCAGAAGAAGTTGTTGGTTGGGGAGTATATCGGGAAGATTTTGATTATGCGATAACAAAAAATGCGATAAATACTGGTGCAACATTATTCAATGAACGAGTCAAAGGTTTTAAGGAGAAAAATGGAATAATTAAGGTTGCTACAGATTCTGGACAAATAGAAACAAGTGTGTTGTTTGGTGCTGATGGTGTAAATTCTATTGTAAGGAAGAATCTTGGTATTCCTTTTGATAGAGATAAACTTGGTTTTTGTTATGTATCAGAAGTTAAGGCAAATAAAAAAACAATAGATAGTTACGATGTTTTTTTAAATTTAGATTTTTCTCATCTAAAGAATGGTTATATATGGGTGTTTCCCAAGGCAGATGGTAAAACATTAAATGTTGGATTAGGCACTTATTTGGTAGCAATGAGAAACTCCAATGTTGATTTTAAGGAATTACTTATTAAATTTGTTAAGGATAGAAAGATTTCTGATAGGTTAGATAATATTCATGGTGCTATGATTCCTTTTGGTGGAACAGTAGATTGTTTTGGAAAAAATAATGTGCTTTTACTTGGTGATGCAGCAGGTTTAGTAAGTCCTCTTGATGGTGAGGGGCTACCTTATGCTCTTAAAAGTGGTATAATTGCCGCTGAGTCTGCAATTAAATTTTTTGAAAAAGAAGAGCCTTTAGTTGAATCCTATAAAAAGGATATTAGTCCTCTTGCAGAAGAAATTAATGTCCATGGATTGAGATTACAAAGAAGGCTTTATGGTAATAATATCCATCGAAGGTTGATCGTTGAACTCTGTGTCGATAACCCTTCCCTTCTTGAAATAATAGGAAAAATCATTTTGCACACTATACCCCATAATGAAGCAGTTCAAAAGTTATCAGCAGCCATATCTCATGTTCCAAAAACTACTTTTAAGAAAAAACCAATATTAGAGAGTGTTTATAACTATACACTTTCTGATAATCTGAATTATTTCATAGATGAATATGAACATTTATTTGGAAAAAGAAACAGGTTTTTATGGAAATGGCTTGGTGTTATATTTAAGGAATCAGGAGTCACGTTATCAACTGTTGATAGAGAATATTTAGATTCTACTGTTGATAATAAGATTTTAATTACAATTATTACTGTTGTTTTGGATGATATTGCAGAGTATTACAAAGATGGAGAACTCTTAGGGATGATATTAGAGATGTGGAATCATGGAACAAAATTGATTGGAGGATATAAGGAAAATGAAAAAGTAATGTTTGTGAAAAAGCTATGGGACCATCTAATGAAAGAATTAAGTAAATATCCAAGATATGAAGAATTTAAGAATATTTTCATATATGATTTTAACCAAATGCTGAATACAATACGATACTCCTATTTGACTAACTTAAATCCCGAGATAATCAATTTACAGGAGGCGGAGATATATGGTTGTCACAATATGATAGTATATCTCTATAATGGTATTGACCTTATGGCTTCTCCAGATTTTGATAAAGGTGATTTGCCTCGACTGAGAACGGTTTTTTGGTATGCTCAACAGATGGCAAGAGCAGGAAATTGGTTAAGCACTTGGAAAAGAGAGTTATCGGAAAAAGATTTCAGTTCAGGTGTTTTCGGTTATGCTGCATCAAAGGATAACTTAAATATCAGTGATATTGAAAAAATTGGCAGAGATGAGGTAATCAGTAAAATTGAGAGTTCAGATGTTTATGAGTATCTTATCGACTCATGGGAACATAATTACGAAAAAATTAAAAAACTGAAGAACACTATAAAGTCAATTGATATGGATGCTTATACAAATGGTCTTGAGAATGTTTTGAAATTCCATTTGGCAACTGAAGGGTTAAAATAAGATATAGTTTAATTTTTTTAAAAAATATGGATAAAAGCAAATGAAAAGTTCTTGTAACATGTACAATAAATTAAACTCCCTTTAGCGTTGTTTTTTTCAACCGTAAGACTTACTAATTTTTGTAAGCAGAGCTTATTTAACCTTTAAGGTTCAAAAAATAAGTTTTTTTACTATTATTTTTTTAATTCTTTTAATCTGTCTATCTCTTTTAGTATCTCAATAGCTCGTTTTTTATATGCTGTCCTAAAATGTTCGTAATCCTCCTTATTTATAGTTTTGTCCTTAAACTCATTTTCAACTCGTTTTATTGCTAATAATACTTTCCTCTTCTGCACTTCTAGTTCCTGTATATTCTTCGCTTTTTCCTTTATAGGGGTTCTTTTTTCTTCAAGAATAAAACCTTGTTTTTGGGTCTTGCCCTTTCTTGTGAAAAAATCTATCTTCTTTAAAAGTAATATAATAATGATTAATATTAAGAGTACAAAAGCTACAACTATTAAATAAGTGTCTGATTGAGAATCTATTGTTTTTTTCAAGTGCATGCTTATTGATGAATAAGAATTTGGAATGACCTGCTCATTTCTTGCAATAAACCAGTACCTTCCGTATTCCTCTAACCAAAAAAGCTCATCATGAACCATTTCTAAGTCTAAACTTATGTCTAGCTCATCGATAGATAATAAATAGACATAAAATGTTACTTTTTTTGTTTTATAAAGGTATTGTTTTGTGAATATCCCTTTAGTGTCATTACTATCTATACTCGTGGTATAACTTACATATATTGATGCAATATTTGATGGTGCTGTGATTTTAAGAGTTAGGTTTTGATATTCTTGCGGGGAGAGTGAAATGTTGTTTATTTTTCTAGTATTGTTACATATTTCAACTGTCCATCCGTTTGAAAGATTACTTATGATAAAATTTATTGACTCAGTATCACTCCCGTTATTAAAAATGGTTATATTCTCAAATGTTGTAATATTGAAAGGAGTATAAGTGGCGATCAATGGAGTCATCCCGACATCTAGGTTTTCAGACGTTATGTGAACTCCTATTCCAGGTTGGATTTCTTGATTTCTTGATAGAGACGATCCCCCGATGGTTGCATTCAAATTTAATGTTTCATTTTTTAAAGAATTATTTGTTGTTGAAAAAGCTGTTATTGATATCGTTTTTCTTTGTCCATAATAAGATAATCTGTTTTCACCGAGAAATGGATATCCTGTAAAAAAATTTGTATTTTCAATTTTTTTTAAATAAAAACATTCCCCGCAACCAGTAATATTATATCTACAGGCCATATTTAATGTGCCGTTACAATATTTTTCTGCGATTATACTATTGTTTTGTATAGAAATTAAGATAGAACCGTTAAAAACAGTTTCACCAGTATTATTTATTAGAAAATATTCGTTAACCTCAAATGTCTTTAAATCATCCTGTTGATAGAGGTAAATCCAATGCCTGTCGAGTTCTATAGAATCTGTTTCTATGTTTTCCCCTAGAGCTGTTAATGGAGTTAGTATTAGGGCTATTATTGTGAAGATGAATATTTGTTTATATACCCTTACGTTCATATCTTAACCTTGAAGTTTAATGCCTTCACTTCAAATATTTTAAGTAGCTTATCTACTAGGAGTAACAATAGCTTTTAACCTTATGATTTTTTTCTATTTATACTTGTCTGCCAACTAGATAAAATCCTCAGGGAAATTTATTAAAATTAGATATTCTTTCGTACATGGATGAGTGAGAAAATACTAATAGCCAATGGTATCACAAAATCATTCGGGCGTTTAAAGGTCCTTAATGGCATCGATCTAACTATTGATAGGGGAGATAGATATATTTTATTTGGCTCTAATGGAGCTGGAAAAACCACTTTGGTTAAAATATTATCTACAATTTTACCTGCTGACTCTGGTGATTTAACAATATTTGGAAGAAAAATCAAAAAACCTTCGAAGGATGTCAAAACTTTAATTGGTTTTATGTCTCATGAACCGTATTTATATAATGAACTCACCGCTTGGGAAAACCTGAACTTTTATGCTAGTCTCTACTCTGTAAAAGATAAAGAAGAACAAATTAAAAACCTGTTGAATGAAGTTGGCCTATCTCATAGGTTGAATGATAGGATAGGTTCTTTTTCTAGAGGTATGAAACAAAGACTTTCAATAGCTAGAACAATACTTCATTCCCCAGATATAATTTTTTTAGATGAGCCCTATACTGGTCTAGACATAAGAGCCCAAGAAATATTAAATAACATTATAATTAGATTGAATAACGAAGGAAAGACCTTCTTTTTAATAACCCACGACATAAACAGGGGTTGTGAGATTGCGAGTAGAAGGGGTCTTCTTTCTCAAGGAAAAATAGTTTATGAGGATTATGGGGGAAAAAACAAAGAGTTCTTAGAGAAGTTCAGAGATACAATAAAGGGGGAAATGTGTTGAACGTATTAAAAGCAATATTTTTAAAAGAATTGAGGGTAGAATTCAGAAATAAACAGATGATAAACAGTTATATTATACTATCCTTAATGATTCTTGCTTCTTTTAGATTTGCTTTTTCTATTATTGATTTCTCTATAACACAACTTGCATCACCTATTCTTTGGATAACGTTTTTTTTTGCTGGAATGTTTTCTCTATCTCCAGTATATAAAAGAGAAATAGAGGAAGGCACATTAGATGGTATATTACTTGCACCAATATCACCTTCATCTATTTATCTTGGGAAACTACTGTCAAATCTTCTGGTGATATTTAGCCTCGAGCTATTTTCATTACTGATATTGTTTATTTTTTTTCCTATTGACATTCCAGACATTTTATCATTATTAATTTTAATTGTAATTGGAACAATTGGAATTGCTGCTCTGGGTAACATTATTTCTGCTATTTCGTCTAATCTTTCTCAAAGTGAGGTAATGCTTCCTGTTTTACTGGTACCCGTATTATTATTCACTATCATAATGCCATCAGTGAGTAGTACTTCTGAAGTATTTGCGGGGGCTCACCTTCTGGATGTAATGCAAGAGATAAAGCTTATATTAGCCTTCGATGTTGTTTTTCTTGCAGCTGGGTATCTATTGATTGATTACATATTAGAGGATTGAAATGTCACTTAAAAACAATCTTAAAGTTATTATTTTAGGATTAGCTGTTATATCGATTCTTGTTTCTATATATTTAGCCCTTATTTATTCACCAACGCATGAGACAATGGGTGACACTCAGAGAATATTCTATTTTCATGTAGCTTCTGCGTGGATTTCTTATTTAGCATTTGTTGTTACGTTTATTACAGGTGTTATATATTTAAAATCAAAAAATCTTAAGTGGGATACAATAGCCTATAGTTCAGCAGAGATTGGAATAATATTCTGTACCTTGGCTATTATTACGGGTTCTCTCTGGGCTAAGGCTGTATGGGGTGTTTTTTGGAGATGGGAAGACATCAAACTCTTCATTACACTTGTTCTGTGGTTGGTATTTATTGCGTATTTAGCGTTAAGAGCTAATGCAAAATCAAAACGGAAAAAAGCGATTTTAAGTGCGGTTTTTGGCATAATTGGCTTCATTAGTGTCCCTCTTAGTTTTGCTGCAAATAGAATATGGCAACAATATCATCCTACCATTCTTGTGTCATCACAGGGAAGTTTGCAAGCATCAATGGCGTTTGCTTTAGTTGTCGCTGTTTTTTCATTTACATTTTTATATATGTATCTTCTAATATTAAAGGTGGATATTGGAAATATGCAGGAAAAAATAGAAGAAATAAAACAACAATTAGGAGGCTAAAATGTCTGATTTAATATATCTATATATTGCATATACAATTGTTTGGGCAGCTACATTTTTTTACCTTATTAATCTACACATTACTCAAAAAAAACTCAAGAAAGAAATAGAAATGTTAAGAGAGATAATTAATGGAAAAAAAAGCAATTAAAATTTCAGAGAGGCAAATCAAGATTACTGCGGTAATTATTATAGTTGTTATTGTTGTAGTTGTTCTTCTTTGGGGAATGGTTCCTGGAAGAATTTATGATGTATCTGAGATTCTTGAAAACTCCGAACGTTTCGACGGTCGAATAATAAACGCAACGGGGGTTGTGGGAGACTGGCTGATTTCATCTAATAATTTTACCCTTATGGATTCTTTAAATAGAAGTCTTATAATAAATATAACACACAATGGAGGATTTCCAGGTGGTTTTGGTAATAATGAAACAGTGGTGGTAACTGGAATTTTCTTATCAGGGATTAATCATATTGAATCACAATCGATTCAAATAGGATGCCCATCAAAGTATTAATACTGATTAACCTCATCGATTAAAATAATAGCTTTTTATATAAAATCTTTTGTTATAAGACAATTTTTTCCCTTAATCAATTTTTTTTTATTATGGCTCGGTGTGATTACTATCATCATGACATTCGTCACAATACAAGTGCCAATCATCATCTTGAACCAAATCTATAACGACATATCGGGTATCATTTGGATTTGGATTATGGCAATCGCTTGACCAACAGTCCATAAACCCAGTATAGGATAAATCATGGTGTGCAAAATATGTTCCATCATCATCACCAAGCCAATAATCAGGTATATGGCAATCTGTACACTCACCATCTATTGGTTTATAGTGACAATCAGCACAACCTAATGGCCATTCATCTCCGCCGTGGGTTATTTGAATATTCTTATGCTCTTCAATTTCGATTATATCTGGTGGTGTTGGTTCGATAGGTGTACTTATTTCTAATATTAAGGATACAGATACGATTAAAAAAGAAATGAATAATAGCCCTAGTATCAAATTCGATTTTTTTACCTTACCTATCATATCATACCTTTCTTAATGGTTGTATAGTTTTATATTATTATACTTATAGAGCAACATCTATAATAACATATTTGCTTATTTATGTCTTACTATATAATTACTATATAATATATTACAACGAGCATATATAAATATTTTGAAATAATAATTCCCTTATATTTCTCTACTTATAATATCATATAATTGTATATGATTTTACTATGTTAATTAATTAAAAATTTAAGATTCAATAATAGAAGATTCTTAGCTTATCAGATATCAAAGTTCAAGGAGGGAAAGTTTTTTATCAAGATTTTGTTATATCTTATATCTGTTTAATGACACTTAAAAAATTAGCTATAATTATTACTCTTATCATCTTTATATTTACATTCAATTCAGGGTGTGTATCCTTTAAAGACGTATCATTTAACATCCTTTCAAAATCTATTGTAGATTACTATGGTTTTCCCAGTTTAATACTTAATTACACAGCAAATGACAATATTATAGTTAACCTTGTTGATCCAGATGAAAAAATTGTTTTTACCGATAATTTTTATCCAAGCCAAAACGAGATGGTAATATCAATAGCATCTTATAGAAATATTCCACAACATGGAACTTATCAATTAATTGTTTATGATAAGAATGAAAATAAGATATACAATGAAACCTTTTATTTCAATGGCATTAATTTCTCAATAAATGCAGTGAGAGGATATTGGTGGAAAGAAAACACTGACGATTCAAAATATTCATTAATTGGAATCACTCTAAATGTTTCGAACAACGGCGATCTACCCGTATATCCCTATTCACTTAATTTATTGATTGAAAATATATCAACTTCTGCAAATATTCTCCCAAGTGTTGTTTTACCTGAAAAAACAGGATATATTTATTGTTCTTTTTATATTAGTAATTTGAAAATAGGTATGAAAAATTGTTACATATCAGTGTTTGATCGAAAAGGTGAAATACTAAATGATTTAACGTTCCAAATAAATGCACAAGAAAACGTACCTATTTATCATTTCAATTGGGATTATAATGGAACAAAAGAAATAAACATCCCTAAAACTGAGTTTTTATCTGATTATTATATCACACGAGATAGACTCTATACCAATGATTATGCTGCATATGTATTTGATCCATATGATGATCTATATCTAACTCTACTTACTGATTCAATCACAGCCCATGCTGAGTATTTAGATAACATTTCAAAAATAAATTTGATTGCATCGTTTGTTCAAAACCTTGAATATGGAGAAGACGATCCTTTTAATTCTTCCTACGAATATCCTCTATTTCCAATTGAGTTGTTAAAAAATAGAACAAGTGATTGCGAAGATAGATCGATTCTTTTAGGAAACATCTTAATGCTTATTGGCTACAATGTTTCATTAATAAGTCTTCCCAAACACATGGCGATAGGTGTAAATGTCGAACAGAATTTATCAGATTATGATTATTATGTCGATAAATATTATTATTTAGGAACAGTTAAGAAAGGAATGGTTCTAGGAGATATTCCCACCCTTTACCGTAATATTTCAGAACAGGCAGTTGTTTACCCTCTGACACCAAGACCTGTTATTCGTTATGAATGGAAAAAGGCTGAAGGTATTCTAGCTGATGGAACGTTAGATTTTGTTAAACTTAAATTATTCATTGAAAATATTGGAAATACTGTTGCAGAAAAAATCACAATTACAGGAGCATTTTATTCATCAGATAATACTGAATACAATCCAGAAAAAATAATAATTTCCTCATTATTACCTCGAGAAAAAGAACAAATTTCTCTTAAGATAACCGCTCCTGAGGAAATCTCTGCTATTTTAAAAACTAGACTTTACCTTGATGATATATTAATAGAAGAAAAACAATCTAAAACTAGATTTTCATAATAATTTTAAATATAATAAATATTTTTATCCATTTTTTTATTTTGATGTTGTATATCCAATGGTTTTACAAGAAGGACAAGTTATTATTGACTCTTTATTGTTTTTAACTTTTGATTTTTTAATGGTAAAAATAGCATTACAATTGGGACATTTAAAATGACGCATTTTTTGTTCTAACGGTTTTTCAAAAATTTTTCCATAAATCGAGACAATCTCGGATTTTTTTGTAGCATATGAGTATATTAAAACAATAGCAAAAACGGTTAAGATAATATACATAATTAAAATTCTTTGCAGCATATCTCTTTTTAATATAAAATCAATCAATTCCAGTAATTGTTTTTCATAAATTAAATCCCTAACAGTAAAAATAAATAGCACACATGCTAATATTATTATTGCAATTAGAGGTACCATTCTTTTAAGTGAAGTCATTTTTTCTACACCCTTAAATTACTGGTTTATTATTCTCTTGGATCTAGGTATCTGTTAAATTTAATATGAATTACTATTTGTTTAATTTCTATTTATATTTAACTGTTATTATGAAAAATAAAATTTAATTTGTTTCTATTTTGCCTTACTTACATTTTTTTAATATAACTATGGTAAGTTTGAAAAAAAGAGATTATAAAATCAATAAATAGTTCAGAAGATTTAGTACGACAATAATATTCCAAATAACAATGCTCTTTTTGTTTGAGAATCGGTACTTCCACAGGAGGTTTCATTTACGGTGATTGTAATTTTTGGTCGAAGTCCTATTCCAATTATAGATGCAGAAGTTAAGGTTAGTGTTTCACCTGGAGGAATCTCAGAGATCATTGGATTATTTCCAATAATAAACATTATACTTCTTTTTGAGGATATTGCCATTGATACATCAGTGCATGGTAATCCCCCTGTATTTGTTATTGAAAATTGTATTTTTGGTTGGCCAATTTTCAAAATTCCTCCTCTAACACTTGTTGTAACAATTCTGAGAGTTCCACAGTAAGGAATTGCAAAACCTGTTATTTCGGCAGCTCCTTGGAAAGTACCAATCTTTGTGGCAACTCCAGTAAACTTATTGCAGGTATATAATGCTCCTTCCTTTTCTGGTGCAACAGTGTAGGCGGATAAGTATAACGTGTCAGTATCTAAATCAAATGCCATGTCCTGTGCATAGTTAATATTTATTCCAAGACCATTACCGATTTTGATAGCTTCACCGTTTGAAGGATTAATAGAATAGAGTGAGTCGGTGATCAATTCGGTTCCATAAAGATTGCCTGCTCCATCAAATGCTATTGCAATCATCATATTCTCAGGGATGCCAAAGTTTCCAATCCATGACGAATCACCAGTACTCATATTAACTGTATATAGATCAGTGCCACTGCATCCATACATAATGTCAGTAATAGGATTATATGCTAATCCATTAAAGCTAAGACCTGTGTCATTTGGGTCATAACTTCCAATTCGTGTCATGGTGCCAATTACGGGGTGTATTGTCCATATTAATGGTTGACCGATTCCTGATGCAAATTCACAACCATACCATTTTCCGGCAGCCCAAGTGCCTCCAGATATAAATTCGGTGGAACTTGTAGGTGCTATTTGGTTTATTGTCTCTGGAGTTGATGGATTGAAATAAACAGGACCTTGGGTTAAAACACTACTAGGATCCCATGCACAATATCCATAAAAAGGCCCATCAGTTTCAGTTAAATCATCTAATTTGTTTTTAATTTGAACTTCTGCCATCTTACTAATAACTGCATTCTTGTCTAGACCACAAGAGTGTAATTCATTTTCTTCAACCTCTTGAGTAATTCCTACTGGCAAGAATGATATTATCAATAAAGTAGATGCAAATAAAATTACTATTTTCTTTTTCATTTCTATTTTTCCTTGGATAATTTATACCATTAATGTTAATATAATATTATTATATTCTAATATTATAAATTTAACTGTTTTTTTTATTTCTACTAAGATACGCTGATTTACTAAACTGCCAAGTGAAAATTAAAAAATGGACACAAAATTATTAATAGAAAAATATTATAAGAATTAAGGGATAAAACAGAAATTCCAGACGTCTATTTCAGCATTAGATCGTGCCCTATAGATATCTTCCACAGTGATATTTAAATTGTAACTACCAACTGCCCATCCTGTCCAAAACCATTCATGTTTTCTCCAATCACAACAATAACTAGCGTTTCCTTGATACTCTCCGTTTAAGAAAACTTTAACAATTAAATCCTCG
>SMTZ1_10006521_pt1 | contig 11724 bp, 11 predicted proteins | sample DeeMarSWOR136_30_FD_25667 | JGI IMG/M metagenome (IMG submission 25667) | reverse complement strand
ATCCTCTTTTTTCTCTTTTTCTGCAGCTTTTGCTCTTTCTTCTTTTAATTTTTTAGCATTATCCATTAATTCAGTAAACCCAACAGATTTTAATAATTCCTGACATTCCTTAACTGCTTCAGGATGCATATGAACTGTTGGAGGTAAGGGAGGTAAACCAAACGATTCTCTTAAATCCCTCCATTTCTGATTGGCCTCACCATCTGCAGGAACACCGTGTCCGGTGACATAGAATATATTGTTAGCTAAGCCGAAATGGGCATCTAGGATATGCCCTTCTTCAACCGCTATGTTTCTTAGCTTAATAATCATATCTGTTACAGGAATATTGCGCGGACAACGCTCATAGCAGTAATAACAAGTGCTGCAAAGCCAAATATCAATATCCTCTAAAACGGATTCATCCCCTGTTAAAGCCTTACGAATAGCAGAGCGTGTTCTATAAGCTGTACGTCTACCTGAGGGACAACCCCCAGTACATGTCCCGCAATTAATGCATGCCCGAATTTTTTCTAATCCTGCGTCGATGAATTTTTGAGAAATCTTAGTAGTCATTCCCTTGTGGACTTTTCGCTTAATATATTTTTCTACATTTTCGCTCATTATTTTCTCAAATCTTCTATAAATTTTTTAAACATTTTGAGTTCAATTTATTATGAAAAGTAAACCATAGCTTTTGTTATCTTCAATCAAACCGTTTTAATTCGTAATAATAATTTGTTAAAAGTATATTTTAATAAAAAACTTATGAACTTGCGGAGATGCTTTCTGAATCAATAATTTATCTGTTTTCAAATTTATAAAAACAATCCTTAAAGAAATTTGTAATCTTTAGTAAGTAAAAACAAATGAAGACAATAACTTATCTTGTTTAAGTTTATAGTTTATATTACTATTTTTTTTTAAGCTGAGGTATAACTAGTTCGGTGATAAATTAAAAAATCGAATTTAGTTAATTGAACATATTTTTAATTTTCTTAAAAGAAAGCGAAAAAATAAATAGGTGTATTTTTATATTTCTCTAGAGTTTTGCTAATCCAAAAGATAATATGACAAGAGACATAAATCTTTGAATGAATTGGATTTAGCATTCAAGATGATAAACATTCAATCTCTTTATAATTAACGGATTGAATTTTTGGATTTTGCAAAATTAAATTTGTAACTATTAGTATAGAAAATAAGTAGGTGTAAAAAATAATGAATAAAAAATATAAGAATCGGATTAGAATCGATAATAATGAGATATCTGATATTAAAGATAATGAAAAATGTTGTAATTTTCCAAGTATTACATCAAATGAAGGAGAAATTGTCTGTACAAATTGTGGATTAGTGATAGGTAGCGATATTATTGAGACAGAATTGCGTGCATATACCGCTGAGGAAATTGAACAAAGAAAAAGAACTGAAATAAGATGGAGAGAGTTTGGCCCTAGAACTATACTTCCTAATACAAAAACAGACTCTAAAGGGAATTTAATCGATTCTAAAGGAAAGCATCTGTTTTCAAGATTATCAAAAATTCAAAATTCGTTAGTTTCGAGTATAGAAAGAAATTTTTGGGAAGCAAAACCGAAATTAAAGTTGCTTGCTTCGAAGATGAATATCCCAAGTTATATCGAGGAGACAGCATGGAAAATTTACTCTACTGCGGCTCAAAAAAAACTTACTATGGGAAGATCCATTGATGGATTCATTACAGCATCATTATACGCTGCCATAAGAATACATGAATCTCCTCGATTACTTGATGAAATTTGTGATGCATCTATGAGTCTAAGACGTGTTGTACACCATTCACTTGGATTGATTGTTAAAGAAGTTCTTCCTGAATTGGGTTTAAAATATCATCCAATCACCGCAGAACAGTTAATATTTCGATTTGGAAGCGATTTGGGATTGTCAATGGAGGCTCAAAAAAAAGCAATGAATATACTCTCTGCTGCAACTAAAAATGGATTAATGCGTATAGGTAAAGATCCAAGAGGTATCGCAGCATCAGTGATTTATATAGCTTCTAAAAGAACAGGAGAACGAAAAACTCAAGCAGAAGTATCTAAAGTAGCAAAAATAACAGAAGTAACACTTAGATCGCGAGTTAAAGATGTAAAGAAGAATTTATAAAGAAATGTGATACAATTAGTTGATTTTGTTAAAATTCATAGAAGTAAATCTTAGTTAGCCTTTTCTACTCCTTCTTTAAAGTAATACAACCAATTAAAGAATAATAAATCACTTTATTTCTATGACCCTTTGGTATTTTAAGATCCTACTAATACTAATTACACAATGGAATTATCATTTTTTCTTTATTATAAAAGATAAGTTTAAACTAATATGAATGGAATGATAGTCTATTTTTTATTAGGTGGGATTATTTGTATAACAATTTTTATTACGATCTTTTATATTTTTAAAAAGCTCAAAAGTTATTTCTCAAAAAAATATAATCCTGAATCAGCAACTAGTTTCAAATGTATTGATGGCCATATTGTTAGATCCAAGGCTGAGTTAATTATTGATAATTATTTTTACAATCACAATATTACACATGATTATGAAAAGAAAATAAAAGTTAATGGAAAATCAATCCTATATGACTGGTATCTACCCGAACTAGAGATTTTTATTGAATATTGGGGCTTTTATGGAAAGGATTACATGAAAAGAAAAGAAGAAAAGATTAGATTATATAAAAAGGGGAAATTAAACCTAATTTCCATTGAAGATATTATGTTTAAAGATATTTATGAAAATCTAGGAAATTTGTTGACAAATTATAAGAAATTAAACACCACAAAAAAGCATTGTCCTAATTGCGGTTGGGCATTTGATGAAAGATTTTAAACAAAGTATTACATTAAACCCATGCAATACATTATTTCTTCGGTGATGTTTTCAAAAATTTGTTCTACATTATAACCTGTCTTTGAAGAACATTCAATTACGTCGTAAATGTCGTGATTTTGAGTTCTTTTATATGCATCTTCGGGAAAGACACTTCTTCTGTACTCTAGATCTAACTTTGATCCTACCATGAGAATTGGAACTGAAAAATCTTCAGTTTGAGCTCCTTTTTTGAAAATATTTAACCATTCATCCAAATTCATTAAGCTTGTATATCTTGTAATATCATATATGAAAATACCTCCAAAAGAACCTCTTGCGTAACCAGGGAGAAAAAATCTAAATCGTTCTTCTCCTCCTAAATCCCATAACTGAAGAGTAATATCAATTCCTTCCATCTCAAAACGTTTTGTGGAAAGATCGACTCCAATCGTCATTTTAGTAGATTGTGAAAAACTACCAGAAAGATATCTATTGACTAAAGCTGTTTTTCCGACTCCTCCATCGCCAAAAACACACACTTTAAAAATTGCACTTTCCATAAAAATTACCCCTTAACCTTCTATATGTAAAAGTATGATGTTATTTAAATATTTTTGACAGTTTTTCACGTGAAAAAAGAAAAATAAACCAATAATTTATTCAATTAATTAAATCTCTAATTTTCCCGACTGATAATTTTGTTTTATTCTTTTTAAATAATTTAAAGCCATTTGATTGTTTGGATCAATTTTTAACACTACTTTAAAGTTTTCAATAGCCTTTTTTAAGTCGGTTAAATTTAAATAAGAAATTCCAATTTTATTTCTCGCAGTAATATTTTCTGGATCAATCTCAATAATTTTTTCGTAAGTTTCAATCGCTTTTTTATCTTTGGCAAGTTTAGTGTAAGCGAGGGCCATGTTAAATAATATTTTAATATCTTTTGGATTAACATCTAATGCTTTTTCCCAAGATTCTATCGCTTTAATATAATTACCAATTTTAGTGTATATTAATCCCATGTTGAAAAAAGTGGTTTTATCACCAGGATCAATATTTACTGCTTGTATATATGATTCAATCGCTTCTTGATATTTTCCTAACTTTCCATATCCCACACCTAAATTGTACCATGCCCAGCTGTCTTGAGGATCAGATTCAATTGCTTTCAGGCAACATTCAACTTCTTTTTCAAAATTTCCAAGATTTTCATAAGCAACTCCCATATTACTCCAAGCTACACTATTTTCAGGATTTAACTCCACAACTTTTTGATAAAATTCTATTGCCTTTTGAAAATTCTTATTTTTAAAGTATTTGTTCCCTATTTCAAACCATTTAGATGAGGATTGTTGGTCTAGATCATTTGTCATAATTGTTAAAAACAATGATTTTATTCAAAATATATATTAGTTTTTTTCTTCATTTTGCTTCGCTCTCATTTACATTATGAATTTTTAAATAAGAATTAGCCTTCAAATTTCTTCCCTTCGGTATAATTTCCTGGATCTGAAGCATTATTTGGATCAAATTCATATTTGATCGCCTTCATCCATGTGTGATAATTGCTTGTAATTGGGCCAAATAAATCGCATTGATGTGCGCTTCCTTCCATATCTCCTATGCCCAAACCAATTCCAAGTGGATATATTTTATTTGCCTCTATCACCGAATCAAGGTAATGACTCGCAGCCTTACGAGAGGTTTCGTCTGTAATATCGTACATAAATAGCTCTTCTAAATGCGAAAATGTTCCTCCTTCATAGGGATTCCCCCAAACGTTATCTGCTCCATCATCAACTAATCCTCCAAAATCAATCGCTTTTTGTTTTAATCTTTCTCCTATTTTAGCACCTTCAACGCACCAATCCCAGCTTCCCAGAGCGCCTAAAGAGGTATGAAAACCCCCACCTGCCCTAAATACTCCTCTCGTTGTATTGCATTGCCTAATTATTGCCAAAAAAGCTAGAGCTTTCATTGGCTTAATCTGGGTGAGGGGATTATATTCACCATTTGTCTTTTCTACTATATAATTCAAAACCTTTTGCCGATAATCGAATTCTTTTTTATTATCCGCCACAATAAGTACCATCAATTCGTGGCCTCCTCTATGAGCTAAATCTTGAAAGATCTTTTCCGTATACATTGCTGTATTATTAGATGCTGCTGCTAAGGCCATATCGAATCCTTGTATTCTACAGAGCCCCCAACATATTTCTGAATAGGCTAATAAGTAACCAGCATCTTTGAAGTCTTCCCAATCGTCCCAAATTATGTGATATGTGTCACAATTTTCGGGCATCTTATTTTTAACTAAGCTATAATTAGGAGAACGCCCTTGAATTTCCAATACTTTTGGTCCTGGCCAATCGTAAAGTTTTATGGACGCTTTTGTAAAAACACCCATACCTCCAAATGCTCCAAAATAACCTCTGTAAACTCCGCGAATGCTTGGTCCCGGACCGTCGGCAAGAAACCATTCGGAAGCATCTATTACTTTTTCAGGATCTTCAGAATCCTTAAAGGAACCCCAAGAACCTATTCTGCACACTATACCTTCAGGCATGACCCATTCTGCTCCAATAATATTTCTATTAGAAAAACCTGTTGAAATTCCCGTCCAACCCTGCCCGCACATACTGGTGACTGTGACTAACTGTGAACCATTCGCTCCACATCCCGCAACATGACAATTTAATCCTAATTTAAAAAGTTCAGTCTGAAGCTGGCCGCTAATTACATACGGTTCGACCACTACAATCATATTTTTTGTATCAATATCTAAAATTTTGTTCATTCTTCGACAATCTAATATTATAACCTCATCTTCCTGTCCGGCACAGTTATGAGCACCCCAGCCTGTACTTTGTGCCTTGAATTGCAATTCATTTTCATTACAATATTTTACAATTTTCACGATCTCATCCGTAGTAGAAGGTAAAACAACGCATATCGGGCGGTTTGTAAATTTGGACTCTCCACCTGTTGCAAGATCTCCAAGATATTGATATGCATAGTTGTCTAATAAGTAGTCATCAGAGTTTGCGAATTTATTACCTACAATACTTCGCATTGTGGTTAATACTTCATTTCGGTCCACTTTACTCATTTTTTCATCAACTCCAATACTAATTGATTGATATCCCTATATTGAAGATCTTTTCCTGTTTCTGAGATGCTATTTTCAAAATTCGTCTTACAAAATGGACAGGCACTAACGATAAATTTCTCAGTGTTTTTTTCTTTTAAAGCTTCTTTTAGAACAAATTCCGCTTCATCAAGACGATTTTTCACCGTAAACATTGCCATTTCTGGATAGGCTGCTTTCACGCCACCTCCTGAGCCGCAACAGTACGCATACTCATTAATTCGAAACATTTCAACAAATTCTATTGTTTTATTCATTTTTTTAAAGATATTTCTTGGAGCATCATAGACACCTTTAGCTCCTCGTCTATAAATTTTTGGTGGATCATATACAGTAATTTGATTGTAGACTTTCTTTTTCGTTCCCCTCCATTCAGAAACATACGGTTCGGCACCTCTTCCTAAATGGCATGGGTCATGATAAGTTATTAACGGTTTTTTGTCTGCTTCATCAAATAAGATCTTCTTTTTCCGAATAGCTTCTTCAATAATTTCAACCATATGACAGAATTTGATTTTTTTCCATATTTCAATGTGTTCGTCATCCAGTTGAGGGGGATATTCAGCGACAAACATAGCATAGCATCCGGGACAAGCAGTAATTACTACTTCAACACCTAATCTATCAAATAACTCGATATTAGATTGCATATATTTTTTAGATGTTCCCACCTGACCAGATCTATAAATTGGAGAGCCGCAGCAAATCTCATCTTTAGAGACTTGGAACTCATGATCAATAGCATTTAGGATTTCCACACTAGCTTGAGCCATATCTTGTTGCCGATATGAAGCGGTACATCCCGTAAAAAACAAGGTTTTTGAATCTGGATTTGATATAGCACTCGTCTTATTGATCCAATCTTGTCGATTCTCATGGGATTCTCCGTAAGGATTATTAAATTTCTCGGCAGCATCTGCATATTTTTTATGAGCGGGATGTGGACCAATCTTCTCAACAATATACTGTCTTACATCAAAAATGGTATCAAGGACTTCTAGATCCGTTGAGTATTTGCAGGATGCATCACACGCCCCACACAGAGTGCATTGTAATACAGTGTCTCTCATTTTCTCAGTAACTTCTACTCTATCATAATAAAGAGATGCTCCAATTACAATTTTTCCACCTCCAGACCATGGGTGAAAATAGCCATAATCCATTGAGCAGCATACCGAGGAAAATTCGGCAGATTTTATTTGAGCCAAAGGAGGCCATTTGCATAAGCTGCAGCGGGCACACCTCCAATATTCATCGGTATGTTTATTCAACAATTTTTTAGTTTCTTCCATTTTCCTCACTCCATAATGTTTAAAAAATTAATTGTCCTTTATTGAGAATCATATCAGGATCAAAAATTCTTTTCAATTTTCTCAGCCCTTCCTGAAATGCTTGATTTTTATCCGAAAAAGCTATGCCATTTATGAGTTCATAAGATCGGGAGAAAAATCCCCCATTTAAAGCCGCAAACTTAGCTATATCCTTACATATTCCCCTAACTTTTTCAAGTGAATATTTGATTTTTTCAGAATCCGGTCTATCTGCGATAATTGAGAATTCTAAATTTACGGCTCTTGCTTGAATCACAGGTTGTATATAGATATTCACCCGATCTTTAGGAAAACCATGCCTATTTAGAATATCTTCAACTCCTTTAAGATGAGTCTGCATTCGATCTAAGGTTGTATTATAAAATATATCTAATGCTATGGACGTATCTGAAAATTTAGGATGCGGATCAATAGTATTTCCATCAATGATCGGGCCAATCTCATTTTGAGTTATCCCTGATATATTATCTTTTGCTTCTAAGCTAAGTTCACTAAGAACTTCATTACAGCATTCCATCTGGTAAGAAATTTTATCGTCAGGGAATAATTCATAGCCGTTTATCGTATAAATCATGACATATTTCTTAATAATTCCTTCACTTGACGGAAAACTAGCTTTGAACAGATTATCATTCATAATAAAAATTTCATCAACCCATCTTTTTCTCACAGCCGAGTATATAAATTCAGCAAGCGGGATAATTGTATCTGAATCAACTATTTTAATTACTCTTTTATCTGGGATAAAATCACATTGCATAGAAATCCATGATACAATACCTAAAGTAGCTTTAGCCCCTTGTATTATCCTAAATATATCTGTTTGACCCGGACCAAGTGGATTAGTTAGAGCAGCTCCAAATTTTATATTTGCTTCTATATCCAATGGTCCTGCTGCTTCTCCGGTTCTAAAGATCTCACCATTACCAAATATAACCTCCATACATAATAATGGATCAGAAATATCCCATTGTCTTTTAGCGATTAAATGTGGCTCACGATCTAAAACAGAAGCAAGAGCTGATTTTCCTGCTCTAGGGAGAAAAGGTGATAATGGTCTTAGGCCATGATCTTTAAGTTTGGGAATTAATTCGGCCCAAGTTATGCCAGGCTCTATAACACAGACTCGATTTCTTTTATTAATAAAAGAAATTCTTTTCATATTATGTAAATCTATAATCACAGTATTATTATAGCAAACCGTGTCGTTTAAGAATTTAGGGGAAGTTGTACTGCTTATTGTCACTACATTTATATCATTTAATGTTCTGAAATATTTAATTAGTGCCGATATCTGTTCAGATTTATCCGGTAAAATACTTAGAATTGGAGTTTTACTTTTTTTATCCAAAATTGGTTTACAATAAGTTTCTCTCAGCACATTCGAATCCGTTATAACCTTTTCTTTATCGATAATTTCATATAGTTTTTGAAAATCGATAGACATGTTAAATCATTCTTTTTATGCTTTATTATTCATATCTATCAATATCTTCTCGGAAATTAAATGTTTATTGTAAAAAAAAAAACATATTTCTATTAAAAAAAGGCATTTTATTCGCTAACTAATCTTAATAATTAGTTGCTATTTTTCTAACTCATCTAAATATTCCTTTTGTTTTTCTTCTGTTAAAAAAGCTAAGTCTTTTAATAAAATCTTTTTAACCTTTTCCGAAATATTTATGTTAATCAACTTTTCCCGAATTTCTTTAGATAAGACATTAAAGATTCTTGAAAAATATTTTTTAATGATTCCAATATCTTCGAAATTCTCATTTAACTCGTCAATAATTATTCCCACCAGTTTTAATCAAAATTTTATCCCAATTAAAAATATTTAAACTCAATTCACAAATCTTAGAAAAATATAGTTAATCTATTAAGAGAATATTAATATCATGTAATAAAATATTAGGAGTCCATTTATTCAGTTTTTCCTAATTTTTCTTAAAATAGAGATTAATATCTCACATTTTTCAATATTTTAATACTTATATAAAAGTCAGTTTTAGGATTAAATATTTATTCAATTTGGACTAATTCTCTAGTGAAAGTAAAAATTCTTTAAATTTTATTTTTAGACTTATTTCCTTTAAACATTAGTTCGATAAATAATTCATCTATAGATTTTTTAATATCACTGGATAATTCCTGAAAGATATTAAGATTACCATCCCACTCTTCAAGTTTGCTTTTAGGATATCGCTTAAAAAACACATCAGAAACTATTTTTAATACTTTTAATGCTTTTTCATGTTTAGTTTTAACTGAGGAACTAGCCATAAAGATAAAATTATCGCGTTTGAGAAAATCAAATCGGATTCTGTTGAATTGGATGCTGTTTAATTTATCATTATAGATTTGTGATGCGTAGGATGTCAATGCACTAATAAGCATACCAAAAAGAGTTTCATCTATATTTTCATTGTTAATTTTACTAGCAACCACTTTTCCACTTTCTGTGATGATCAATATATCTTTTAGCTCACGAAACACGTATCTCCCTTTATTATTTAGATTTTTTTTTAAAACAATTAATAAATACTTACTAATTATATCGTGATTAATTTAAATATTTAAACTTAAGTAGATTTAATTTCATTCGAAATATTATCTTTATCATAATAAGAAAATTTGAAAAATTTTCGCTTTTAAAATTCTTTTTTTATATAAATTTTAAAAAAAACTCTAAAGTCTCTATAGGTTTAAATAGCTGCAATTTATTAATGATGATAGAAAAGAGATCATTTATTTCATACTTTTCATCATGTGAGGTTTAAAGGAGACATATGAATCTAATTGAAGATGATATCGAAATTAGTATAGAATTTGAGCAGAAAATGCTATGGTACGAAGAAGAATTTGATTTAATCTTTAATAACAATTCCCTTTATGATAATGAACAGAATAAAAAACTCGCAAATCAACTTTTAGGTAAGTTATCCGAAACTATAAATGAATATCGCGATCAAAAAGTATTTCATTTACTAGTCCATACTTTAAATAATATCGAGAGAAATCATCCTGAATTTTTTGAATAATAGTATTTTTAATATATAAAAATATTCTATAGAATGATTTAAGCTATTAAAGCACTTATTTTTAGAGATGAGATTTATCACAATATAGCATCTCTATTAAGATTATTATTTACTTTTTCTTTTTTTTTATGACTTTTCATATAGGGATATATCGATATCCCCTGCAAAAATATAGCAAAGCCATCGTCCCTAAAATGAAATGAAAAACAAGTAATTTTAAATATAAATTATGTTATTACAATGGAGAGGTTATAAGAATAAAAAAATTAATAATTGAGGATCATTGTTAGTGGTAAATGGCAACGAAGGTGAAGATCTTATCTTAAAAATAAGAGAATGGAAACAAATTTCCATAGTGTCTACTCGGCAAAATAAAGATCTATTTAATATTATATTACGAGAAAAAGTGCCAACATTCTCTCGAAAATATGTGCGTCGTATTATTGTCTCACTTTCTCAAAAGATGCAGTCATATTCTATCGCTTCCTTTGAAATAAATAAGAATGGAGATGCGAAAGAAGATTACATCCCTCTTTATTCCACTGAAGTCTTAGGTTCCATGGAAACAGATAAAATCCTTACAGATCTGAAAGCGATTCTTAATGGGAAAGATGAGCAGATTTTTGGCTCAAAATCGAGCTTTGATCTAAAATTATGACCATTTATTCATAATTCCCCCAATATGAAGAGTAAAGATTCTGATTCCTCAACTAATTTCATGTTTTCATCGAGAGCCCCTTCATAATAGTTAAAGACAATATGATCTTCAAATTTATTTAAAGAGGGATTATATTTCCAACTAGGTACATATCCACGAGGGAAAAATCCCGTGTCATAAAATATTTTTTGGTGTTCTGGAAGATATGCTGAGACAAAACACTCACAATAGCGTATATTATAACGTCTGATGAAATTTTTTAATTCTTGTAAAAACACAAATAATTCTTCTGAATTATTGACATAATACTCCGTTTTTTCGAAGTTTTGTACCTGCGGAGTATATAAGAACGTGAAATATGCGTCTGAATTACGATAAGAAAATGTGATTTTTTCATATCCAAATCTATCCTTTTCGATTCTGGTTATAATAGTTTTCTTTAAAATTGTAAGCTTAATATGGTCTAATGAAAAGATAGGAATTTCGAGTATTACTTCCCCTAAATTGTATCTTTCATTCGCATAATAAAAACCGCGCGCCGCTTTAGGTATTATAACCGGTACATCCTTTCTGCGATACTTATATAATGCTTTCTCATCATAGATAATATGCATGATATCTGATTCCACTTTATTTAGAAAGACATCTTTATTCGGAAAAAACGCAATCGGTCGTATCCCGCACACTACTGCCATATGCTGAGCTTTAGCATGG
>SMTZ1_10006519_pt1 | contig 11724 bp, 12 predicted proteins | sample DeeMarSWOR136_30_FD_25667 | JGI IMG/M metagenome (IMG submission 25667) | reverse complement strand
AATCTCTGCGAATTGCGTGCATTCCCACAAACAGAAAAAGCAGGCTAAAGAACAGACACTGAATGTCGATGAGGAAGCTTCTTGAAAGGGCAAGCTGCCACGGGGTCAAAGCGAAAAGCGCGGCTGCGAGTAATCCCGTTGGCTTACCATACCAAAGCTTTCCGATTTCGTACACCAATATAGTGCATCCAAGCCCAAACAGCGTAACTAAGGCTACGCCCGTGTCGAATGATAAGCCGAAGATTTTGAAGAACAACCCTGAAATGTAGAAGCCTAGGGGCGGCTGGTTAATCATGTCTCCAGCATATTTCATGTAGGGCATGCCCCATTTAACTACCCCCGACGCAGCCGCATATTCAAGTTGCGTATCTTCATTGTGAAATGGGCCGATTGTGACGGAAACCAGCACAATACCTACCGAGATGATTACCAGTGGAGAATATTCACTCATAAGTGCCTTCCAGCTTATCTTGCCGGACATGCTCAAGAGTTTTGTCGGTAAATTTAATCTCACAACTGGTTACTCGTTTTTCTGCATTTTTAAACGTTCGCCTAATAGCGCGCGTTGGGGAAGCGCCTGCAGCTACCCAAAGAAACAGGCGCAAGATATTGAGAAGCTTGACAGACGGAATGAACCGAAATCGACAACCAAAAAACACAATATGGATCAAACCCGAAAAACACAGCAACCCGCGAATCGTCAAAGTCTCGGCGAGATTAATTGAACGATTAACAGCACTGCCAAACACCAACACAAAAGTATTTGGCGGAACATGCCTCAAAACCACAGCAAGAATCTTCGAAAGAAGCAGAAAACTCTTGGCCGCCAAAACCAAAAATCCACGACTCGCATGGATCACATTCCACACCTTTCGACGCTGGAAAGCAACAATGGAATACCACAAAACAAAAGACATTCTACACGTCCTGAAACCACTTGGCCACAAAAACATCAAAAACACCCTCGTCTACACCCAACTCGTAAACTTCAATGAGCAAGACTACATCTCAAAAGTCGCTTAGATCCTAGACGAAGCCTACAAACTAATAGAAGGAGGATTCCAATACGTCTGCGATTTCGAGAACGCAAAACTCTTCAGAAAACCCAAATAGCCTCACAGCACCGGGTTCATCCAAAATGATGTTGGAAGCGCCGGGAGTGGGATTCGAACCCACGCGACCCCGAGAGGTCACAAGCTGCTTGGTGCTTTATGTGCATCTCCAGGCTTGCTCCCTACCTGGCTAGGAGACCCCGGCACGGGTAGCCATACTCACATTTTCCCATACTAGCTTCAGCAAAGCCCGCAACATTCCTCTAAGTTAAGCAGAATTTAAAGCTTTACGGAAAGTACGTAAATCCAAAAACTCTTTCTTGGAATAATTGGTGCCGTCTTGGCGTTAGCAAAGAAGTAACGCCATCGTCACATTCAGCACCTACTCCTTTTTCTGACTGAAGTTTTGCGTCTTGATACTTTAACCAGCGGGTCTAGCCAAAGAAAGTTTCTGCTATTTCGTAGAGCTTCAAGTTAACCGTCTTTCGCTCGCCGACAACGTCCTTGAGCGGAACGGAGACTATCGTGTTTCCTTGGATGGCGACCATCTGGCCGAATTTGCCTTCGTGCACTAGGTCAATCGCGGCGATTCCGAATCGGGTAGCCAGAATCCTGTCAAACGCGACCGGAGAGCCCCCACGTTGAAGATGACCCAGAACCACTGCCCTAGTATCAATGTTTTCAATTCTCTTCTCTATTTCTTTTCCTATGTAGTAGCCTACGCCGCCAAGTCTGGCGTGTCCAAACTCGTCTACCCCACTGCTATAAACGATCTCTTGGCCGCCCTTTGGTTTGGTGCCTTCGGCGACGACTATTACGCTGAAATTTCTTCCGCGTTCTTGCCTTCGCTTGATGTATTCGCAGACTTCTTCGACGTCGAAGGGTTTCTCAGGAATTAGGATGACGTCTGCCCCTCCGGCAATGCCGGCCTCCAAGGCGATCCAGCCGGTGTGTCTACCCATGACTTCAAGGATTATCACCCTGTGATGCGCTTCTGCCGTTGTGTGGAGTCTATCAAGTGCTTCACAAGCAATTGCAACCGCCGTTTGAAAACCAAGGGTATAGTCCGTGCCAACAAGGTCGTTATCGATTGTCTTGGGGACTCCGACGACGGGGAGCCCCATTTCGTAGAGTTTGTAGGCTACGCCAAGCGTGTCCTCTCCGCCTATTGCGATGACCGCTTTAACGCCGTGTTCGGAAACGTTCTTTAGAATGCGTTTTGCTCCGTCTTCACTCTTGAAAGGATTAGTCCTCGTCGTGCCCAGTATCGATCCTCCTCGAGGAAGCATACCCGCAAGATCCTCCAAATCTAATGGTACGAAATCACCTTCGATAAGCCCTCGCCAGCCGTCTTTTATCCCAAGGGTCTCATACCCGTAATCTTGAATTGCCTTTCTAACGATAGCCCTCAACGTTGCGTTTATGCCAGGCGCGTCTCCGCCGCCGGTCAAGATACCAACTTTCATGTCTTCTCCTCCTTGTTACTATTGTTTCATTCCCTCATCATAATGTGTAAACTGCCACTATTATACGTAAGGACCAGCTGAATACTGCTGCAAATAATGCGTGCTTTACTTGGAGGGCGCATGCACGTGTTCATTCACTAAAGCTCTCTTTTTCAGAACGTTGAGCTGCTTGAAGAGGAAATCAAACTTATTCTCGAGTTCAGCCGCAATCGCATTGCGCGTCTCTTGTGGCAGATTCATAATTTCCTTCTTGAAGGGACCCAACGCTTTTTTTTGAGTCTTGTAAAGGAATTGTTCAGATTCGCCTTTTTTAGCCTCGCTTGCGGCATTGGTTTTTAGCCATTCGTAAATTCTCTTCTTTAGATCAGCTGGAAAGTGCTCAGATTCGTAGATCATGTTCTGGAACTCCGTGGCCAAATGCACTTAAGCAGTCTCGTATTCGACAAACTTGTGGATTGCTTCAGGAGGCAGGGTTGATGCTCCATGCAGCAGTAAATTTTAATCTCCAAACCAAAGATTAGATTTCAATCTCTAAAACCAGTAACTCATTACTAAACAAAGCTAGAAAAAGCAAACATCTTATTCTCTTCTTTTCAAAATTATTTCTTTACCAATCTTTCTGAACTTTTCTCCTGAATCATGAAGTAACGGCTTTATCTCATCTAATCCGCCTTTTTTTGCTTCGGAATAAACAACTTCTCCAACCAAGATTATGTGGTCTCCATCATATTCCAGAAATCGAGGTACCTTGCATTCCAAAACCGCCCTAGCTTCTTTTGTCCTTGGAACTTTGACTTCTTTAGATGCAAGCCATGTTTCTTCCAAAGCTTGTCTCCAGGTTTATGGCTTTTTTCGCAGCTAACTGCTTGTTGGCCAAAATCCTCGGAAACAACACAGACCACAAATTCACCGGTCTTTTTTGAGTTGATATAACTCAATTTGTGTTTGCCTCCGATACCGACTCCAATTAATGGAGGGCTAAAGCTTAGAGGAAAGATCCAAGAATACGGCGAAGAATTCAATTTACCCCCCTCATCCACAGTATTTATCAACACAGTCAACCTGGGAGAAATGAGCTTAACTGAATTTGAAAGTGGAATGTTGATCATAAAATCCCCATCATTCTTCAATATATAAGTAATTATTACCTCGAAAAAGATAAATCTTAATCTTCAACGCCCAAAAGATGGAAAAACAAGCTCTACGAGGCTAGGGCAACGCCGCAAAGGTAACCCTACTCACATTTTTTAACAGGAACGCCTATCTTTCTCTCAAATTATGAGTAAAGTGTAGACTTTCGTATATTTGTGTTTTCTGCATTAACCAAAATACTATAAGTGAATTTCTGTTCGAAGTGAGATTCCACGATCTGGCTGGAGATGATAAGTTTTAATTGATTTGTTGTTATACTAGGTTTGGTGGTTTTTTGGAATATGCGAATTTAGGTCGAACCGACCTGAAAACATCCTTGATTGGTTTAGGGACCGGTTTCAGAGCAGGAATAACCAAAGATTCATCAAAAGTTATAGGCGCTGCTTTAGATCAAGGCGTAAAATTGATTGATACCGCCGAGATTTATGGAGATGGGCTTTCAGAGAAACTAGTTGGTGAGGTGATAAAGGGTCGGAGGGACGAGGTTGTCTTGGCAACTAAGGTTTCTGGAGATCATCTGAAGTACGATGAAGTGCTGAAGTCAGCTGAAGGGAGTCTCAGGCGGTTGGATACTGATTTCATTGATTTGTATCTGGTTCACTGGCCTAACCCGAACGTTCCTTTAAGCGAAACGATGCGTGCTATGGAGAGGCTTGTGAGTGAGGGGAAAGTGGGTTATATTGGAGTAAGCAATTTTGATGTTGAGCAGTTGAAGAAAGCAAACGAGGGATTGTCTAGACACGAGATCATCGCAAACGAGGTTAAGTATAATCTTTTGGAAAGAGAGGTGGAGGACGAAGTTATTCCTTTTTGCCAAAAAGAGGAGATTGCTGTGTTGGCTTACGGTCCATTGGCAAGAGGCTTGTTGACTGGAAAATTCACAGATGAAAATAGCATTCCGGAGGATGATTGGCGAAGCGGAGACTGGTTCTTTAAAGGCGAGAGCTTTAAGAAGGGATTGGAGATGGTTGAGGTTTTGAAAGAGATAGGGGCGGATTACGGGAAATCAGCGGGGCAAGTGGCTATTAACTGGCTTTTGGCTAAACGGATGGTCTTCCCGATCTTTGGTGCAAGCAATGTCAAACAGATTGAAGAAAACTGCGGCGCAGCAGACTGGAGCATGGATAAGGATGCCCGAGAAAAGCTTTCAGTTCGAAAATCAGGTTAAACTTATGCCTGATAAATGACGCTGGTAAAAGACTTCTTGTTGCTGTCTTTTAAAAGTTACAAGCGCTTAATTGTTTATTGCGGCATATTTCTAAAGGCTGATCCGCACATGCTTCTCAGAGTATGCCCAGGATTGACAAAAGCATTAAAGGCAGTAGGCTTGTACAAGCCTTTTCGAAAACTTGACCTACTTACCTTGCTAAGAACGGACAGAAGAAACAGATAGCAAAATAATCCAGCATAAACGCGGGCTATAGTCAATCTAATAAAATATAAAAAGATGGTCTTGCATGAACAAAAAAATAGTAATATTCTTTTGGTCAGAATACGTGGCTAGGAGACCCCGGCAGCGCGCGCGGGGGGAACCATACTCCAATTTTCAGCATTTGCTGAATGATGACAGTTGGCACGCAATTCATCTAACATACATTGAATTTAAAGTTTTGTGAGAGCAGCAATTCAGCAATATGATTAAGTACCTGATAAAGATCTAACAAGTCAACTCGTGCTAATTGGAAGGTTTAATAGTGACGGCGATTATAACATAATGTTCTGGTTTGTCAGAACTAGTTCATTCAACTAGACTCTATCTTGGGAGAAGGAAACAGTCTGGTTTTCATTGCCCCAGATTGAAAATAAGACTTACAGAAAGAAACGCAAAATGTTAATGGGTTCTCGAACTTCAAAAAAAGTCTGTTTACTTAGCACCTACCCTCCGAGGAAGTGTGGGATAGCCGTTTTCACCAAAAATTTGGTCGATGCAATGGATCTCTATTGCGATTCTGTTTCTTCCACCCTGATTGCTTTAAATGAAAACAGCACCTCCTGTCACTATGATGAACGAGTTGATTGGCAGATAAGACATGACAACGAAGAGGATTACATTAAGGTCGCCGAAGAAGTCAATTCTTCGGATATAGATGTAGTTAATATTCAACATGAGTTCGGCATTTTTGGCGGAGAATGGGGTGGCCATATTCTTTCTTTTCTTGAAACTCTGAGGAAGCCGGTGGTAACAACTCTGCATACGTTGCAGCCAGACTTTGATCCTGAGGGGCTAAGAGTTCTAAAGCAAATAATATCTCGAAGCAACGCAATTGTAGTCATTAGTAACGTAGCAATAGGGATTCTAGCACAGCTTGGAATTAGTTTCGAAAAGATCAATGTTATACCGCACGGTTGCCCAAACATACCCTTCATTCCCAGTGACTACATCAAGCCCTCATTGGGTTTAAAGAACCGAACAGTATTGTGCACTTTTGGATTAATAAGTAGAGGCAAAGGCATCGAGTACGCAATTCAAGCGCTGCGACCCATTGTAGCCAAACATCCAGAAGTCATATACTTGATTGTTGGGGAAACTCATCCTATTGTAAAGCGAATTGAAGGAGAGCAATATCGCAGAATGCTCCTTGAGCAGGTAAAAGAACTGGGACTCGAGAATCACGTAATATTTCAGAATCGCTTTCTAAGTAAAACGGAATTAATTAGATACCTTCAAGCCACAGATATTTACATAACTCCCTACCCTGGCATGAATCAGATAAGCAGTGGAACACTGATTAATGCCCTCGCAGCCGGAAGAGCTGTGGTATCCACTCCCTATCTCCATGCCAAAGAGGTTTTAAACAACGGACGAGGGATATTATGTGATTTCAAGAATTCAGCTTCAATAGCTGATGCGGTGGAAAGCCTCCTATCCAATCAAAGCTTGAAAAGGGAGGTCGAGACAAAAGCCTACGAATACAGTCGGAGTTTCATTTGGTCTAGAGTTGCCAAAAAATACGCAGAATTATTTAATCTAATTTCAGGGCATAAGGTAGAGGAATATCCAGTTGAAGTTGCCGCCCGTGAAGCTTGACTTCATCATTTCTCTAACGGATGACACAGGTCTACTTCAGCATGCAAAATTCGGGATTCCAAGACGCCAGGAGGGTTACACAACAGATGACAACTCACGAGCCCTCATCGCTTTAACAAAATACTTCCAAGCAAATGGCAGTTCAAAAATCGTTGATACACTCATAGATACCTATCTTAGTTTTGTTTTGCATATGCAAAAAAAAGATGGCAAAATGCACAACTCACTAAGCTATGATAGGCGGTTCTTGGATTATGAAGGCTCCGAAGACTGTATGGGCAGGACGCTCTGGTCCTGTGGTTTCGTTATGGCCAGCAATCTCTCCTCCGAGAAACGTCTAGTTGGAAAAGAGATTTTTGACAAACTACTTCCTTGGGCTTTCTTCTTTAAATCGCCAAGGTCAAAAGCATTCACAATAATGGGACTAAAACACTATCAAAAGGCTTACCCAGAAGACCAAAATTTGAAGAAAAGTATCAGGGAATTTGTTGAGAAGCTTCTGAGACATTACAGAGCTGAGCGTGTCAAAGAATGGCGTTGGTTTGAATCTTATCTCACCTATGCGAACGGCAGGTTGCCTCAGGCGCTGTTTGAGGATAATCAAAAATTTTCGCACTCCCATTCTCTACAGATCGCCAAGGAATCAATTGATTTCCTGCTGGAAGTACAAATGGTTAATGACATATTTGTGCCTATTGGCAATCGCGGATGGTACAAAAAAGGAGAGAAAAGAGCAGTGTATGATCAGCAATCGATAGAAGCTGCCGTTATGACAGAAGCAGCTATGTCAGCTTTTCGTGAAACAGGCGACACTAATTTCAGATTGATGGCTCAAGCAATTTTTAATTGGTTTCTTGGAAAAAACACTCTAAAACATGCGGTCTATGATTTAGACAGCGGTGGTTGCTATGACGGGATAACCCCAAAGGGCTTAAACCTCAACATGGGGGCAGAATCTATCGTTTCTTACTTATCCGCTGCACTAGAGATCCAGTCGGTAAAACGCAATCGCAGAACTGCAGTGGCTTCACACACTTAGACGCTCCACCCATGTTAACAATTCTTGGAAATCGTATCTTTTGGCAAACCTATTCGGGGTTTGCAAGCCATTTGTTGAAGATTAATTCACAAAGCCTATATATATTGCCAAGTAGACACAAACGTAAACTATGTGACACAGCAATTAAGTTTTGAGTAGAGGAGACAAAATATGCTTATGGTAAGACACGTAATGCTCAGAAATGTTGTTACAACAGATCCTAAAACTTCTATAAAAGCAGCCATTGAGACGTTGCATGAGAAACACATAGGCTCCTTGCTAATAACTGATAGAGATCAGAAATGTATTGGCATATTTACCGAGAGGGATGTGCTTAGAGTAGTAGCCCAAGGCGTTAATTTGGATACTCCAATCGAAAAAGCAATGACAAGCAACGTTGTTACAATCGGAGAAGAAGCTTCGCTTGAAGAAGCTCGGCGGTTGATAGTAACACATGCGGTTAGACACTTGCCCGTTGTTAACGACCAAGGGGAATTGGTTGGCTTACTTTCGGTCAGAAAACTGCTCGATGAATTCTTCGGGTTACGGTCTTCGAAATACTGCTAGGAAAACGCTGCAAATGAAACGTTATGATGGTAATCCCATTCTTCAGCCAATTGCTAAAAACCCGTGGGAATCAAAACTGGTTTTTAACGCAGCAGCAATTCTCCTTGAGAAAAAGATTCACATACTCTACAGGGCGATTGGAAATGATAGCATTTCCAGATTTGGATACGCGGCCACATTAGACGGATACACCATCATAGATCGTTTATCAACTCCGGTTTTTGAACCCAATGGTGAAGTAGAACATCGCGGGTGCGAGGACCCGAGACTTTCCATTTTCGGAGAAAAGATAGTCATGGCTTATACTGCTCTATCAGAGCATGACCATGGGCAACTTCCGCAAATCTCTTTAACTTCTATTGCAGTCGAGAATTTTCTAAACAAATCTTGGAATTGGAATGAACGATTGCTGCCTTTCAGAGGCATAAGAAACAAAGACGCTGTGCTTTTTCCAAGAAAAATAAGCGGTAAATACGTTATGTTTCATCGTATTGAGCCCGACATCTGTGTCGCCTACTCCGACGACCTTAGACGATGGTATGACATCAAATCTGTTTTCGGACCGAGAATTAAGAGTTGGGACAGCTGGAAAGTTGGTGCAGCTGGACCGCCAATCGAACTCAATGAAGGATGGCTAATGATCTATCATGGCGTGAGCTTCGAAAAAGTTTATTCTCTTGGCGTGGCATTGCTCGACAAGAACGAACCCGAAACCATTTTGCATCGCTCTGAAATACCCATTCTTTTTCCAGTTGAGGACTATGAACGCTTCGGGAAAGTGCCAAATGTTGTATTCAGCTGCGGCAATGTTGTTATGGCTGATACATTACTGGTTTACTATGGGGCTTGCGATAGCGTTTTGTGTGTAGCAACTTATGATATTGCCGAATTGTTACCTAAAAAATAGACTGCTGATAACATGATGATTACCTTGGCTAATCTTAAATGTAAAGAGTAAATCAGCAACAGTTTAAGGAAAGTGAGACCAAAGACTGTTGTGAGTCTTACACATAATTTCTAATAGCAAATATCCAATTTAGGTCTATTTCACTAGATCTTTTCAGGCAATTCGTAAAGAGTCAATAGCTATTGGAATGAAATCATACAAACATATAAGGAATGAAATCCTATTACTATAGGAACTCATTTCTCAGTTTCAGAGGGAGAAGCTTAAATGAGGGGGCATTGTCTGCTTGAATTCCTCATTCAGCATGCGAATCTAAAGAAAGGAAAGAATATGCTAGACGTAGTGATTCGTAATGATGGGGATGAAGTGTTGCGGAACATAGTGCTTCTTTTACGCCCACTAGACGAAGACACCATATCAGTTAAGAAAAGTAAGCAATTTATTCACGCTTTGATGCCCGGAAAGGGAACCAATATTGGCTTTCAGATTTCTCTGAGGGCTAGTTGCTCGGTATTTTTCTCAGCGACTGGGTTTGGCAATGCCGACGATTATTTTAGCATAACATCTGTACCCATGAAATTGGTTGTTGAAGATGTAACGCACAATGATATTCTTGCATCCTAGAAGCCGGATTTTAAATAAGTGTTTGTCAGCTCTCCGTAGATTCTAGAGAGAATAGTTGTTGCGCTTGGACAATCGCAACTATTTAATTAGAGGCAAACATTTTGTTCTCTTCGATGGTGAGCCCGCACTGTTCGAATAGTTACTTGGCTCCGATTTCGCGATTAAGCTTTAAGCATGAATATCCCTGCTAGACAACGGTGACTCTGCATGAACGTGAAGCACACTCTCTCGAAACTTCAAAGTTATTCAGACGAGCTCGGCTTCGACCTAACCAAACCGGAGGATAGGTTCAAATGGTTGTTGGCATCCGTACTCTTCGCCAAGAGAATCTCGGCTGAAACCGCCAAAGAGACTTACCTCTGTTTTGAACAGGAAGAACTGACAAGTCCGGACGCCATATTGAATGCTGGCTGGGATCGGCTAGTTGAAGTGCTAGACTCCGGCGGTTATACCAGATATGATTTCTCCACAGCCAGAAAACTTCTGGGAATAGCGAAAACACTGAAAGAAAAGTACGGCAGTCTAGAAAAGCTTCATGCAGAATCCACTAGCCCAAGCGACTTGGAAAACCGCCTTCAAGAGTTCAAAGGCGTTGGTCCAGTGGGGGTGAATATCTTCTTAAGAGAACTCAGGGGAATCTGGGAAAAAGCAAAACCAACCCCCTCGCCCATGGCCGTCCTAACCGCACAAAGAATAGGTCTAGATATAGAAGACGTTGAACGTTACGAATCTCAGCTTGTGCGATTAAACTTGGAGTATTGCAAGAAACATAGAAGCTCAGAATGCCCGCTTGGAAACAACTGCACAGACAAATAGGCACTAGGACTACGTAGCCTGTCATCCTGTTATTGCCTAAGACAATGCTCACACTAAATAGTTATTTCAACTCAATGATCCCCGTTCTTATCAAAAAGAGATTTCTAAAAGTCTGCTTCTTTCTTGGCTAGGAGAACCCGGCACTGAGCGGTTAATCATGTTTTGCGGTTTTATTATAGTTTCTTCACGCAACTTAAACCTTTACAGAAGCGCTTCAGAACAAGAGAATAGCTCTACTGTTTTTCTGCTATCAGCACGCGGTAGCCGCTTTTTCTTGCCAGAACCGTACAGTTTCCAAAAGTCTCGTTGAAAACTGCGGGCAATATTTTTGCGCCGATTTTGGATCGAATAACCATCTGGAAAGTGGCTTTGTATGCTATTACCTTTGGTGCTTCGGTGATTAGGGGTTTCACGATATCCATGCCAGCGCTCACTGGCGGATTTGAGAGGACGCAGTTGAATTTTGATTCTTTAACTGGTTCATATAGGTAGCCACATCTGACTTCGGCGTTTTTCACCTTGTTTATTTTGACGTTTTGTCTTGCAAGGCGAACAGCGCGCATGTTCACATCCGTCATGACCATACGCAACCGTGAATTAGAAGCGGCAGCCGCTATTCCAACAGCGCCGTAGCCGCAGCCCATGTCCAGAACGGAGCCTTTTTCTGGAAGAACCATGGTTTCGATGAGCAATCTGGTTCCCAAGTCAACTCGTTTTTTGGAAAAGACGCTTGAGGCAGTTAAGAATTCGAAGGAACTTCCCCGCAGGGTTACGCGGATTAAGCCAAGCTTAGTTTCAGACTTTGGTTGCATAGTGAAATAGTGTTCCGTGCCTCTTTTGCGCCCAGTCATTTCGTGTTACCGCTTTTCCAAACTTTTGGGTACGTGCCTCTGGGCATAAGAACCCTCTGGAGAGTAGCCACAGTCCCATGTTTTAAATCTAAAATCTCCTCTGTGGAAATAAGAGCCTTCGCCAGAGCCACGGCTTCTCCTTTTAGGGTGAAAACGGCCAACATTGAACCTTTCTCAATGCCCGTTTCAACTGACAAGATGCCGGGGGCGGTTAGGTTTGCG
>SMTZ1_10017198_pt1 | contig 11725 bp, 11 predicted proteins | sample DeeMarSWOR136_30_FD_25667 | JGI IMG/M metagenome (IMG submission 25667) | reverse complement strand
GCGATCGCGTGCGCTCCCCTCCATAAGATGGATATCGAATACGATCAGATCATCTTCTACGGTACCCCCCTCGACGTACTGAAGATAGTGCAGGCCTACCTATGGGGGAGAGGGGCGCGCCTGGAAACGTCGACGGCCGGTAAGTACGGCGTCTGCGTCGAGGGCATGGCCAACAGCTACGTCACAGGTACGTTGTCCTTCGGGTTCCCATGTAGGGGCGAGAGGGTCAGCTCGATTGTCCAAGAGGACGAGATGTTCGTTGTCGTCCCGGCCGAGGACCTCAATGACGTGATAGAGGGGCTGGAAAAAACCAAGCACCTGCTGCCGACTCCGATGCCGTTCAGCGGGGTCGATCAGGAGCCCACGTTCCTGCCGGATTACTACCTGACAGACCACGCAAAAAAGAAGCAGTGAACGGGTCCACAGAATCGATGCACCGACAGTGCGACTGTAACTCAGACCACGCGGCTCTGGCTGTTGAATAAACTATATATTCGTAGTTCCCGGATTCCTCAGAGATTTGGGACATGTCTTTGCTCTTCAAACCATTTAGGATCGGTCCCCTAAAGATCGGGAACCGCTTCATGAGGTCAGCGACCACCTCCGCCTGGTCCGACGATAGAGGCGTTGTTAGACCCGAAATCATAGATCTTTACAGAAAGCTCGCCGAGGGCGGCTTGGGCCTCATCGTCAAGGGCCATCTGTACGTCACTGATTCAGGTAAGGCCCATGCTGGCATGGCCGGAATAAGCCACGACTTCCACATCCCGATGCTAAGGGAGCTCACCGATGCGGTCCACGGGCATGGGGGCAAGATCGTCGCCCAGATAAACCACGCAGGGTACAACAGCATGGTCGACAGGGCTGGTCCCTCCGAGTACGAGGGCGATGGCTGGAGGGCCAGGACCCTCTCCTCAGAGGAATTATATACCATCGTGGGAGCCTTCGGCGACGCCGCAGAAAGGGCAATGGACGCGGGTTTCGACGGCGTCCAGATTCACGGGGCTCACGGCTACCTCGTATCTGAGTTCCTGTCCCGGCTCGTGAACAGGAGGACCGACGAGTGGGGCGGCAGCCTCAAGAAGAGGATTCGCCTCCTCAACGAGGTCTACGACGAGGTCAGGTCCAGGGTGGGAAGCAGCACGCCTGTCATGCTCAAGATAAACTGCGACGACTTCTCACCCGATGGTTTCACCGTCGATGATAGCGTAGAGGTAGCCGAAGCCATATGCAAGCGTGGTCTCGACCTGTTAGAGATAAGCGGAGGCGGAGTCGGGCAGCAGAGCGCCCTGCATCGAAGGGCGAAGCACTACGACCCAAGATTAGAGGAAGCAAATTTCGCTGGGCACGCCGAGAAGATCAGAGCGGCCACAAAGCCGACGCCCATGTCACTGGTGAATGGCATCAGGAGCAGGGACTGCATGGAGGCCATAATCGAAATGGATCTGGCTGACATAATCTCCATGAGCAGGCCATTCATCAGGGAGCCTGACCTTGTCAAAAGGCTTGAAGCAGGACAGAGCAAGGCCACCTGCATATCTTGTGGAGCTTGCAACAGTCGAGAAGTATTTGGCAAGAACATGCTGCGATGTTACCAGAGATAGAGAACTCCAACGTCCTTCAATGTAACGATTTCATAGAGTCAGAGGGCTTTTCTTTAATTACGATAAAGGTTAATACACGGGGTTCCAGACTGGAATTCGTGTGGTTACCATCCGAAACAGGAACGCAGGAGATGATCTTGGATTAGCTGAGGAAGATCAGGGAGTCCCTCGAGGCTAAACCTGCGCCTCCGCCTCCCGAAGGGCTCTTTGAGGAGTTCATGCAGTTCCTCAACAAGTACGGGGTCATCGGCCTGGCAATAGCCTTTATAATAGGAGGTGCAGCGAGCAGGCTGGCTCCTTGCTGGTGAGCGACATACTGATGCCGATCATCTCGTTCTTCATCCCTGAATTCTTCTTGATGAAGCAGCTGGCGAAAACGGGGGATAAATAGTCTCAATTCAAGGTATGTTGTAGAATCCTGCTTCTATCTTTTTAAACAATAAATATTGATAGCGAACTCTACGCTATGGATTAACCAAATTAACACCAGTGCGTGCCCTCCTTTCATTACTTTAATGTATTTTTTCGGGCATCAGACTAATTAGTGACCCCAGAGAGGAGAAAAGGTGATAGAGGGCCTGAAATGTCGAAGGATAGTGACGGAAGCCTATACTCCTCCTCTGTTCCTCTGTATGTCGATGACAGCTACCTCAGGGAGTTCGACGCCGAGGTCGTCAGGGCGGGCCCGAGGTTCGTTGTGCTCGATAGGACGGCTTTCTATCCCGAGTCTGGTGGCCAGCCTTCCGACACAGGAGTCTTACGAGTGGATAATGTTGTGGTCGGGGTCCGGAAAGTCATGAAGAGGGGGAGGGACATATTCCACTACCTCGAAGGGAATCTTCCTATGGGGGCCAGGGTCCATGGCGCAATCAACTGGGAGCAGCGCTTTTGTAATATGCGCCGGCACAGCGCAGAGCACCTCCTGACGGGCCTGTTCGACAAGGCCGGCGCCGGCACGAAGGTCTACTCGGATCTGGAGCGCCTAGAGTTCAGGCCTTCCAGCCTCAACGAGGAGACGGTGAAACTGGTGGGGGCCCGGTTCGACGAGATTGTTGACGAGGATCTGCCTTTGAACATATATTACGCAGAGCGAGGCGAGATCGACATCGGAGACGACGAGAGGAAGGAGTCGTTCTTGGAAAAGATCCCCCGCGACATCGACCGCCTCAGGATGGTCGACATCTCGGGGCACGCACTGACCTTCTGCTTCGGCACCCATGTTAGGAGCACAGGGGAGATAGGTCACCTGTCGGCGTTGGTGCTCCACGAGGAGAAGAGGGAGAGAAGGGTTGTTACTTTCACGCTCGAATGAATGAATAAAATTTTTATTTTAAATGACCGAAACCGCCGGTTCTCAGTGAAGTTTATCTATTCGGAAACTTGATCACCGTGATCCATTTGGGTGCTCCGGGTTCGGTCGAACGCTCCGCCATGCAGGACGTTCTGTCGATCTACGTCCCGTCTTTCTTCATCTTCCTCGGGATGTCCATCATCTCCCCCATCCTCCCCCTCTACGCCAAGACCTTCGACGTCTCCTTCACCCTGGTCTCCCTCGCCATCTCTATGTACGCCTTCGGGAGGTTCCTGGCCGATCTCCCGGTAGGCTTGGTCGCCGACCGGTTCGGCCGTAAGCCCCTGATGGTCGTGGGTACCCTCCTCCTGACCGTCACGGCGTTCATGAACGCACTGGCCAGGAACTTCTGGGAGTTCCTATTCTACAGGCTGGTGCAAGGACTCGGCTCCTCCATGTGGATGACGAGCCGGACGACCCTGTTGGCCGATATCCTAAAGCCTGAGGAGCGGGGGAGGATCATGAGCTACTTCCAGGCCTTCATGCTCCTCGGGTCCTCGGCGGGCCCGACGATAGGAGGGCTCGTCGCCACTTGGTGGGGGATCAGGGCTCCGTTCTACTTCTACGCCCTGACGGGCCTGATCAGCTCGATCCTCACACTGATCTGGATAAAGGAGCCCAAGGGTGTGAGGGAGAAGCATGCCCGGGACAACCGCTTCTCCCCCCAGGCTGTAAGGAGGCTACTGTCGAACAGGAGCTACAGCATGGCGTGCCTAGCCACCTTCACGGTGTTCTTCATGCGGACCGGGATCCGGGGTACCATGATCCCCCTATACGCGGACGGCGTCCTCGGCCTCGACGAGTCCTCGATCGGCACCGTGATCAGCTACGCGACTATAATTAACCTGCTCATGACGATACCTGTTGGCTTCGCGATCGACTATTTCGGGAGGAAGCCGCCGATCATCACTAGCCTCGTCATCACCGCCCTGTCTTCCTTCGTGTTTCCCCAGACATCAGACTATGTTCAGATCTCCCTGGCGGCCGTGCTCCTGGGCATCGGGACCAGCGGCGCGGGCCAGGCCCCACTGGCCCTCGCGACGGACGCCACGATAGATGAGCCCCACGGCCTATCCATGGGCCTCTACAGGCTCTTCGGAGACATCGGGTTTGTCGTAGGCCCCATAATACTCGGTATGATCGCCGACGGCTACGGGCTCAGGATGCCCTTCTACTTCATGACCGGTCTGATCCTGGTCAGCGCGGTCCTCCTGCAGGTCTTCGCCAGGGAGACCTACAGCAGGAGGAAGTTTGCGGAAGTAGAAGCTGGGGGCTGACTGGCTTTCTCTCCGGAGCGGGCGTCTTGGGGATTGTTTTTATTCAATACGTTTTTAAGGACCGGATCTTCTCAAGTTTGCTAGGTGATAACTAAAATATGGATGGTTTGCTCTTGATCGGTGGCATCGTAGTTATCGCTGCCATCATAATCCTGGTGTTCGTCTACTACTATAACCGGATCAGAATACTGTCGAACCGCATCGAGGAGGCGTGGGCCCAGATAGATGTCCAGCTGAAGAAGAGGTACGACCTGGTGCCGAATCTCGTGGAGACAGTGAAGGGTTACGCAGCCCACGAGAGGGGGATCTTCGAGAAGATCGCTGAGGCCCGGGCCGGGATGATCTCCGGCAGCAGGGAGGGGAGGATGGAGGCCTCTAACGCCCTCACGGGCGCCCTCCGCAGCCTTTTCGCCGTCGCCGAGGCCTACCCGGTCCTGAGGGCCGCCGAGAACTTCAAGCTGCTGCAGGAGCAGCTCGAGGGGATCGAGAACAAGATCGCGTACGCCCGGCAGTTCTATAACAGCTCTGTGCTGGCGTTCAACAACCTGATCACGACGATCCCCGGGGCGTGGTTCGCCGGCGGCAGGCAGAAGAACGCGTTCCTCGAGGTGCCTGAGGCGGAGCGGGAGCCGGTTAGAGTGGCGTTCTGATGGGGCGCCTCGACATCCGGGACGAGATGGCGAGGAACAGGAGGGCGTCCTTCCTCCTGATAGTGGTGGTGGCCGCCGTCGTGGTCGGCCTCGCCTACACCCTCGCCCTCCTCTTCGCCCCCGAGTACTTGATCTTTGTTTTGCCTTTTTCCCTCATCTTCATAGCGATATACACGTACAGTTCCTACATGTACGGGGACCAGGTTGTGCTCTCGGCGACCGGGGCGGTCCCGGCGGAGGGGCGGGAGTATGTCTACCTGAGGGACACGGTGGAGGGGCTGAGCATAGCGGCGGGTATACCTGCTCCGAAGCCCTATGTGATCAGGAGCGACGAGATGAACGCCTTTGCGACGGGTAGGGGTCCAGAGCACGCGAGCGTCGCCGTTACGACGGGTCTGATCCAGGGGCTGGACAGACAGGAGCTGGAGGGGGTCGTCGGCCACGAGATCTCCCATGTCAGGAACCGGGACATTCAGTTCATGACCCTTGTCGCCGTCCTCGTCGGGCTGGCGGCTATCCTGAGCCACGTCATCCTAAGGACATTCCGTTATGGTGGTATGATGAGGGGGCGCGGGGACCGGAGGGAGAGGAGGGGAGGGGGCATCGAGGTCGTCATCCTGGTCGTCGGGTTCATCCTCGCCATATTCGCGCCGATACTGACCCGGCTCGTCCAGTTCGCCGTCTCCAGGAGGCGGGAGTTCCTAGCCGACGCATCTGGCGCTGAGCTGACCCGGTACCCGGAGGGGCTCGCTTCGGCCCTGGAGAAGATCACTGGGCACAACCGGGGGAAGATGGACGTGAGCGAGGCTGTGAGCCACCTGTTCTTCGTGGACCCGAACAGGAGCGCGCTTGACAGCCTGTACGCGACGCACCCTCCGATGGAGGAAAGGATCAGGCGGCTCAGGGAGATGTAGCCCCGGGCTTTTGTGGCGGTTTTCCGGGGTCTTGCGATCCGGTGGTGGGTGGGAATAAGGGTTTTCTGCTGAATCCGTTGCTTAGTAGCATAGTTTTGTGCTGGATCGGATCGGGGAGGAGGGTTTTTCCGGCTCTTTTCGGTGATCGGTTGTGTTTTCACAGGCGGATTGTATGACCCACCCCTCCCCCCTCTGTGCGCTGTTGGGCGGGGCGGGAGTTTTGCGGGTTGGAGGCGCGTTTGTGTCGCCTCCGGAGCACGTTGATGTACCTTTTCGGAGCAGGGAGGAGGGTTTATCAGATTGCCTTCGTTTAATGGGGTGTTTTTCACGTGCTGATTTCATGGCCTCCCCTCCCCCAAAGAGTTAGAGCTACTCTTGCCATGGTGCGATGGGGAGCTGTTTAGGTGGCCGAACCAGAGGGGTGAGAGGGCGAACGGGCGTTGATGGCTTGTCTGGGGCGCAGGAAGCCCGTTCGGCCGGATGCTGCCATGAACGGGAGATGGGTCATTGTCGGTGTACGGACACGGGAAGAGCGGAGCAGTGTTTCGTTATTTTCGAAAACAGATTAATAGCATACCCTGCGATCTGGAGTAAATGAAACAGTTGGACCGCCATCATCACGAGGATCTGGAAAAGATGTTCGGGCACGACGAGAGGATAATGGTCGCGTATTTGTACGGCTCGAAGGTCAGAGGATCATACACTCCTGAAAGCGACACCGACGTGGCCGTGCTTCTTTCGGAGGTACCCGAGGATGTGCTGGAGTACTACCTCGATCTGGCGGACAGGATCTCAGAGGCGCTGGTCGAGTCGGTGGACCTCGTGATCCTCAACGAGGCGCCCCCCCTGCTCAAACATCAGGTGATAAAACACGGCAGACTGCTCTACAGCCGAGATGTGAGGGCGCGGGTGGAGTTCGAGGCGAAGGCGGAGAAGGAGTACCTGGACTTCAAGGTGCGGCGCGAGCGATACGACGAGGCCCTCATGGAGGAGACCCGAAGATGGAAAGCCTGATCAACGAGAAGCTCTCGAGGATGAGGGAGTACCTCGGATACCTGGAGGCCCTCAGGGACACCCCGTTGGAGACCTTCATAACCGATTTCAAGGCGAGGGGGGCGGCCGAGAGATACCTTCACCTCGCCATAGAGGCCATCATAGACATCGGGAACGAGATCATCTCGGCCCTTCAGCTCAGGAGACCGGAGAGATACGGGGAGATCCCACACGTCCTGGCGGAGGCAGGGATCATCCCAAGGGATTTTGCGGACGACGTCGCAAAGATGATAGGGTTCAGAAACCTCCTGGTACACGACTACGCCTCCATAGACAGGGTAATGGAGCACGGGTTCCTCAGAACGAGAATTCCGGATTTCAAAAAATACATGAATTACATAGCGAACTGGCTGATGACTGGCCCCTTCGATGGATAACAGATATCGAGGTGGAGATCACTCGGACACAATTATATTGTCACTTTCAGCCACATGATTGTTATCAATTAAGCCTACGATAGATTGATCGAGGCAGTCGACACCGCGATGTGGAAGGGCGAACGGGCGTCGACGGCCTGTGTAAGACGCCTGCAGAGCGTATAACTCGATGCCGCCTGGAACAGAAGATGGGTTCATGACGACTCGGTGAGACTAAATATTCATCGCCGCCCCTAGGAACAGGCCCAGGAGGATTCCGAGCCCCACCTTGCCCAAGGCCACCCCGATGAGGACCCCGACCACCAACCCCACCAACAGCCTAGAACCGTGGAACCTCCGAGGGCCTCCGCCGTCGTTCTCGTCGAAAAGCTTCCACTCCAGCCAGTCGATGAAGCCCATGATGTGCGGGGGAGACTTCCTCCGGACCTTGTCCATCCCGTAGATCATGACCGACGAGAAGGCCCAGACCAACGCCAGCACCCAGTGCCCCTCGGGCTCTCTCCAGAGGAGATACGTGACAGCACCGGAGCCGAGCAAGAATAAAGCCGTGAAAAAGTAGAACGCCCTGTCAAGATTTTTCTTGATGAATTTTCGTCGATTCGCCCTCGCCGCCGATACGTAGCCCTCGTATTCTAAGCCGAGATCCTCGGTCGTGAAGCGTAACACTCCGAGGGCCTTCTTGCCCAGGGCCGTCAGACGGTACATCCGCTCCTCGTCCCTCTCGATGAACCCCGCCAGCTCCTTCAGGTGGTAGTTGAGGCGCCCAGTCGAGAGGCCCGTGTCGCCGAGGATGCCGCTGTAGGAGACGCCATCTGGCGTCGAGGCGATTATCTTCAGTATCTTCCTCCTCTCCTTGTGGTTCAGGACCTGTAGGATGACCTCCTCGACCTCCGCGCTGAAGCCGTTATCCACGCCCATTTTCTTACTCAACCACACGGTTCAGTCATAAATAACCGTTTTTGAACCATCATTTTTGACAAATCCATTTGTCAACGCATCGGGATCAACTCGTGCGGCGGTGATCGTGTGCAATTTGCTTCATCGAGAGGGGAGGTCGACAAGTGCGTGGGCTTGATCCACATGCGGTCGATTACTGTCACGAGGAATACAAGAATCAGCAGGATGGCGTTGGCAGCCTCTGTTTCTGGGATGAAGATCACGGATGTGTTGGCCGAGGCGTGCATGAGTCCTGCCGCCAGTATGCTCCCATCGCTTCGATTGTAGATCCAAGAAAGGATGATCCCAATTGCTCCGCCGATAGTGAACTGATAAAACACGTAACCTATTGTCAATGCGCCGCGTTCGATGTACCAATACGGCAGATGCCACAGGATCCAGACGAAGTTCACAGTCAAACTCGCCGCGAGGGGGCTGTACCGGTTCTGAAGCCTGCGGAACGCAAATCCACGCCAGCCAGGTTCCTCTCCAACGCAGTTTCCGTAGACAAATTGATAGAGGAAGGTGGCGGCTACTAGAGCCCCGAAGCCGATGAAGCTCCCAGTTTCCGCTGAGGCCCAGATGTTTCCCTGACCGGTCGCATCCGTGATGACAGCTCCGAGAAGGGTGATAAACGGGAAGATCAAGATCGCCACAAGATACCAGATCTTACTGCCCCGGGGTCTCACCAACGAGGCGAGGTACTCCCTGACCCCCCGACTCCTCGAGAAGGCAGAGGATATAACAAAAGATGGGACGATCGCGGTAACTGCGCTGTCCGAGAGTACTCGTACTGTGCCCTCAGATTGGGATTCATCAGGAAGATCAGCGTGGTCGGAATCATGGCCAAGATGAACGAGGCGACCTGTGCCTTCCGGTTTCCACAGGGCGGTCTCCCGTCGACGGCCCTCGTGATAAGGATCCCCGAAAGGGCGGGAGAGAAGGGAGCCACCAATACTAGAGGTATCGCGACTAGGCCGATTCGGCCACCGGAGGTAAATGCGGGAACCAATGCTATAACGGCCCACGCAATGGCATACGTGAGGAGAAAGAACGCCAAAACCTGATGACCTTTAATGAAGTTTAGTGCGGTGATGACCAAAACATTTCTATGCTTATCTCGGCGTCTCCCGGGGACGATAACATTCCCGACCCCATCGCCAAGGTCATCAATTGAATTCATATTCCCGCCTTCCCACGTTTTAGAAGTAAATAACCGTTTTTGAACCGCGAATTTTGACAAATCCATTTGTCACTAGACACATCACGCGCTCGGGGTGAAGTTCTACCTAAGCCGCGCATTCGCGTGAGAATAGTCTCTCCTAGTTCTCTTACTGTCCAATAAATGCAAGAGCGCGCTTTAGCGGAAGGAAAAGCTGCGTATGCGAATGTCCTGTTTGTGGAAAACTGTTTAAAGTCATAGAAAATACAGATTGTTAGCTCGCACACGAAAAAATCTACTCTAAAGGTGAAGCCCTTGCAATTATTGATTGAAAGCGTTAGTAAACGGTATAAGGGAAGTGATTTTTACGCATTACGCGACTTATGTCTAGACATCGGTCCCGGGATTTTAGGCTTGCTCGGCCCCAATGGGGCGGGAAAGTCCACTCTAATGCGTATCATTGCAACCATTACAAAACCCACTCATGGCACCGTACGCTGGAATGGGATTGACATTGCCCAACAACCCGTCGAGATACGGGCGGTACTGGGCTACCTTCCTCAAGATTTTGGGGTGTATCCCAACCTCAATGCCGATGAATTCCTGCAATACATGGCCGCCATCAAGGGAGTCGACAACAAGGCTGCCAAAGAACGGATTGAAGACCTGCTAGCGTTTGTTAATTTGCTCGAGGCTCGAAAGCGACCGTTGGGGGACTATTCTGGTGGCATGAAGCAGAGGATCGGGATCGCCCAGGCTCTACTGAACGATCCTAGGGTATTGATCGTTGATGAGCCGACAGTCGGGTTGGACACCGAAGGCCGGGTACGATTCAGGCATCTACTGGCAGAATTAGCCGGCGAGCGCGTCGTGATTCTCTCGACCCACATCGTCTCCGACGTAGAGGCCACCGCCAGTGACATCGCCATCATTAATCAAGGCCATCTTGTATTCCGGTCGTCCCCAGAAGAACTGCTCCAGTCGGTCGAGGGCAAGATATGGGACTGGGTCATTCCCAGCTCCGAGCTCCCCACCGCGAAACAGAAGTACGTCCTAAGCAGTGTCATCCGCCGCAAGGACGGCCTCCACACACGTGTGGTTGCTGAGACGAGTCCAGCCCAGGAGGCCCAATTAGCCAGCTATCCGACCTTGGAGGAGGCGTATCTCTATTGCATCTCCACCCATCGAGGGGCTGTAGCTGAATGAACACGTTACATGTGCTCTACTCCATCGTGCAGGCGGGTTATCTGAACAAGGTCCGCACATATCGCTTCCTGATAATCTTGGCTCTTACCATCGTCGCGGGATACGCCTTTGTGCCCCCGCCTGACGCCGACTACGTGACTCTGGCGTGGGTCTCAACTACTACCCTCTATCGAGGTGTCTATAACAGTGCTTGGATTGGCGCCATGGTCGCCTTGTTGACGGGGACATTCCTGACCCTGCTGGGATTTTACGTCGTCAATGACTCCGTCAAGCGCGACGAAGAGACGCGAGTGGGGCAGATCATCGCGACCACTCCGCTGAGTAACTCGGTTTACACGTTGGGCAATGCCCTCTGTAATTTCGCCGTCCTCTCGACGATCGTCGCCATCGTCCTTCTGACAGCCCTTGGGATGCAGCTCGTTAGGGGTGAGGTCCTCGCCATCGATCTGTGGGCCCTCACGGCCCCTTTTCTGGTGCTCGTGTTGCCCCTCATGTTCTTGGTTTCGGCCATCGCCGTCCTGTTTGAGACGAGGCCCATGCTGCGCGGTGGGGCGGGGAACATCGTCTATGCCTTTGTGTGGATGTTCAGTCTCCCCCTCTTCTCGGAGCTCTTTGACATGTTTGGGATATTTGGGATCTTGTCGAGCATGGGCGTCGCGGGCCAGGCGATGTATCCAGAGTTGGATCAGAATAAATCCATATTGGGGTTGGAATGGGGCTTCACTCAAGACAGGGCGCTGGCCCTGTTTACCTGGCACGGCGTCGATTGGACGTCCGCGGTCATTCAGACCCGCCTGATTCTGGTTGGAGTCGCGGTGGGGATCTCCCTGCTCGCTTCCGTGCGTTTCATCCGGTTTGATCCCTCACGTGAATCCAAGAAGATCCCTGAAGTTCCCCCATCGGATGTCCTCGACGTGGAAGAAGTTTACGAATCCATGGTAGTTCCCCTCAAAGAAGCCCAGTTGAGACCGCTCGTTAGGAATGCGGTTCAGTTTCGCTTTGGGCCTATGCTGCTCGCTGAATGCCGATTAATCTTGAAAGAGTTGAAACAATTACCTTTCTTGGGGATGTGGGGTTCTGCAGCCTCTGGCGCGTTGATTATCGCAGGTCTGCTCCTCCCACTCGAAGAGGCGCAGGGGATCTTGTTGCCTGTAGCCTGGTTACTGCCAGTGCTGATCTGGTCAAAGCTGGGAAC
>SMTZ1_10006518_pt1 | contig 11725 bp, 15 predicted proteins | sample DeeMarSWOR136_30_FD_25667 | JGI IMG/M metagenome (IMG submission 25667) | reverse complement strand
AGAGAAAACGGTGCATTAGCAAGGTAATGACTCACATGTTAAAGTATCTGACATGTGAATTTATGAACAAAGGTTTTGAATGGCTACTACCAGCAATATTCTCCAAATCAACAGACCCTCTATGGCCAGATCCAGGAGCCTCCCTAGAAAAACGAATTGAAGTAGAAATCTACGGAGAAACTGTGAGAACAACGTTAAGCATGATAGTGCATAAGATGGTTACCTGCTCTCTAGTACACCCAAAATTATTCATACTCTCCCCAAACGTAAGGATTGAAAAAAAGGAAAGAGCAAACACAGGAATAAACGCCTACGAATTCCACCAATTGGATTTTGAAGTTAGAAACGCTACGTCCAAGGAAATTAGACGTTTAGTTGACGAAATAATTTGTGGATCAGTAAGCAGCCTAAAGAGACGCGTGAACGATGAGTTGCACTATCTTGGAATATTTCACAGTTTAAAAGTTCCAGAAAACCCTTTCAGAGTATACGATAGAGAAGATTTGGAAAGTAAGTATGGGAAAGACTGGGAAAAACAAATAACATTTGAAATCAATGATCCCGTGTGGGTTACCAACATTCCTAGAGAATTTTATGACTTTGAAGACTTTGAGAGCGGCAAGTGGGACAATTACGACTTAATATTGCCTAAATATGGAGAAGTTCTATCTGGCTCTAAAAGAGAGAGGGAGTATTCCAAAATAGTTAGAAAACTAGAGAGGGATCATGTGAAAAAAGATAACTATAAACTGTTGCTGAAAATGTCAAAAGAAGAAAAAATAAAGCCTTCAGCCGGAGCTGGAATTGGTGTAGAAAGGCTAGTCAGTTGGATGATTGGAGCTAAGCACATAGGAGAAGTGCAACTATTTCCTAGAATACCGGGAATAGTCTACGACTTGTAAGAAAAATGGCTTTTTCACTCCCACGCCCACGAACCCTCAGCTGATGTGAATCATTCAAAACTGCGATCTTATTTCTTTAACAAGGTGTCTTGGGCTACGGGTAATTTCTGAGGGTAGTCCAAAGAATAATGGATTCCTCGACTTTCTTTTCGCATCATCGCGGAATCAATGATAAGCTCTGCAGCTAACGCCATATTGCGTAGCTCAACGAGGTCTGCGGTAATGATAAAATCCCAATAATATTGATTAATTTCTTCTTGCAAAAGCCTTATGCGCTTTTTGGCGCGTGCTAATCGCTTGTTAGAGCGTACGATTCCCACGTAATTCCACATCAAGCGGCGAATCTCATCCCGATTTTGAGTGATAACTACTGCTTCATCAATATCTACCGCTCTTCCACGTTCCCAAGGAACAAATGACTGTAAAGGAATTTCTTTCTTCAGTAATTTCATGCACTTCTTAGCGGCATGGTGGGCGCAGACTAAAGCTTCAAGTAAAGAATTGCTAGCTAAGCGATTGGCTCCATGGAAACCTGTGCAGGCTGTCTCCCCAATTGCAAACAGATTCTTTACATCAGTTTCACCGGAAATGGTGGTTCTCACACCTCCGCAACAATAATGAGCTGCGGGAACAACTGGAATAGAGTCTTTGGTAATATCAATTCCAAATGACATGCATTTTTCATAAATCCCTGGGAACCGAGATCGAACAAACTCAGCTTTCTTAAAGGATATGTCGAGAAAGACATACGTATTTCCGCTTTTCTTTAGCTCCTGGTCAATGGCTCTAGCAACTATATCTCGAGGAGCTAACTCCTTCATGGGGTGGTAGTCAGCCATAAATTGTCTTCCATGTTTGTCTTTAAGAATAGCTCCTTCGCCTCTGAGGGCTTCTGAGATGAGAAAGGATGTTTCGTAGGGACTGTGAAGGTATGTCGGATGGAATTGGGTGAACTCCATGTTCATAATAGTAGCTCCAGCTCGATATGCCATGGCAATCCCATCTCCTGTGGCGATGTCTGGATTGCTTGTATGCAAATAGACTCTCCCAATTCCACCTGTTGCAAGCACTGCTATCTTTGCCACAAAGTTTCGAATCATGGAGTTTTCTGTATCCAGAACATAGCAACCTACGCACCGATTATTTTTTACGACAAGATTGATTGCAATTTGATTTTCAAAAAGTTTGATTGATGGATGCTTGGCGACGGCATTCAATAGAGCGTGTTCAATCTCTTGACCTGTAAGATCCTTTGCATGAACGACCCGTCGCTTTGAATGTCCACCCTCTCTTCCCAGATCGAGGTCATCTATTGCGGTTCGAGAGAATTTGACGCCAATCTTCATAAGTTCTTGGATGTGTACAGGACCTTCTCTTACAATTTTTTCAACTACGGCCTTTTTACTCAAACCATTGCCGCAAGTTAAAGTGTCTTTGATATGATTCTCAAAAGAATCTAGTGGAGACATAACCGCTGCGATTCCGCCTTGTGCATAATTTGTATTAGATTCGGCTTTCTCTTTCTTAGTTAGAAGAACTACTTGGGCATAGTCAGCTATTTTTAACGCAAAATATAGACCTGCAATTCCACTTCCGATCACAAGAACATCTGAAACAACATCTGACGAGTCCATATTATTCCCAAACAGTGACTGTCTTGGAGATATTTAATTCGTTTGATACTGACATATCTATGTTCAACAAGAAAATGAGATTACACGGGTAATAAACGAAAAAGCTAGTTACGGCAGTCCCGCAACCGCTACTTCAAATATTTTTTTCACGATTTGCAGGACAAATTCTAATTGTTCAGTGTACAATCCTATTGTAAGAAAGGTTAGGCTTGAGAGTAGCAGAAGGGAACTGATGACTCTACGTTCCGACGAGTCCATAGCCAATTTCTCCGCTGATTCAGAAATTATTCGTCTTGAACTATTTAAAGAACACGAATTTTATAAGGTCAGGAAGACTTTTTTCAGATGGTAGTTCGGAAAAAATCATAAAATGTTAAAAAGCAATATTGACTACATAATTAGACTTACTAAGCTGGAGAAGCCAAAAAATGAAATGCCCCCTGCAAACCTCCATTTTCCTGTACCCATTAAGCGTACACAACACTGGCAGGGTTCTTTTTGAGAACCCGCGCGCGCAGAGGGAAAAGCATTGAGCAAGAATAGTTTCGAAAAGCTTCTGCTGGAAGCAATAGAGGAAGGGTTGTCTTCGCTGGGGGATTCTGCGAAACATGCGATTTATTTTCACTTGGAAAATACTTTTAATATTCGCAGACGGGACATTTCTTCCGGAATTGAAGATTTTGTTAATGCACTTGAAAAAATCTTTGGACTCGGAGCTAAACCCATTGAAATTCTGATAATGCAGCGACTCTATGAAAAAGTTGGAGGAGTTGTTGAATATCCACAACATAAGGATTTAGTATTCGCTGAATATGTAGTAGCGGCACGGCAAAGTTTTTTGAATAAGGAAAAATAGGAAAGAGCACTTGCATTATAATTAAGGTATAGCAGAGAAATCGCATGAATCTTTTGATAAAATTTAGATTGTGAATTCAGAAAAACCAAATATTGGAAGAAATTATGGTTAAACGAGATATGACTATGCCTAAATTACCTATTATAGAACTCTCTACGATAGAGGTGGAATGCACGCGCGCAAGGAAAATGGATTGAAAGTCATAAAGACTTCCTAGGTTTCAAGAAAAGTGTACTAGTAAAAGAGACGAACATTGCGAATTTGTGTTCAGCTAGTTCTAAAGTTATTTTGAACGGTTTACCCCAAAAACAGATTCATTTTTCAAATCGAAGAATAGCGCCCTCTGTTCTCCATAGGAAAGCCAGATTCTTTTGTCCCCTGTGATTTCTCCAATAATCTCAGCTACTAACTTATTTTTTCTCAACAGTTGCAAGCATTCTAGCGGCTGTTTTGTTGAAATGATAAAACCCATACCGGGATAAGTAGTCAGCCAATTTTTTACTTCAACGCTTGGAGGTTTTGGTATGCTTTCCAAATTCACTTTCGCGCCAACTTGACTGGACTCACAGAGCATTGCAACTGTCCCGGTGATTCCAGACCCACTGATGTCTCTGGCAGCGTTTGCCAACCTTCTTTCAGCCAGTTTAACCATAGAACTTAAACGATCTAAAACCTCTCGACTGGACTTCATAGTTGTTGAATCAAAAGTTTTCAACCAACTTTTGGAACCAAATTTTCCATCCAAGTCAACAGCCATAACAAGGGAGTCGTTTGCTCTAGCGGTGGTGCTCCGGAGAACATTTTTTGCCATGCCTATGACCATCGCATCTACAGCACTGTAGGAGGTGTCTGGATGTGTGTGCCCCTTCAACAGTTTCAATTTGTATTTCTTTAGGCCGTTTTTTATTCCTTCTGCAACTTTCCGCCGCACTTCATCTGAACTTGAAGAAATTATGTTAACAAAGCCTACTGGTTTGGCTCCTTTCGCCATTACATCGTTTACGTTTGTGAGAACAGAATAATAACCCGCTAACAAAGGGTTGCTTTCAACGAGGTTTTCAACTATGCTGTCACAGGAAACAACCACCTTGATGTCGCTAGTGTCTACTTCAAAAAATCCAGCGTCGTCATAACTTGTTTCGTCCAGTATGTCTAAAATCCCTCCAAGTGCGGATTTGCGTGTTAACCCTCTAAATCTTCTGAGTTCCGCAATTAAATCTGTGAGTTGATGTTTGTTCATCTACTCATACACCGTAAAAGATCAAGAGAGTAATGCTTCCTTAACAGCTGAGCATGCTCCGCAACGTACACATCCCGCTTTGTTCTTGTTTGGGTTCAGACCGTAAATTTTCAAAGTTTCAGCTACCCGTTTATATAACGCAATCATCCTTCCGGAGCTTGGAGGTTTTTTGTTTTCAAATTCTGTGCCAACTATTGGTCTGAACGGGACTAAATAAGGCACAACACCAATCTTTGCCAGCTCTTCAACTCCCCTCAAAATGCTTTCATCATTTTCTCCTAATCCCGCTATTAGAAACGAGCTTACTTGTTCTTCTCCAAACAATTCAACCGATCGTCTCCATGCCTCAAAATATTTTTCCAACATTGTTTCAGCCTTTCCGGGACACACCTCTTTAAGAATTTTTCGATCAAACGTTTCTATGTGAATTCCAATAGTGTCCACGCCAGCATCAGCTAACATCTCCAAGTATTTGTCATTTTCAGGAGGCTCCACTTGGACATTAATTGGAATTTCTCGGTGAGACTTGGCCTCTCTAGCAACTTCAGCTAATAATGTAGCACCGCGGTCAGGTGTCACTGTTGTACCCGTTGTAAGCGTGATGCAGGTGCACACACCTTCTTCAGTTGCGGCTTCAACAACTTCACGAAACTGCTTTGGCGTTTTCACTGGAATGGTTGTTCCTGACTGGAGGGATAGTTCTATTCCGCAAAATTTGCATTCCTTCCCGAATTTCCAGTAGACGCATTTCTGGTGCACGGTTGTTGCTAGGCAGTTTGTTCCGTGGAGGAGAGCGATTTTCCACATTGGGATTCCGTCTGAGGTTTTTAGGGAATAGAATTTTGGATTAGGCACTATTTCAATTGGTGTTTCCTCTAGAGCTTCATCATCTTTTCTCATCAGAAAGAATTCTCCGTTTCTTTCAGTTAGTTCCCAAGGAGATTTTTCAGTGAAGGCTCCCCAGAAAGCAGTGTTTACGCAGAATCCGCCTGGCAGCAGAATGTATCTTCCGCCAGCAGGACCAGCTCCCGCTTTCCTTCCTTTATCAATCTTTGCGCTTAGCCTAACTCCTTCACAGAGAAGTCCAACCTTAAGCTTTAATAAATCAACCTTCATTTTCTAGTTTCTCCGCTGTATTTGCCTCCGCAATCTTCTTTTCATACAAATTGACGAGCATTCCCGGTATCTGCTCATACTCCATCACTTTTTTGAACCCAAATTCTTCCATAAGTTTCACGCTGGCAACTTGGTTTGGCAAAATGTTGACATGAATCATTCTATACCCAGCTTTCTCAGCGAAATGTATGAAGTGACTGTACATGGTTTTTGCTAATCCGCGTCCTCTGTAGGCCGGATGAACCGATTGATGCTCTCCGAGATACGCATTCTTTGTTATCCGCGCCTTGTAGAATCCAACTATTTTTTCGTTAAATCTAATTCCGAAATAGTGGAAGCCAGCGTTCATTTCGATTACGATTTGGTTTCGCCCAATCGCTCTTGCTTTTCTCCATTTTTCAGGATATTCATTTGCATTGGACCACACTTCTTTCAGTAGGTTTTCAACTTTAATCGCGTCTTTTTCAAATAGTCTCTCTATTTTGAACTCGTCTTTTCCTGCTTTCTTCCTTCCCACTTCTTCCACTCGATTTGATCTCCAACGAGGATGTACGTTCACTCAGCGTAATCACTGCAAAATTTTTAACCTTTTTGACACAAAATAGTTCTTAAGTGGTTAGATTTGAGTTACAAAAAGTCTTGCAAAACCGTGGCGTTCACTGTTCGCCTTCCCATACGTTGTGTTGAAATAATTGATGAGCTTATTGAAGCTGGGGTTTATTCGAGTCGAGGAGAGTGCCTCCGAGATATCGTTAGATCGGCTTTGAGAGAGGGTTTCCATAAGAAGATGCTGCCAGAATAGTCAGCAGTTCTGTACCTTAACTGTATAAACTCGATAACTAAATTGGGGTTTAAGCTAAATAGTGGAGTAGCCTAGATGAAAGAGCCCTTCTAAACTTTTTCTTCACGCATTCTTTAGACTCAGCTATTATCTTTATTTGTCTTAGATTACACGTTCCAAATCCTTTTTTCTCTGCAAAGCGCAGATGTTTTACATTTTTCGGATTAATGCGCATAACCGCCTCTCCAACGGTGTCCACAGCAAGAGGGTTTGTTCCTGCTATGACTAAGGTCATCTCAACCGGGTTTCCACTGTTTCATGGTTCTCACCAGCGACTATTCCATCCACAACTGCTATGTTGGGTTTCACTACAGAAGCCAAGTCGACAATGTTCTTGTTGAGACGCGTGTGCATCGAATCTATCGGAGCCATTATAACCATCATGTTTTTTGTACTCAGCTTGATGTCAGTAATTCGGTGAGGCTTAACTTTTGGAACGCTAACGATAGAACTTTCTAGAGCGGTCTTGGCTATCTTCACTCGCTTAAAGGCCAGCGGACGCGGCGGGTTGATTTTCACAAATTCGTCTTTGTTAAGGTCAGCTAACTCTACGTTCCACCTCTTTGCTGCCTCGTCAACGCTCGCAACTTCGAAGGTTCTAAAGATGTCTGCATACCCGCTTCCCCTACCGATAACCATCTTTTTTACATCTCGATTCTTCAGAAACTTGGTGACGCCCTAGATTATTCTGCTGTCACTTGTGATTCCCGTGGAAGAATAGCTCGCATCGATATAGTTAGGTTTTACCAAGATTGATATTTCTTAAGAGTCCTTTCTGCGTATATCACTAGTAGACTCTTCACTGTAACATCCACAGGTTTTGTTCTCTTTACAACTGCGACTTTAGTCACGTGAATCATCACAACAATTACTGTCACATTCTAATTTGAATAAATTGATAAAACCAAGACTACATACGTCTTTTATGAGTTTATTCCAAACATCGCTTATCTTCTAGCGTTTACGGCAAATAATTTTTATCTATATAGCCACCACATGCCTTATGCCAGAAATACGAAAAGAGAGAGACCTAAAAGTGTCGTTTGTGCAATTCATCCCGCTTTTGGCTGGCATAATATTGTTGATGTGGCTACTCAAAACGATTTTAGACTAAAAATATCCCAGTAAGAATCACATTTTGTGTCCAAGTAGTTTTTCACCAATTTCCCGAATTGTTACTACACCACTTGAACCCTTTACATATTCTAGTGGCGTCTCTCCCTTCACGTCTGCTTTCAATATCTGTTCGTCATAAGGAATCAAGCCCAGCAAGAGAAACTTGTTTTCAGCAACGAATCGTTTAATTGGTTCAGCCTCATCCGAATCCGCAACCTTGTTCCCGATTATGAAGATTCTTTGTATGCCTGTATCCATGGCTAGACTGTGGATTTTCCTTGCAGTTTCCATAGACTTTAAGCTTGGACCAGTGACTATGAGCATTGTGTCAACATGTTTCGCGGTTCCTCGACCCATATGTTCTACTCCCGCCTCCATATCCATGACTACAGCTTCATCTCGCTCGACCAACAGATACCGAAGCAGTTCTCTGAGCACAGCGTTTGCAGGGCACATGCACCCTGAACCAGCTGATTTTATTGTTCCCATAACGAGCAGGTTTACGCCATATGGAGACTTCACACTGAATTTTTCAACGATGTCATCTACGCTGAAGGTGAGGCGATATACTCCTCCGATGCCAGTTGAGGTTTTCTGTTCAATCAACTGAGTGTTTTCAGAGATTGGAACAATTTTGTTCGCTTGAGTGAGAGGTATACCTAAGGTTATAGCTAAATTTGGAGATGGGTCAGCATCAATCGCCAAAACCTTGAAACCTTTTTCTACAAAAAAGTCGGCTAGAACACCTGCAACAACAGTTTTACCGACCCCACCCTTGCCCGTAACAGCAATCTTCATGTAAACCCCAGATAGATTTCAGCTAGATGAGGATAGAACGAGACGTTCCGAGTTCACGTCGACCTCCACGATTCTGCAATTTTCAATTTCTTTGGAAATTCCTAACACATCTTTAAGAATAACCTTGTTTCCATCAACCTTCGCATAAACTGCGTCTTTAAACACAGTTTCTTCTTTAATTAGAACATTAAACTCGCACATTTCCTATTTCCTCAAATTGTTTTTATCATCCCACCTCATATAAGGCTTCGTTAATTTCGGGAATCTATAAACGCTTTTAACTTCTCATAAGCTTCCTCTGGCTTCGTGAGGTTCATAACAAGTTTTTCGAAGGGGCAAATATCCGTTCTTTCATTGTTAAGAATGTTTGAAACCCAGTTTTCAAACCGATAAGAAACCTTGTTTTCTTTAAGCATCTCCTCGCCCATTTCACTCATGGTGACCGCAAACACCGAAGAAGCTTCGAAGTAAACACAAAGCATAGCAGCCGCGCGCCCAACAACGTTATCCGCCACGGAAGACCCAGACAAACGGTTACCCAACTTTTCCATAGCTTGTAACAAACCGCGTATTCCGTAGGATTTAGTCGCGAAAACGATCTTCCCGTCTTTGACTATTGACAGATTGAACTTTTTTTCTTTCAGTTTTTGCTCGGCGAGTTTAAGGTCGTTCATTTCTCGTTCTTCTAGTATCAAAGTATACGTTCAAAAAAAGTTTTATTTACTCTCTATAGTGAACAGCTCTTCTTCTGGCATAGAGGCAATAAAATGTGCAAGTTTTTCTGTTTCCTCTTTTGAAACCTTGTCACAGAGCAAACAGTCTCTTAACTTATTGAAAGTGACAGGATTAACTGTAATTATTATTTTCTCTCTTTCTTGAAGTTCAAATTCCGCTGCGATTCCTGTGGAGTCAATTAACTTCAGTTTCTGGTTTCCAAGTGTACATTTAGTTGCTACCTGTATCCCATCCACGACACAAGAAAATGGAACTTTGTACTTCAGCATTGCGGTTATCCTTAGTTTCTTGCTGTTTTCTTTTATCTTCATTTTTTTAATGCCTATACGGCCCATTCTAACTCCTATAACTAGGAATGGTCCAAGATGACCGTGAAAGTCTTCAGCTTTTTTTATAATATGCGTTAATTCTGTGTCCATTTTTACGTTCACCTCTAAATTATCTTATGTAGCTTGGTATGACCTGCCTAACTGTGAGTGCTCTGATTATTGTAATGCCGATAACGCCTCCGATAAAACCGCCTATAGCATGCAGTCCGGCCCACAACTCTAGGGTTGCAGGGAATTCTAGGAAGAAACGTCCGATTATTAAACCTGCTATGCCTGCGCATATTGTGGAAAACGAGATTATACTAATTATGCTTGGCAACGGTTTTTCGATGCTGTTTTGGTAGCCAACAAGTCTTGTCAGGATATCGAAAAGGATGCTTGCTGCGATAAAACCTAACATGTGGAATGCTTTCGGTCGAAGTGTAAAGGTTAACCCTGCGACCAGCAATCCAGTTAGTGAAGCTGCGCCGAGCTTTCTTGTCCACCATGTGACCAGTGTTAACGTTACAAAACCTAGTAAGTCGCATGTGAAAGGTAAGTGAGTCATCTGAAAAATGATGGGGGTTAATGTGAGGTTTAAAGCTCCCCAGAAGGCGGCGCACATTACAATTGCAACGATGTCTCGGGTTTTGAAATAAGTCATTGGTAACACCTTTCGATTAAAAAGTATTACCTACTCATAAAAGCTTTATGGTTAACCTACAACCTTTTGATTGGTAATTCACATGGCTAAGATTATGCGTGTCGGCGTTACGTTTCCACCAGATCTGCTTAAAGAACTGGACGAAACCATCAGCAAAATGGGTTACGATAGCAGGTCGAAAGCAATCCAAGACTCAGTTAGATCTTTCATTGCTGAACAGAGATTGCTTCGAGAACAAAAGGGAACAAGAGTTGGCATGTTGATGATGATCTACGATCACGAGGTTAAGGAACTGGAAACCGCTCTAACTGATACTCAGCACAAACACAGCCACGTCATTTATTCTTCTATGCATATTCACTTGAGCGAACGAGAATGCCTCGAAACCATAGCAGTGAAAGGCGAAATTAACGAGATTAGACATTTGGCCCAAGAGTTAACGACAAAGAGAGGAGTGAAGCAAGTTAAGTTAACCATTGTCTCTTAACAGCTAAGACTTCTATTCAACACAGTTATAGAACTGTGGAGTAGACTCAGCTCATCAACAAACAGAGCAAAAACCGAAAAAATTATCTCCAGCATCAGTGGAATGTGTGCATCTAAGTTTTTAGAAACTCGTGATGGCATCTTGGACACATAATTAGCCTACAGCGTTTTTTAATGAAACATGCTTCACAAACTTTTTCACCTTGTTCCCAACTGAATTCATAACCACACAAAGGACAACGACATACTTGTTCACATTTTTGCTCGGTAGCTTCTTTATCCGAATGGGCGGTCATCTTAAAAGTTGCTGAAACATCATCAAGAGGCTTTAACATTTATTCCCTCACCCTCCTAAACCTAAATAGGGAACCACACGATAGGCGATTCCTCCAACGACAATGGCGAGAACTACGGTGAAAACCACCAAGAGCAACGCGTTTTTCCAACCCAATTCCTTGCCAAGTACGGCGACAGCTGCCACACAGGGAATATAGATTGTGACGACTAGGGCGAAAACAAATATTTGGAGAGGCGTCATGAAGAATAATAGATTTTCAGCACTTGGGCCAAATTGTGCTATAGCCAATACTACTAGCAACTCGAGGGTTAACTCCTTGCGTAGAATACCTAGTATTAAGCAGACTCCAGCGACTGCGGGGAGCCCTAAAACTCCATAAACAATGGGTTCTATTGGCTCAACAATAGCTAATAAGTATCCCATTTCATATAGGGCTCCAAGCGCTAGGCTTCCCAATATTATGATTGGGAAAGCCATGAAAGCGAAGTCTCTGAATCTAAACCAAGTTTTCTTTGCAATAGAGGAAACGGAAGGAATTCGAAAGGGAAACATTTCCATAACCAAGCCAGAAGACTTGCCTCGTAAAAGTTTGTTCAAGCCCAAGCCGACTAAACCGATAAGCGCAATTTCAATAAGGTAGATGAGAATAGCGTATTGCCATCCAACAAAGTTGGATACTGCACCTAAAATCACTGCTGTTCTGGCGCTGCATGGAACCAAAACAATAAGTG
>SMTZ1_10020026_pt1 | contig 11726 bp, 10 predicted proteins | sample DeeMarSWOR136_30_FD_25667 | JGI IMG/M metagenome (IMG submission 25667) | reverse complement strand
GAGCCAACCGATGGACAGTTAGAGGCCACACGGTTGGCCCTTGCGAAAAATCTTCCCATCCATTTCATAGATAGGGATACGGAGGGATACCCTATAGACCGTACGCCTATGCCGGATCCCTACTCGATAAAGAGGATAGGCTACTGGCAGTATTGCTATAGCTACCGTAAGACTTACCCAGAAGGCCTGAATGCCCTGCAGGATCAATTGCGGGAGAGGACCATGGCCTACCATCTTCAGCGACTGGACAGAGAAGGGAAAAGGGTCCTCTTTATAGGTGGCCTCGCTCATCTTCCGGGGCTCCTGAGATTTCTTGATGAGCCCCAGGTAGAGGTCATAGGAAGGAGGAGCAGAGATGGTGTCATGCTTGCCCATCTGCATAAGGAGTCGAGCAGGGAAATCATGACAGAGTACCCCTTTCTTGCAGCTCTCTACGAGAGATTTCGGGGTGATCCCGCCCAGGCTGAACCGGATAGATTGGAGGCCGTTGATCAGTTGATTGATATAGCAAGTAAAAATCATCTGAAAAGAAATAGGGAAGAGGTGGGCGTAAGCCAGCTCAGGGTTTTTAACAGGTTTGTGAGGAACTATGCCCTGTTAAGTGGCCTGTTAGTACCTAATCTATATCAGGTCCTTGTGGCCGCCAGAGGGGCAGTGGATGACAATTTTGCATATGAAGTCTGGGATGTGGCAACGGAGTATCCCTGGCAGGCAGAATCACCTGGATTACCGATCCTTCGCCTGCGGGGGAGCGATCTCTTCCTCGATCAGAAGAGAATTCGATTTCATAGACGTTTCAGGACCATGAGAAGAAGGCTCGTGCCGCTGCCTGTTAAGAGGAGGCGAAAAGAAAGGTTCCCGGGGGAGTGGAAGGGGGCCTTCAAAGGTTACTCCATCTGCTCATACCAGCCAGAGGATATTGTAATTGAGGGATTTGGTAACTACCTCAAAAAAAGGGCCCTCAAGGAGAAGTCAGAGGAAAACAGCAGGGTTGTTCCCTTTGTCAGCTCGATGATGGACGGCATTGATATCAGGGAGACACTGCGCAACTGGGAAGAGGGGGGGATATATGTACGGGAGAATATGCCCCTCAAGGGAAAGGTGGGATCTGTGGTGTTTATCTTCGATCCAGATCTGCCTGATGCGGAGGGTAAAGAGAATTTCCCCTGGCGGGTTACGTGGCTGGGTGAGCATAACCAGGAATCGGATATGGCCTTCTACAGTACCCCAGCAGGTGAAGTAGTGACCGGGCCTGGAATATCCAGGTGTCAGTACGGAGGATTCATGCTCACCTTCCCTCCCCTGAGGGTATATGACATCTGGAAGGACCCCCTGTTTGATATCGCGAGAGACAAGCCAGAGCGGCTTCTTCTTGCAGCCCTCGATTATTCCCTCGAAAGGCATGTCGTTTACGTAGCCTCCTCTCCTCCGTCCTCTCTCTGTAAGTCATTTGCTTCCCGGGTGGGAAAAAAGATAATCTACCTCCCCATGGGCATGTTTTCGCCCGTTACCCTTAAGAAGATCAGGCAGTTCCATGTACTAGATGGCCATCCAGTGAGGCTATACGCACACAGGTACATAGGAAGCTAAGCTTCAACGTGAGCTAAGGTGCCCAGAGCGCACGAGGGTCATAAAGGGAGGGTAAAAACCCGACGAACCACAAGACCCCGCAAAGCCATCAAACACAAATGGCCAAGGATCAGACAGCTATTATTCTAGACAGCATCGCAGACGGTGTCTTCACTGTTGATCTTGACTGGAGGATTACATCCTTCAATCGGGCTGCTGAGCTTATTACTGGGATAGGTAAGGAGGAGGCACTTGGCAGGCAATGTTGGGAGGTGTTCAGGGCAAATATATGCGAGCGACAATGTGCCTTGAGGCACACAATTGAAACAGGGAAGCGGATCGTTAACCAATCCATCTATATCGTTGCCTCTGATGGAAACAGGATCCCTGTCAGTATATCGACAGCCATCCTGAAAGATGAAGATGACCGGATAATAGGCGGTGTTGAGACGTTCAGGGACCTTAGCCTGGTAGAGGAACTCAGGAAAGAGCTAGCTGGCAGGCATACATTTTTTGATATTGTCAGCAAGAGCAAGGAAATGCACAGGCTCTTCGCTATCCTGGAGCAGGTTGCCCAGAGCGATGCCACCGTACTTCTGGAGGGAGAAAGTGGAACCGGAAAGGAGCTCTTTGCGCGGGCTATTCATTCTGTAAGCCCCCGGAGTAAAGGTCCCCTCGTTATTGTAAATTTGGGTGCCCTGCCAGATAGCTTGATTGAGTCAGAGCTTTTTGGTCACAGGGCAGGTGCATTCACTGATGCAAGGGAGGATAGAATTGGAAGAATAGCTGCAGCCGAAGGGGGGACCCTCTTCTTGGATGAATTAGGTGATCTATCCCCTTACCTTCAGGTAAGATTGTTGAGGGTCCTACAGGAAAGGACTTACGAACCACTGGGCTCAAACAAACCTGTTCATGCAGATATCAGGATTGTCGCAGCCACAAACAAGGATCTGCGTGCCCTGGTAAAAGAGGGGTCCTTCAGGGAGGATCTCTATTATCGGGTTAATGTGGTTAAGCTAGCCCTGCCTCCCCTCAGGGACAGGCGGGAGGATATACCGCTCCTGGTTGATCATTTCTTGAGGAGATTCAACCGGTTGAGCGGGAAGGAGATAACAGGGATATCGCCAGAGGTACTTTCCATCCTGATGGCGTATGATTTTCCGGGCAACGTGAGGGAGTTGGAGAATATCGTTGAACATGCCACTGTCATTTGTCGCGGAGCACTGATAGAGGGCCAGCACCTGCCAGATTACCTGCAACCGACTTTCCCTCTGAAAGAAACCGGGACCCAGGGGCCCGTTTCCTCGAAGCGGATCAAGTGGGACGATGTTGAGAGAGGATTCCTACTACAGGCACTGAGGGATAACAGTTGGAATCGCAAGGCGACTGCTAGGGAACTGGGTATTGGTAGACAGACCCTGTGGCGTAAGATTAAGCGGCTCAATATTCAACTACCAAAGGAGGATGGCAGGGCTTCCAGGCGCAGGAAAGGACAAGAGGGTGCCTAGGCAAAGATTGCACGTCTCACAGACAGCGAGTAATGCTGCAGGGAGGATGGAGAAAATCCTTGATATTTTGGCTGGTATGGCTAGCATAGGTTTTTGGAATATGAGTACTGGCTAGGCAGCTAATTGGGTAAGGAGAAGGGAGCGGGGTCATATCCATACAAAAGAGGATCTACGTCATGAAAGAAAGAGAAGAGGTGACCACCTTTCTAGGGAAGGGCGCGGAATTCGAGGGAAAGCTGACGTTTCATGGGACCGTCAGGATAGACGGCCATGTCAAGGGGGAAATATCGGGGGATGGAAACCTTATTGTAGGTGAAGAGGCACTGATCGAGGCAGATATGCGTGCCTCTTATATTGTCATCACTGGCGAGGTCCGCGGTAATATCATTGCTGATCAGAGGGTTGATATCGGTGCACCAGCAAAGGTCTTTGGAAATATTCGGGCCCCTTCCGTGGTGATGGATCAAGGGGCGCTGTTCTGGGGAGAGACTCAGATGTACCGGGCGAAAGGGGCGCGTGAGAGTCGATCTGCCTTAATAGGGTCAGATCAGTACGCTAGCGGGCCTCCTCCAAATCTTACGGCCATTTACGGCATCGTCACTGATCAGAAGACAGGGAGTCCCATTAAAAATGCTAAGGTTAACTGTAAGGGCCTAGGCAAAAAGAGCACCGAGACCAACACCTCGGGATATTATGAGTTGACCGATCTTAAAGACGGCAATTGGAAGCTGAAAATCGAGGCCGAGGGCTACAAGAAGGGAAAAACTCAAGTCGCAATAACAGGTGGGCAGGCGTATGAACAAAATTTTGAGTTACAGCCAAAGAAAAAGGAATGGGTGTAGGCCTCGATTACCTACCAATGCCCGCTGACATATATTTCCTTGTTTCACGGGCTACGAGGCCTGATAATCCCAGTAAACCGATCAGATTTGGTATGGCCATAAGGCCATTCATAGCATCGGAGATATTCCATACAAATTCCAGCTGGACCATGGCACCAACGATGATCAGCAATACGAAGATCCACCGGTAGATCATAACTGCCCTATTGCCAAACAGGTACTGGGCGCACCTGTCACCATAATATGACCAGGAGAGCATCGTGGAGAATGCGAAGAATACCAGCCCGAAGGTGACCGTGTAGTTCCCTACTACCGGGAGCCCGCTATTGTACGCCGAGGCGCTCAACACAGCCCCTGTTTCCCCGGAACTCCACCTCCCCGTTGCCAGGATAACAAAGGCCGTCATAGAACAGATGACGATTGTATCAACGAAAGGCCCGAGCATGGCAACCAGCCCTTCCCTTATCGGGTACTTGGTCCTGGCAGCTGCATGGGCCATTGGTGCAGAGCCCAGACCCGACTCGTTGGAAAACACACCGCGCGCAACTCCATAGCGGATGACCTGTGCGACGGTTGCACCGGCAAAGCCTCCAACCGCCGCAGTGGGACTCAATGCATGCCTCAGTATTAATGCTATGACAGAGGGGATATGGTGAAAATGCAGAGAGATTATCACAAGGGAACTCAAGACGTAGACGATTGCCATGAAGGGTACTATGAAGCTTGCCACTTTCGCTATTCTCTTGATCCCACCGATGATCACCAGCCACACCACAGAGGCGATTACCATCCCCGTAGCGTATTTCGGTATCTTCAGTGAGGAGAGCAGGGGTTCGGCTACGGAGTTGGCCTGAACCATATTGCCAATCCCGAAGGATGCAATCAATGCAAAGAGGGCAAAGAGGAGGCCTAACCACCTCTGATTGAGGCCTTTTTCCAGATAATACATGGGGCCTCCGCTGACGGTGCCGTCTTTATTAAACCTTCTGAAGAATAGACTCAAAGAACACGAGGTGAACTTGGTTGCCATACCCACGATTGCTGTTACCCACATCCAGAAGACAGCCCCGGGCCCTCCTGAGGCAATGGCAGTAGCCACGCCGGCGATGTTTCCCGTACCGATAGTGGCTGAGAGGGCTGTGCAAAGCGCCTGGAAGTGGGTGACTTCTCCTTCATCCTCCTTGCTGTCGTATTTGCCCGAGATGAGTGCCCATGCATGTTGAAACCCCCTGATCTGGATGAATCCCATCCGTAGGGTGAGATAAAGCCCTGTTCCCACCAAGAACACTATCATAATGGGGCCCCATGCAAAGTCACCTACCTGTTTTACAATTAGAGTGATATCCATAGTGAATGTCCTTCTATCACAGTTTCAGAAAGTATGAGTGTAACGTATACAGACATATCCTCTTCCGTCACAAGAGTTTTCGTTTACCAACTTACTATGGTAGTTTGCAAGGGGAAATAAAAGGAGGTCGTCCTCAACCTGGAAAATGACTGTGACTAACCAATCCATACATGCTAAAAGGGTCCCCATGCCGAGGCACTTTTTGGATGTCTTAATTTGGGACGCAGGTCTATAAATTGAGGAGACTATTCATGGCTTACCAGAATATTCTGTATGACTATGTAGAGAAAGAAAGGATAGGGTCTCTGACCCTGAATCGACCTGAAACACGAAATGCACTGTCTCTTGAACTTCTGGAAGAGCTCTCTTCATGTCTCACACGGGTCGCCGAAAAAAGGGAGGCAAAGGTCATCATCATTAAAGGCGCAGGAGTGGCCTTCTGCGCAGGACATGACCTGAAAGAGATCCTGGGCAAGGAATTAAATGACATCCGTCATCTTTTTCACACCTGTCTCAATCTGATGATGTTGATTCAAAACATTCCGCAGCCAGTCATTGCCCAGGTCCATGGTGTCGCCGCTGCTGCAGGCTGCCAGCTTGTTGCGGCCTGTGATCTAGTGGTGGCTGAGGAGACGGCCCAGTTTGCTACACCAGGCGTGAAAATCGGCCTCTTTTGTACAACGCCCATGGTAGCCCTGAGCCGGGCCGTGGGGAGGAAAAAGGCATTGGAGATGCTTCTGACCGGGAAATTCATCAGTGCTCGCGAGGCCATGGCCCATGGCTTGGTTAACTGCGTGGCGGCTGAAGGACATGTGGAGGAGGAAACGTGGAGACTGGCAAGGGAAATTGCTCAGTATAGTCTGGTGACGCTTGGCCTGGGCAAGCAGGCATTTTACCAGCAAATCGAGATGACTGAGGGAGAGGCCTATCACTATGCGAGGGAGGTGATCTCGTCAAACGCGCTCATGTCCGATGCTGTTGAAGGTATGAGTGCCTTTTTTGAGAAACGGGCCCCGGTCTGGAAAGAGAGATGAGCCTTAAAGTGCCTAAGAGCTGAGCCCCGTCCTCTATCGAGGGATGCTATACTAAGGAGAGCATATTATCCTTTGCATTGGGCAGAATCGAGAAGTCATGAGATCTTTTCTTCTGTTCCGAGGCTCCCGGCCTGTTCTTTTCTACGACTTATCTGCGGGGGACTCTTGCCCCCTCCGCATTCCCCCGACAACTCGGGGGCTGCGGCTTCCCCCCACTGATAAGTCGTGAAAAGCACAGCGGCCTCCCACCAGTCACAGCAGCAAAGATCTCATGCTCCTTCCCGACATTGTAGACTATTTGATGCTCTCAGTGTTAAGTGATTAGGGGATAGAGATGAAAGAACTTCAGCTTTCACGGCTGGTAGATATGGAAAACCCTCAGAGCGTGCTCGATGAGGTGGGGGTAATCGTGCTGGTGATGTTCCCGGAATTTGACTTTGACAGTATAGAGCACGTATTCAGGGATGGGGCTAGCGTTCATGTTTATGGGGAAGCCTACCGAATTCATGGGTATGGATGTGGGGATGGGGTGCCAACGCCTCATCAAGGGAGATCTTCCCATTGGCCATGGCATATATCCTATCAGTGGTTCTCATGAGGAAATCTAAATTGTGGGAAATAAAGATGCATGAAAGATCAAGTCCCTTCAGGATATCGGTTATCTTTCCCTCTGTCTGTTCGTCCAGCCCATTAGTAGGCTCGTCAAGCAGAAGGACCTCCGGGTCCATGGCAAGCACCGTTGCCAGCGAGACGAGCCTCTTCTCCCCGCCAGAAAGCTTATAGGTTATCCTGTTCTCGAACCCCGAGAGATCAAGCCTGGCAACTGTTGTTAAGGCAATCTCCCTGGCCTGTTCTGGCGATTTTCCTAGATTCAATGGCCCAAATGCTACATCCTCGAGCACCGTGGGGCAGAATAGTTGGTCATCAGCATCCTGAAAGAGCAGTCCAATCCTTCCCCTGGCGGTCCTAAAGTCCCTTTCCTCTTCGGCTGGTTTGCCGAAGAGCTCGATCCTGCCTGAAGATGGCCTCAAAAGGCCCATAATGATGTGGAACACGGTGGTCTTGCCGCTGCCATTTGGCCCAACCAGGCCAATTCGATCACCACGACGGAGTTGGAAACTCAGGTGGTCTAGTACCAATTTGTCTCCCGAATAGGAAAATGAGATATCTTCTAGATTAATGATCAGGCTATCGCGCTCCATTGCAGAATTACCAATCCTAATATTGCGGCCGACATCAATGCAAGATAAACAATATCTCCTCTTTTAATTGAAAACTGGCTCAGGGTATAATACTTACCGCTAAAGCCCCTGCAGAGCATGGCCTTGTAAACCCTTTCCGCCCTATCGTAGCTTTTGACCAGGAGCATTCCCACGAGATAGGCATAACTCCTATATGTGTGGATATTTGTTCGAGCTATGAAACCTCGTATCTTCATAGCGTTTACCAGTCTGTGATACTCCTGAGAAATGACATGGATGTAGCGATAAGTAAATAAGAAAAGATGTATTATCTTATCCGGAAAGTGAAGCTGGCTCATGGCGTGACCAAGGGTGAAGACGGGCATTGTTGCCAGAAGAGCGATCATGGCCAGAAGGATTGCGTTGCACTTGAGGGTAATCCGGCTAGCATACAATACGCCCTCTTTGGTCCCAACCAATGGTCCTATGGTAAATAATGCCTCGCCTTTAAAGGTGAAGGGAATGAGGAGCCAGAGAAAGAGAATCAATCCATTTACCAATAGCAGCCGGTAGAAGACCTTTCTCGCTGAAAGCCTCGTAAGCACTAGAAGGAATAGCGACATGGCCAGAGCGGCAAATAGTGCCAAAAAGCTGCTTGATACGGCCACAACCACGGAAAAAGGGATAGCAACAACGATCTTAATCCGCGGATCGAGGCCGTGAACAAAGGATTCACCAGTGGAAAACTGTTCCTCTATCAAATCTGTTCACTCCAGGCAGCCATAATTGGCGTGTCGACTATGACAGGCCTCCCAGAAGTTCGGGTTTTACCCTTGCCAAAAAAGCCACACAAAAGAGGGTAATGATCCCCTCGATGATCATTACGGGAAGATGGGCCAGTACAATCAGCTTTGCCACAGAGATAAATGATTTCTCGGTAAATACCAGACATAGGGCTACGAGAATACCTGAAAAGAAGACAGCAAGAAAGCCACAGCCAAAGGCAGAGGCTAAGGATAGAAGCCCTCTTTTTCGATTTACCAACCCGCCGAAAATGTAGTAGCAGATCAAAGCTGGCAGGGCCATAATCACCGTATTGATTCCAAGGACGGTGATCCCACCGTATTGAAAGAGGAGTGCCTGCAGGGCCAAGGCTACTAAAATAGAGGGAAAGCAGAGCCAGCCAAGCAAGAGCCCATTTATTCCATTGATGATAAGGTGGGCATTGGATGGTCCAATAGGGACATGGATCAGTGATGCCACAAAAAAGGCGGATGAGAGAACCGCCACATGAGGGATCTTTTCGTAATCCATCTTTCTCAAACCAACCGAGATCCCGACTGTGGCCAGGGCCGCACCTGTGATTAGCACGGGCGCGGATAATACTCCCTCGGAGATATGCATTTACCTTCAGCCTCCAAAAAAGCCACGAAAGCCGGGCAGGATTTCTTTCCCCTAAGGCCTCCGTGGCCTTATTTCAAGAAGTTCGTTGCTTCCTTCTTCTTGGATTTTGTATATCGACTGAAAAAGGGCCTGTCAAGATAAATGTCGCACACAGGAGGGGACCACCTTGCTCACAAGCGCAGAGATACACATAAAAGTGCGGATATGTGCCGGGTTTGGGGGTTAGGAAACGTCCGGCTAGCAAAATGAGCGGCAGACACAGGGATCAAGAGAAGGTGATGTGTCATTGAGAGCAAGGCCATTTCCTGAAGCCTGACAGGAAATCTCTAGGCCTCGATGTCACTGACTAACTGGAGCTGTTCGGGCTCTAGAGATGGTGTAACGGAACAGCATCGCAACTCGGGAGATGGGCAAAAACAGTGCCGCCGTTATAACCTCAGTGGGCGCAAGGGGCCAATCAAGCCAGAAGCTGATGACAGAACCAAGGAATGCCGCAAGGGCCCCAAGCGCTACTGAGTAAAGGTAGAATTGTTTCATGCCCACTGCCCATGGACGTGCAGCGAACGGCGGAAGCAGCAGATAACCAAAGACGAAGAGTGGTCCCAGGTTCATTACAGAGACACTGATCACAATGCCAAGTAAGATATATAATCCGGCATTCCAGCGAGTCGTGCGCAGACCAAGACTGAACGCCATCCCAGGATCAAAAGAAGTCAAGATAAACTCCTTTCTGAACAGTATAAAAAGGATTGCCACTACGATACTGACAGCAAGAAGTGTCCAGAACCTCGTTTGGGTTACGGTGATGATCCTTCCCTCGAGCATGGTTCCTACATGTGCTTCAGCATACGGGTTGATGACCAGAAATATAATGAGCAAAGAGACTGCAATGATGTAGGTTGAACCCCACCGGGCCTCAGTAAAAGGACCACCTCTTCCCTCGAGCCATGTCAGGATAAAAAGAATAAGAAAGATTGCACCGATGGAACCAAATGGGGCAAGAGAGACAATCATGGCTTCATCCAGAAATGGGCTTGCCCCCGGGGACAAGAATTGCAGTTTCACCAGCTGAACTACCATAATCACAAATGCAATCCCTGCAGAGGATACCTGCGGAAGGGCGATCCCGAGGAGGACTATTCTCCGCATGATAAAATAAACCCCCAGAAGTGGACATATTGCTCCTGTTGCCACGGCTGCAAGCACTGCCCAATGGAATTGAGTAATTAATCCTATCAGATCTGTCATTCTTAATTAATCGCTTCAAATTCGCTGTTTTTAAAGCCGCCAAAGGCTCGAGCGATATATTCCTCGGAGAGAAGCTGTGCCGCCGGCCCCATCACTGCGCGTCCCCCTTGCACCCAAATAACCTCGTCAAAGAGATCCCGCAATGGTCCAAAATGCTGGCTCACCAGCAAGATGGTAATGTTGTGATCTTTATGTAGCTCTGAGAGCAAATTAATCAGTTGTCTCCTTGTGGTAAGGTCGATTCCTGTTGTAGGTTCATCGAGTATGAATATGTCGGGCTTAGAGGCCAGCGCACGGGCAAAGAGTACTCGCTGACGCTGGCCCCCGGAACATTCCGAGAAGAGCATCCCTGAAAGGTGTCTCATACCAACCCGCTCAAGGGCCTTCAGGGCTGATCTCCGCTGTACCGGACGAAGCCACGGTGACCAGGGACGCTCGGCAAAAGTCCCCATCTGCACAACCTCTAGGTTGGTGAGTGGAAATGCAGGATCAAGCCTCTCTTTTTGAGGGATGTAACCAATGCGCATACTGCGTGAGTGATCCGCTTTCCTATTCCAGATGATTTTTCCTTTCATCGGCTTCAAAATGCCGATAATCCCCCAAATTAAAGTTGTTTTTCCCATCCCGTTAGGTCCGAGGATCCCAAGACATGATCCTCGATGGACATCAAGGGTCACGTCCTCGACAACGGGTTTACCCCCGTACCCAAGGGATACCGCTTCCAGCCTCACTACGTTGGTTAGCCCCCGGTTGTTTTCACTGCCTCCCATAGTCATTCCCCTTGTTTTCTGACTGGGTATCCGGTTTCGTTTTGCATGATTTCCCTCCCCGCATCGGCAATCAGTTTTACGAGTGTCTCAATGAATGTCAGATAGGTATCGCATCCCGGTAGAGCATGTGCGTGATGGGGGATTTGGATCACTTTCACATTCCCAACTCTTTTTGCAACGTATTTAGGGATTTTTAAGGAGTAACAAACCTCAATGGCCATGAGCCTGCAGCTTTCACCTCTCATAATCTTGATGAGGTGATTAATATGGCTTGGGGTCGGTGGTATACCTGACCGCTGCTCAACATAGGAGGTCTTTATCCAGGCGAAACGATCTGTCAAATAGGTCCAGCCAGGATGATAGAACACGATTTTCAAGCCCTCTGTCCCCTTGACATACTCCTTTAACCCTTGCATTTCAGCATAGATCTGTCTCACGTAATTCTCATATTGTGGTTTCCATTTTTCTGCATACTCGGGGTAAAGACCGGACATGCGCTCATAGATTACTTTGCACATGAGGATTCCATTTCCAGGATCAATGTGGATGTGCGACCCTCCCAGTGGGTGCAAATCCCCGAGCCCCAGGTCTATCTTGGATGGTATCTCGCAGGGCTTGATGTACTTACTCGTATCGATATAGTGGGATGCGCCTTTCTGGATATTGGGTTTGTTTATGGCAAGGAGAGCACCGGGAATGAAGGCGTGTTCGTACTCCAGGCCATTGACAACAAGTACATCACACCGGGAAAGCTTCACTAAGAAACTCGGCTTGAGCGGCACCGCGTGGTGATTCTCAGGGCCTCTCATGAGGCTCTCGACC
>SMTZ1_10006517_pt1 | contig 11726 bp, 10 predicted proteins | sample DeeMarSWOR136_30_FD_25667 | JGI IMG/M metagenome (IMG submission 25667) | reverse complement strand
CTCGACATCCCCTTTGTGGTTTACGTGAAAATAGATTCGCCCGCCGTTTATGCACCCGGCAGTGAGGGGGCCGTCATTCCAGAAATCGACCATAATTACCGGTTTTGTTCGCCGAAAACGGTTCACAGCCTGGCGCAATATATCTCGTTGCTCCGGTGTCGGCATCAAAGAGAGGTCGGGATTTCTGCCTACCGGCATATAGAGAAAATACCAGCCATAGATAGCCCCCTTGCCAATTAACATATCCATGAATTCATCGCCGGTGACGTAATCAAAGTTATTCCGGTCAACCCTGATGCTGAAACCGAAGAGGCAGCCAGCTTCTCTGAGGTTATCCATAGCTTTCATCGCCCGCTCAAAGGCACCCTGGCCTCTACAGGCATCTGTCTGTTCCGCGAAGCCCTCAATGCTTATCATTGGAGCGACATTACCCAGCTCCACCAGCTTATCGGCCAACTCCCTGGTTATTAAGGAGCCGTTGGTGTAGGGCTGGAAGCAGGCTTTAGGATGTTTCTTGAAGATATCGAGCAGGGGCCGATATACAAAGGGCTCGCCCCCAAGAACAGGCATGAACTTGATGCCTATTTCCTCAGCCTCAGTAATCACCCGGTCGAACAGCTCAGGCGGCATATCATCGTCAGTTGTATATTTAGCAGCATAGCAGCCAGCGCATTTGTAGTTACATCTCATCGTCGGTGAGATCAACATCACAGAGGGGGGATTGAAACCGTATTCCGCCCTCATCCAGTCATAAATCTGCTGGTCGCGGAAGAACAGGCTCACCAGCATATTGGCAAGGTAATTCTTGCGCACGTTGGCATGTACCCCTTTCAGCAGTCGGGAGACGAAAGCGCCCCCGGGATTGCCCTCCGAGAGCCAGCTATCAATCCATGCAGCAATCATTCTCTGGTGCTCGGTCTTAGCAATCCTGTTGAACGCGCCCATAATGCGACGGTAATTTTTCTCCGAGGAATGCCCCAGAAGCATCAATGCCTGGCTGACCAGATTTTCCGCCAGCTCCCTCTTGATTATCCGATAAATCCGCTTACGCCGATCAGTAACAACGACCATAATACCTCCTTTGGGGGGATTTATTCAGTTACCCTATAGAGGTTTGTCCGCTATCAACCTTGCATCTACCTCGGATACTCAGATGCAAGCAATCCATACGCTTTACGGGTTGGGACTAGTATAGAATAGAAACAGTTAAAGGGTCAAGCGTTTCTCCAGCAAATTTCCCGTCTGACAGACTTATTAGTCCACAGCGTTCTCGATATGCTCCAGGCGCGATACTTCGCCGCCGGGAGTTAGCTCCACGGCCACGACATCGATGCGCCATGCCTTGGGCTTAACGTCTAGGGTCTGAAGGTAGATTTTGGCCAGTGATACCAGCTTCTCCCTTTTAGCAAAGGTGACCGACTCCTCAGGGGTGCCGAAATCAGAGCTCCTTTTAGTTCGGACCTCAACGAAAACGAGATAGTCGCCATGCTGAGCAATGATGTCGATTTCTCCCTGCCGGCAGCGGAAGTTTCTCCGCAGAATCCTGTAGCCAAGCCCTTTCAAGAAATCGACCGCCAGGTCCTCACCCCTGGCCCCCACTTCCCTGCGTGTCAACGGCGCAGCCTCAGCCGACACGCCTGCTCCCCCCGAGCTGAGACCAAGGTGCCGTGTGCGCTCCCCGAGGTGGCCCTTTCTACAGCGTTCGAGAACAAACCTCTGGAAGCGCTTCAGTAATGTATTAATCGATACCTTCGATAGCGACATATCGGAGTACCTATTCTAGCATCTACACGGGTATAATGTCAGTTCCATCCGCGCTTCATCCATACAACCACTTTCTATCTCAAGCCTTCAGCACTATTAGCCCTGAGAGCCCCTGAGAGGCCCGTAGCGCCCACATGCACTTTGTGTATAGAAGAAGACAACTTTATTATTACAGGTATCACAAAACTGATTACAGCGCCTCTGAGGCCAACTGGATTTATAAGCCCGGCAAACGATGCGGATTGAGGAGCTCTGAATGCTGTGCCCGAGGTCACGGCTAGGACATCTTCTGTAGAGGCGCCAGGCTCAACAGAAATCTCTTCACACCGGCATCGCCTTTAAAAGCGATGGTGACTTCATGGTCGCCGCCTGTTGCTATACAGTTGACCACAATGCCCTCACCGAACATGGCATGGCTCACATGATCGCCCGCTTTAAATACAGGCGGTTCGCCGGTATCCGCAGCCCGTGCCTCATGTGCTTCGTTAGCAGTCGGAATGCGCCTGGTTGCTTGCTGGGGGTACCATGTTTCAGAAGTTAGAGCGCCGGCAGAGGCCACCAAGTGCAGGGGGATATCGTCGAGAAAGCGTGATGGAGGATTATGGGCGCTACTACCCATAAGGCTGCGGCGCAGGGCATGAACCAGATAGACCTTCTCCTTGGCCCTCGTTATTCCTACATAGCAGAGGCGGCGTTCCTCCTCCATCTGCCCCGGGTCAGGGAACGACCTGAAATGAGGCAGAACGCCCTCCTCCATGCCGACAATAAATACCACGGGGAATTCCAGGCCTTTAGCCTGGTGCAGGGTGATGAGCGTCACCGCCTCGACCTTCTCATCAAGGTCGTCGACATCCGAGACCAGAGCCACCTCCTCTAGAAAATAGGCCAGCGCCTCCCGTGGCTCAAGGTCGTGATAGCCCGCGGCCACGTTGCGCAGCTCCATGATATTCTCCCACCTCTCCTCACCATCCGCGCTCTCCAGCGTATAACTCTTATATCCAGACCTTTCCAGCACCAGATCGAAGAGGTCGAGCAGGTTTAACTCAGCGCCCTGAGCGATGAACTCATCGAGCATATTGAGAAAATTGCTCAGCGCCTGCACGCTCCGGGAAGCAAACGTCGTGTCCTCCTCCCCCCCGGCTATGAGCTTGAGGGCATCGTAGTACGGCAGCCCTCTCTCATTCGCCCACATGGTAAGCTCAGCTATCGTGCGCTGCCCGATGCCCCTCACGGGGACGTTTATTATGCGGGCGAGGCTCACACCATCGTAGGGGTTATAAATCAGCCTGAGGTAAGCGATGATATCTTTGACCTCTCGCCGCTCGTAAAAGCGCGTGGCACCCACCAGCTTGTAGGGGAACCCGTAGCGTACAAACGTCTCCTCCAGCGCCCGTGACTGCGCATTAGTACGATACATGATGGCACAATCGCCAGCCCCCCAGCGACCGCTGGTCACCAGCTTCTCTATCTCGCTGACCACGAAGTGTGCCTCATCCTGCTCGCTGTAGGTCTGCGCCACGGTCAGGTGCTCACCGGCCTCGTTCTCGGTCCACAGCTCCTTCTCCTTCCGATGCTGGTTCGCGGCGATGACACGGTCGGCAGCTTCGAGAATGGTCTGGGTGGAACGGTAATTCTGCTCCAGGTACAGGACCTTGACATCAGGGTAGTCATTCTCGAAGTCCAGGATATGCCTCAGGTCGGCATGCCTCCAGGAATAGATAGACTGGTCGGGGTCGCCGACAACGCAGATATTGCGATATTTCCCCGCAAGCTGCCTGGACAGGATATACTGGGCGCGGTTGGTGTCCTGAAACTCGTCGATCATGACGTGCAGGTAACGAAACTGATACCTGTCCAGGACATCCGGCTGGCTGCGGAAAAGGTGTACCGTTCTCATAATCAGGTCATCGAAGTCCAGGGCACTGCTTTCGGCAAGAAGCTCCTGGTATCGCTCATAAACCCGCGCCACGATTTCCTCGAAATAGCTGTCAACCTGCCCCCGGTAGTCCTGGGGGGCGAGGAGCCTGGCCTTGGCTGATGATATCGCCGCCCGAATGCCGCCGGGAGGATACTGCCGGGGGTCGAGTCCCACCTGCTCGATACTGCGCTTGAGCAGGCTGAGCTGGTCGCCCTCGTCGTAGATGATGTAGCTTCGATCCAGCCCGATGTGTTCAGCCTCCATGCGAAGGATACGGGCGCAGGTGGCGTGGAATGTGCCCAGGGTCAGGCCCTCAACCACCCGCCCCAGGAGGGCATAGATTCTCTCCTTCATCTCGCGGGCCGCCTTGTTAGTGAAGGTGACCGCAAGGATGCGGTGGGGGCTGATGCCGCAGACGGTGATGAGATAGGCTACCCGGTGGGCGATAACCCTGGTCTTGCCCGACCCCGGCCCGGCCACGATGAGCACCGGGCCCTCTATGGTCTCCACCGCCTCCCGCTGGGCAGGATTGAGACCGGCTAGTATGTCCATGCCTATACAACTATCATTATAGGTTACGCCAAAAAGGTATGCAATTTCCTTGACTTTCCTACCTGCATGCCCTATATATGGGGGCACATTCCACGGTTGAGCGATTACGCTCGAATATAGGAAAAAGGAGAGGTAAATGGCAAACCATATCGCTATCGAACCGCTGCTCACTCCAGAAGCCGAGATGGGCCGTGCCCTGGCGCGCCAGTTTGTCGAGAACGAGGTCTTCCCCGTGAGGCAGCGGATAGACGACGACAAGGACCATACCGAGGTCGTCAATCCGCTGCTGAAGAAGCTATTGATAGATTTGGGGGTGCAGAGCATGCTGGCTGCAGGAGACCCCACACTCGGAACCATGATCAACGGGATGGGGTTCCTGGAGGAGCTCTCCCGCGGTGATACCGCGATAGTAGTTGCCATGGGAGCCCTGGGCTGGTGCCTTCAACCCATCCAGAATGAGCCCTACAAGAGGCCCGACCTGATACAAGAATTCGCTCCTATATTCCAGGTAAATGAAATCCGCCACGGCTGTTTCGCCATGACCGAACCCGAAGGTGGCTGCGACATCGAGAACCCCCGGATGCAGGGGCGTACCATCCGCACCAGGGCTGTCCTAGAGGGCGACGAATGGGTAATAAATGGTGCCAAGCAATGGCCCTCAAACGCCGGCGTTGCCTCCCTGTACTGCACGGTGTGCACCACGGACCCCGAACTGGGTGACGAGGGTATCGCCCTTATCTACGTTCCCTATCCTATCGAAGGGATGTCCTTCAGCAGGTTTGAGAACAAGGCGGGGATGCAGGCGGACAGGAATTGCACCATTTACTACGACAACGTCAGGGTGCCCAAGAGGTACCGAGCCTGGGGGCCGGGAGACGACGCTAACCTGTTGCACCAGATTATAGTCCAGGCTTCCATCGGCAGCGCCATGATGTCGGTGGGTTGCTCGCGCAACATATTCGAAATTGTCACCGAATATGCCACAAACCGGATAGTCGCCGGGAAGCCGATCAAGGAGCACAGCGTGAACGCCTGCGCCCTGGCGGATATGGCTATCGGGATCGAGACCGCAAGGACGTATACTATGAACGTCGCCTACAGGTACGACCACCCTGAAACCTACGGACCGCGATGGTCGCCGGAGATGCGGGCACGGGCCAGAATCGCCAAGGTTCACGCCGCCGATGTGAGCGTCATGGTCGCCAACAAGGCGATGGAGATGATGGCATCCTTCGGCTATACGAGGGAGGGCGACGTGGAGAAACACTGGCGCGACAGTAAGATGATACAACTATGGCTGGGTGGTGCGCAGGGAGGACGACTGGATATAGCACGCTACTTCTGCAACCTGAAGATACTATGAGGGCTGGTAGTGTGCAGGCAAACGGCTCAATAGGTGAACAGGGGCTGGTCTTTGGTGATAATCCGCTTCTCCCTCGCCATTTCCTCGCGTAGATACTTGGGCACGGTGTACATCCCGCAGTGGGTGAGCCCGTCGTAGAAGCGGAGGGGCTTGCTCACCCGGCTCGAGAGCCTGCGGTCAACTTCCTCAGGAGATAGTTCGCGCGGGTCTGAACCCTGCGAGGCCACGGCGAATCCCCAAGAGCCGCCGAAGGAAGGTATCTCCGCCTGGTAGGGAGCGACTACCGGGAACGCTGTACTCAGTGTATTCGCCACTGCGACAAAGCCAAATGAGATAACCATGCTCGTCGAGCCCGCCTGAAGTGCGACCACACCATCTGAGGTCAGCTTCTCCCTGAGGTCGTGATAGAACTCCCTGGTATACAGCAGGTAGGACGGCCCCTCCTCCAGAGGCTCGGTCAGATCGATAATGACAACGTCGAACTTCTCCTTCGTTTCCTCCAGATACTTCATAGCGTCGGTATGGAGAAGCTCAACCCGGCTGTCATCGAAAGCGCCCTGGCTCAGGGAGGGGAGGAATTCCTTACAGACGTCGACCACTTTCTTATCCAGGTCGACCATAACCGCCTTTTTCACGGTCTTGTGCGCCAGCACCTCCCTCAACGTAGCCCCCTCACCACCCCCGGCGATGAAAACGGTCTCCGGCTGCGGGTGGGCGAGCATCGGGGGATGGACCAGCGCCTCGTGGTAGATAAACTCATCCGATTCGCTGCATTGAATCTTGCCGTCCAGTATCAGGCATTTGCCGAAGCCCGGGGTATCGAGGATTTGAATGGACTGAAACTCCGATTCCCCATTATAGAGCACATCACTGATACTGAACTGCTGGATAAAATGGGGAGTAACGTGCTCCGAAAACCACATCGTCGGTATATCTTTCACTGGCTAGAAACCCCTCTTAAGCTCCACAATGGCAGGATTCTTACTCTCCAGCTTCTCCACCACTGATTTGGCTACTTCATCAGGGCGGAACGAGTCCCCATGGGTGAAAATGTCTATCGCCGCATACCCATATTCCGGCCAGGTATGAATACAGAGATGGGCTCCGGTTATCAGTACCACGCCACTCAGACCCTGTGGTTCGAATCTATGGAATGAGTCCCCGATCACAGCGGTACCGGCCTCTCTTGCCACTGAGAGGAGGACATCCTTGATGAAATCCATGTCATTCAGCAAATCGGGGTTGCAGTCCTTCAAATCCAGAAGGTAGTGTTTCCCCAGCGTGCCCACATCACTGCTCCTGGCGAAGAGTCGTCAACATTATATAGTATGAGCCTTCTTTTCTCAAACGTTGCCAGCCAGTCATCTCGTGTTGCCCGCTCTCCATCGGGATGTTATAATACCACCGCTCTGAGAGCACGAGCGACCATATGGCTAACGCGGTTATCGTCATAGACCCGCTCAAAGGCTTCCTGGAGGAAGGCTATCCCCTCTTCTGCGGCGAACAGGCACGCCTCATTATCCCCCGAATCAGCAGACTGCTGGCGCGAGAGCAGGAGCATGGGTCTGCGATCCTCTTTCTCTGCGACAGCCACGACCCCGATGACCTCGAATTCAAGATGTTTCCGCCTCACTGCGTCGCCGGAACCGAGGAGGCAGAGATTATCCCCGAACTCCGCGACTGTAACGCAGAGGTGATACCAAAACAGCGCTTTAGCTGCTTCTTCAATACCACACTTGCCGAGCGGCTCGATGAGATTAAGCCGGACAAGCTTATAGTCTGCGGCGTCTGCACCGACATCTGCGTCATGCATACCGTTTGCGACGCACGCAACCGGGATTACGATGTGGAAGTCCCCACCGACTGCGTCGCCAGCTTCAATGAGGAGGGGCACCGTTTCGCCCTCGGCCATATGGACAAGGTGCTGGGAGCGAGGCTGGTATAACAGGAGTAATCAATGAGTCAGCCCGAATTCGAAATTCATCCCTCCGTCCTGTCAGGTGAAACATCCGATATCTACTTCCTGCGGGCAAGGGAGATACTGGAAAAAGAGGGGATCAACCCCGTAGCGACGATGGAGGTATTCCCCAGCAGGGACGGAATGTTCTGCGGCATCAGGGAGGTCAAGGCATTGCTGGACAAAGCGCTGCCGCAGGGCAGCGAGGTCTGGGCATTGTCCGAGGGCGAGACCATGCAGCGGAAAGAGGTTACCCTGAGGATCACCGCGCCCTATCAATCATACGGTATATACGAGACTGCCATCGTGGGGATACTGGCGCATTGCAGCGGCTGGGCGACAGCCGCCCGTGAGTGCGCCGATGCGGCGCAGGGCATTCCCGTCATAAGCTTCGGAGCCCGACACGTCCATCCCCTCGTCGCCGGCATCATGGAGTACGCGGCGGTGATAGGAGGCTGCACCTCCTGCTCATCGGTGGCGGGCGCCAGCCTAGCAGGGGTCACCCCGACGGGCACCATGCCCCACGCTTTAATCATAGTTATGGGCGACACGGCAAAGGCAACACTGGCATTCGACAAGCACATGCCGCCTGATGTGCCGCGAATCTCGCTGGTCGATACCTTCAAGGACGAGGCCGAGGAAAGCGTGATCGTAGCGCAGGCGATGGAGGGAAGGCTGTCCGGGGTGAGGCTGGATACGCCGTCGGAGCGCGGTGGCGTAACCGCCGACCTGGTCAGGGAGGTTCGAGCCAAGCTGGACCTCGCCGGGTTCAAAGAGGTAGGTATCTTCGTGAGCGGCGGGCTCAGCCCCGACCGTATCCGGTATTTCAGGGAGAACGAAGCGCCTGTAAATGGCTTCGGCGTGGGTAGCCACATCAGCGGAGCGAAACCGATCGACTTCACCGCTGACCTCCACGAGGTGGAAGGCAAACCCATAGCCAAACGGGGCAGGATTCCCGGCATCACACCCAATCCCAAGCTCAAACGGATACTATGAGACAGTTTACAGTCTTCAGCGACCAGCCGAACGCTGATAAACAGGTTGCCGGGAAAAGCCCTTTTCAACAGTGCCGGCTAAAGGTATAATGGAGGATAGTTTGTCCCGTACCGGACAGGCTGAGGATAGACCGAAGGGCACAACAGGTGGAAAGGTGGTGAGGCAATGACTGCCAGAGCGTACGTATTAATCGAGACCTCGGTTGGAAAGACGAAGCATGTCGTCCAGGTCCTCCGCAAAGTGAAGGGGATGAAAGAGGTAAACGCCGTTACCGGCCCCTACGACGTGATTGCGGTGGTCGAGGGAGCAGACCTGACCGCCGTAGGCAATCTGGTGACCAGCGAGATTCACGGCGCGGGCGGTATCGAGCGGACCGTAACCTGCCTGGCGGTGGACGTCGGCTAGAACAGAGGCCCACGCAGCTTCCCAGTTCAGAGCAGTGGGTATGAGATAAGTATGGCTTGCTTCAGTGAGCAAGCCGACGAATCTGGAGGCCTAAAAGGAGTACTGCATGGATTTTACATTCACCGAAGAACAGGATAAGTTCCGCCAGGAGGTGAAGGATTTCCTGGCAAAGCAGCTCCCCGCGGACTGGTTGACTGGAGGGGCGCCGGAAGAGGAAACCGACGAATGGTGGGAGTTTACCAAAAAGTTCCTGCTGGCGATGGCCGATAAGGGCTGGCTCTCACTTACATGGCCCAAGGAGTACGGGGGCCAGGAGCGTCCTCTTTGGGAAGACGCTATTCTGGGCGAGGAGCTTGCCTACGCGAGGGCGCCGGGCATGGATTACTGGTACCGGTGGAAGATGATAAGCGCCCTCCTGCTCAACTTTGGCAATGACGAGCAGAAGAGGAAGCACCTGCCGGGAATAGCCAGCGGTGAGGTTCACTGGGCCCAGGGCTTCAGCGAGCCTGAGGCAGGCTCCGACCTAGGAGCAACGAAGGTACGCGCTGAAGATAAGGGCGACCACTGGCTGGTAAACGGGCAGAAAATCTGGACCACCGGAGCCCACCGGTCTAACTGGTGCTTCGCGCCAATGATGACAGACCCCGACGCTGAGAAGCGCTCGCGAAGGCTGAGCATGCTGCTCATCGACATGAGTACACCGGGCATCACGGTGAACGTCATGGAAAGCATGGAGGGGGCTTCACACGTTTGCGAGACCTTTTTCGATGACGTCCGCGTGCCCAAGGAGAACCTGGTTGGTGAAAGAGGGCGGGGCTGGCTGGCGGCTATGGCGCTGGTGAACATCGAGAGATCCGGCACGGGGTTTGCCTCACTGCCGCAAAGGGTCCTGGAGCAACTTGTCCAGTACGCGAATGAGACGAAGTGCAACGGCGTACCGCTGGCTCAGGACCTGGTGATTCGCTCCAAGCTGGCCCAGATTGCTATAGAGATAGAGGTCTGCCGCATGCTCGCCTACCGGACAGCCTGGGTACAGAACACAGGGCAGGACGTTACGTCCGTAGGAGCAATGATCAAGCTTTTTGGCAGCGAGATGATGCAGAGAATTTCTAACACGGGGTTGCAAATCATGGGACCCTACGGACAGCTCGAGCCGGGCTCTAAACGGACACAGATTGCCGGCCTGATCGAGCGTGACTACCTGTGGAATGTAAGCATGACCATAGCCGGGGGCACATCGGAGATTCAACGTATTATCATTTCAACAATTGGCCTGGGGCTGCCCAGGATGTAGATTACAGCCTAAAACGACGAACAGGGGGAAAGAACATGGACTTTGCGCTTAACGAAGAGCAGGAAATGCTGCGGAAGATGTCCCGCGACTTCCTGGAGAACGAGTGTCCCAAGTCGCTGGTGCGGGAGATGGAGGAGGACGAAAAGGGGTACTCGCCCGAGCTGTGGAAGAAGATGGCTGAACTGGGATGGATGGGGCTGGTCTTCCCCGCGGAATACGGCGGAGAAGGGATGAATTTCCTCGACCTGACGGTTCTCATCGAGGAATTGGGCCGTGCGCTCGTGCCCGCGCCTTACCTCTCAACGGTGGTCTACTGCGGGTATGCCATCCTGGCAGCGGGTACCGAGGAGCAGAAAAAGGAGCTTCTGCCCAAGATAGCGAAGGGCGATTTAATCCTGACCCTCGCCCTGACCGAACCCAGCGCCAGCTGGGAACCCTCGGGAGTGGAAGTCAAGGCAGTTCCCGAAGGGGACGATTTCGTCATCAGCGGCACCAAGCTGTTCATCTCCGATGCCCATATCGCTGACTACCTGCTGTGCGTCACGAGGACCAAGGAGAGCAAGGGCGAGGACGGTATCACCCTCTTTCTCGTGGACGCCAAGAGCCCGGGGATAAGCCTCACGCCGTTGAAAACAATCGCCTCCGATAAGCAGTTCGAGGTCGTTTTCGACAAGGTGAAGGTTCCCAAGAAGAACATGGTAGGGGAACTCGACCGCGGCTGGGACGTGATTAAGGATATGCTGCCCAAGGCGACGCTGGCGCAATGCGCCCTGATGGTCGGCGGCGCTCAGCAGGTCCTGGAGATGAGCGTGAACTACGCCAAGGAGAGGGTACAGTTCGGCCGTCCCATCGGGAGCTTCCAGGCGATCCAGCACAAGTGCGCCGATATGGCGACCGACGTCGACGGTTGCCGCTTCATCACCTATCAGGCGGCGTGGAAGCTGAGCGAGGATCTGCCCTGCGCCCTGGATGTCTCGATGGCCAAGGCATGGGTGAGCGAAGCGTACCGTCGTACCTGCGTGGAGGGGCACCAGATACACGGCGGCATCGGCTTCATCAAGGACCACGATATGCAGCTCTACTACCGCCGGGCCAAGGCATCGGAGCTCATTTTCGGGGACGCCGACTACCACCGCGAACTGGTAGCGCAGCAGATAGGGCTCTAAGCGGGACAAGCGTATGAACTGCATTTTCTGCCGCATTGCCAGCGGCGAAGTTCCAAGCAACATCCTTTACCAGGATGAGCGGGTGGTCGCCTTCCCCGACATCAACCCCAAAGCGCCGGTTCACCTGCTCGTAGTACCCAGGGAGCACATCGAGACGGTTGCCGAGCTAACCGAAGACAGTGCGTCGATAATAGGGCACATCGTCACAGTGGCAAACCGGCTCGCCCGGGAGGCGGGCATTGCCGAGAAAGGGTATCGGCTGGTGGTCAACTGCGGATTGGAAGGGGGGCAGGAGGTCCCCCATCTCCACG
>SMTZ1_10026127_pt1 | contig 11727 bp, 14 predicted proteins | sample DeeMarSWOR136_30_FD_25667 | JGI IMG/M metagenome (IMG submission 25667) | reverse complement strand
CTATTTTTCTTACCATAGAAGAAATCCTGCTTGCCATTGCATCATGAACTGCCTTAGCCATATTTGCCTTTGATACCTTGTTATGAACCATTGTTACTACTTCAGATTCAGCAAACACTGTACACTGTGCATTCATAGGAATCTCCTCTGTTGCTTTTAAAGAAAGAGGACCAAACTCTTCAAGTGGCACTTCAAGTGCGCGAGACATAGCCTCAGTAAATGCACCAGCACCTGCCGCACATTTTTCATTAACCTCAAAATCAAGAATTTTACCTGTTTCATCGCATCTCATCCCACGACCTTCTTCAGCACCGACATCAATTACGGTTCTAGTTGCCGGATGTAGAAAAACAGCTCCGAGTGAATCGCAACCTACAACAGATTTGGTATCATCATAAAATGGTGCTAATTTTTCGCCAGTACCAGTTGATATAACCTTATCAATATCATCTTTTTTTATATCCGCCTCTTTAAGTGCTTTTTCTATAGCTTTTTTAGCTGATTTGGTTACTTCAAATCCTGCCAATACATTAGATTTAGATATAATCTTATTATCCTTTAAAATAACAACCTTAATGTTTTTTGCACCAATATCAATTCCCATAGTAATCATTTATGATTCCTCCTATAATTTAGCTCCTATTGTTTCCATAAATGCATTAATTTTTGCTTTTGTTCTTGCTTCATCAAATTCTCTTTCATCAGCATTGTTACCTTCAAATGCCATTACTGGAAATCCTGCATCAAGTAGAGCCAGTCTATTTTCAGCAATACCTACTGACAGCCCCTCGCATCCTCTGTTATAATGAAGCATTACTCCATTAAGTTTCCATTCTTTTGCAATCCGTATCATCATATCACTCTTAAGATGGCAGGAATAGAAATGTTGCCACTCAGGTTTATATAGCTCGTATTTTACATACTCATACAATGCCTGATCTCTACTTGAGAAATCAACATTTGGAATGGTTTTTGGACCCCAGAATCCATCCTTTTTTACCTCCCATTGACCAATAAGACCAAACGTGTAAAGAGATCCGATACTTATACATCCGAACTTCTCAAGATATCTAAATATACTAAGAAAACTCCAAGGTGGTTGGGTATCTGACATAACTCTGAATCTCTCGTTTGGGATAGCAGCAATACCTCTTTTTACCCTGTCCTTTACCTCTGGTAGGAGATCTTTTTCATAAAAATCTGCCACTTGTTTACCAGCTTTTTGCAAAGTTCCAAGAACATATAATGAATAAATTGATTTTTCATCTAATGGGGCGGGTATTGCCTTGTTAAATGCACATATCTCTGCCCATTTTGATGTGGATACAAAATGATTCTTAATTGCCTTATATAAAAGCTCATCATTAAAATCCCTACCAGTCACCTTTTCCAAGAATTTTATACCATCCTTCAATTGCTCTACAACAAATTTTATCTTACTATCAGTTAGTTCATGTGCAGGTCCTACGGCATTATCGACTGTAAACATTGGTATTCCACCTTCAAGGTCTGAAACTACCTGGTACCATTTAGCATGTGAGCAACAGATATGATCCTGCCAAATAAAATCAGGTTTTGGAAAACCAATTGGTTTTGCACCCTGAAATCTTGGAACAAACTCTCCTTTATCATCATATCCAAACGGATATTTATCAATAATAATAGATCCCCAGTAATTTCGCATATAGGAGCAAAGATCTCTTGGGTAGCCTTCTTTTTCAGCAGCTTCCATGCACTCCATTGATAAATCCTTATCAAAAGCAATTGTTGCACCATATGGCTCACTGGTTATAGGATAAACATCATCTCCTAGTCCTGCAGGAATGGCATCAAAAGTCCATGCACCACCAGCCCATCTTAGACCACCATTATCATGAGCCTCAGCATAATCCTTATAGAATTTCATACGAATTTGTTTTGCCTTATTCCAGCATTTCAATTTCTCAGTTGGATAAATCGCTTCTTGTTCCATATAATTTCATCTCCTAAAATAAATCCTCCTCACCAATCATTTCCAGAAATGCTTCAACACGAATCTTAAATTGCCCAATAGGCACTGTTACATCAAACTCTAAAAATAAACTAGGTATTCCCACATCCTTCAAGGCCTTTTGTATAGCAACGAAGTCAAGCTCATGTGGATCACAGAACTTTTGCTGCATTATAATTACTCCATCTACCTTCCATTCTTTACAGAGATTCAAAATATGAGGAATCCTTTTACGTTCTTCCCAATCCTTAGATGGACAAGGGATTCTGTCTATGTATCTTGCCGCTATTGAAGCAAGTGGGTCTTTTCCATTTTCTGTCTCATTCCAAAAATATCTTGAACCTGTACAGTGATCATCCATAACAAAAGTTGCTCCACAATTCTCCACCATATTCATAAAAACAGTATCATCATCCTCAGAACCAAGAATCATAAGTCTACTACCAACTTCTCTATTAGGCTTATATTTCTCTAATTTGGGTATTAATTCTTTTAGGATTTTGTTATGTTCAGCCTTATCAGTCATCTGCATGGCAATTACAATTTCCATAACTTCCTCACCAGTAATCGGTGGATTGTCCCTTTTTCTTAGTTCATAGAGTTTTTTCATTAGACGTCGGTTTTCATTGTAAATCTTTATTGAATTTTCTAAATCATTGTCTGTAATTTTATTGCCAGTCCAATCCTCAACCTCTTTTTTAAAAGTGCGTAATTCCTCTGTTAGAAACTCATATGAATGCGGACTTTGGACTTTGTGAGGCATACATAAGAATTTTTCAAATTCAACAGGTCTATGTTTAATCCAACTAGTATATGCTTGTCTTATATGAAGGCATGACTGAGCTATCATCAAACCATCCAGGTATTTGTATCTATTTTTTAGTCCCTGGGCTAGACAATCACGACAGAATGGGCAAAACATAGCAAATATATGAGGTTCAGTTACATCTTGTGGTTCATGACTACCCAAAATTCGGACAGGTAGTACACCTGCAGCGTACAGTATCTCCTCAGGAACATATGTACAAAAGTAACCCATTACTTTTCCACCAGATTTCTCTTTCCATTGCTTGGCATAATCATGCCGCTTTTTTTCCCAATCTTTAAATTGTTCAATTAATTCTATTTTATAACCCCCTTTTTTCATTCAAATTTCTTAATTACTTGCACTCAAGATTTATAAAACTGCTTTTATCAAATCCAATAGACTTGAAAAAGGCAATTAAATCTCCACTATCCCATTTAACTGTTGTATATACCTCCTTTATTCCTTCATTTTTGAAATATCTAATTAATGCATTTCCTAGGGTTTTGCCGATACCTTTTCCCATAAGTTTAGGGGCTACCTCTATCATCTCAACCCATCCAGATCGCTCCACACCAAATCCCCATTCCTTAATACACCCAATTATAAAACCTGCAACCTTACCATCTACTTCAGCTACAAGACAAGTTTTTGGACACTTTTTTATGAAAGATGAAAAAAGATCTTCAATAGCATAATTCATACCTTGACCGAGTCCTTCTCTAACAACCTTTCTATGAATATCAGCCGCTTGACTTATGTCTTCTTTTTTCATAGATCTAACATTAATGTTTGTCATAACATTCAACCTCAATCAATCCGGATAATTTTCACTTTTTTATCAATCCAATCTGGTGGAAGATATATCCTGCCGCTATTTCCACATTTCTTCACAACCTTCTCAAGCATCTCTTGACCATAAACTTCAAATTTTGACGGATTCGCCATAAAAAACCCCATAGCTACATTATAGCTATAATAAAGCTACATATAAAATTTGTGCTTAATTAAAGATTATTTGATTAAAAAAATCAGTTATAATAATCTAGCTTATCAAATAAAAAAATTCTCCCCTGGGACTTGTATTTCACACAATATCCTTTTCTTTTAAAAAAACTTTTTGCGTATTTCAGCCTTTTAATTATTACATCCATAGGTATTTTTGGCTCTATACTGGCTGCTTCAGAACCAGTTTTTGAAGAAAAAGGCATTAGCTGACCAGCACTAAATTTGCATTCCTCAATAAATGATAATGTTTGTTTAAATTCTTCTTCTGTCTCAGTTGGAAATCCAACAATGATGTGAGTATGTAGTGATAGCTTTGGAAATACTGTCTTTAATCTAATAAGAGCATCTCTTATTTTTTCTTTATCATGAAAACGGTTCATAAGTTTGAGAATACGATTGCTACCAGATTGGACAGGTACACCTATTCGAATTATTTTTTCTCTCTTTATAATTTCTTCAAGATGATCAATATATTTTATAACCCAACGTGGACTCAGATTTGCAATCGATATTAAATAATCTCCAGATATACTTGTCATTTTATCTAATAAATCTGAAAAACTGGTACCGATATCAGTCCCGTATGCGCCAATATCATCGGCATTCATCATAAAATGTTTATGACCATTATTTAGGCCGTTTCTAAATTCCTCTAAAACCTTATCTATAGGTTTGCTTTTATGAGGACCAATTGCTTGTCTTATACCACAATACGAGCAATTACTATTGCAGCCCCATGAAATTCTCATACGATACATAGGTTCATCTACCAGAATGTTGTAAAAAAAAGAATTTTTACCATAAACGCTTTTAAATATTTGATTTTGAAACATTATTAAGAATTTTTCTAGCAATCCTATTTGTCCTAAAAATTTTTTGATAGCTCCAATTGCGTTGCCTTCATTTATATTAGGATATGATGTATTAGCATCATCTATTTCTTTAAATTTGACGATGAACTCTGGAAATAATTCATCCATCTTCTCTGGATCTTTATCTAAATCCTTTGTACTTATTGTTCTCCCATGAAAAATATTAGCTAGTTTTTCTGTTTCTATTTCAGGTAAACAACCGCCTACTATTAATTCTGCATCATATTTTTGGAATTCTTTAACCATCCTTAATGATTCATTTGCCAGATGATCAAATGCCCCACAGGTTAAGAAAAATATTATATCTGCATCCTTTGGCTTGTTAACAATTTTGTAATTATTACGAGAAAAGTACTTTGATAGTCTAGTTGCATCTAGATATCTTAATTTACATGAATGAGTATGAATGAATATCTTCTTCGTTTTTTCACGCCTCCCTTAAGAATAGTTTTAGTAATGCACTAATTAGTATTTTTAATTTAAATGTTTGGTTAAAAATATAATTTATCTTTTTATCACATCTATTAATAACAATAATTTAATCAAAAATTTAGGTTTTACCAAAAAATAAAATAATAGTTTAGCATATTATCAAAATTCTTAAGCAACATTTTGTTTAGATGGAGGAGCTTAAATGGAATTTAAAGGAAAATCTGCAATAATTACAGGGGGAAGTATAGGAATTGGTGCAACTATTGCTATTGAACTTGCTAGAGAAGGTGCAAATGTAGCAATCAACTACCGTAGACACGATACTGAGGCAAAAGAGGTTGCAAAAAAGATTGAAAAGCTAGGGAACAAATTATAATCACGCTGAAGGAATGTTTAAAAAGGTAATAAAAGAATTTAACGGTTTAGATATTCTTGTATGTAATGCTGGAATAAATATAGACCGTGTAATTTGGAAAATGAGTGAGAATGACTGGGATAATGTAATAAATGTAAATCTTAAAGGTTATTTTATATACAATAAATTGGCAGCTGCATATTTTAAAGATAAACGGTATGGAAAAATTGTAAATATAACATCAATAAATGGGCTTAGAGGAAAATTTGGACAATGTAATTATTCGGCATCAAAAGGCGGAATAATATCATTAACAAAAGCTCTTGCTAAAGAGCTAGGAAAGTTCAACGTCAATGTAAATGCAGTTGCACCAGGTATGGTTATGACTGAAATGGCTAAGAACATACCACCAGAATTTCTTCAAAAAGCAATAGATGAAACTGTATTAGGTCGCATAGCAACAACTCAGGATATTGCAAATGTTGTTCTTTTCTTATGTAGTGAAAAATCTAAACATATAACAGGTGAGGTAATAAAGGTTGATGGCGGTCAGTACATTTAAAAAGTTGGTGTAAAAGTGAAGGTTGGAATTGTTGGTATTGGACATGGAAAATTTGGAAATCGTAGCGATGCAACTGTTCAGGAGCTTGCTTTTGAACCATTTAAGGAGGCAATCGAAGATACAAATAATTTGACAAGAGAAGATATTGATGCTTTAATTGTTGGATCAGTTCCTGAATATCATATGCAACGTTCACTCCCTGGAGTTGTCGCAGAATATGTTGGAGTGAATCCTAAATCCACATGGCTTACTGAAGCTGCCTGTGCTTCTGGTAGTGCTGCCATTCGAACAGCCTATATGGCAATAAAATCAGGTACACATGATATAGTGGCAGTAATTGGAGTTCAAAAGATGAGGGAGCTATCTACCGAAGAGATTCTAGCCCTAATGGGAAGAGTTGGAGACGTCCAATGGGAATCAATTTTTGGAACCACATTCCCAGGATACTACGCTTTTTATGCAAATAGACATATGTATGAATTTGGAACAACAAAAGAACAAATGGCACTTGTTGCTGTAAAGAACCATTTTTATGGATCTATGAATCCAAATGCATTTTTTAAAAAGGAAGTTACAAAGGAAAGAGTACTTTCTTCTGATGATGTTGCATTTCCTTTAAAAGTATTTGATTGCTGTGCTAATGCTGATGGCGCAGCTTGTGTTATTATTACAAACGAAAGGCTTGCAAAAAAATTTAATGATACACCAATATGGTTAGATGGTCTGGGAGCCGCTTCTTCACAGATGTCTCTTCTAAGAAGGCCTAATCTTGTTGAAATCCCAAGTGCTGTCGAAGCTGCAAAGCAAGCGTATTTACAGGCAAAAGCAAAACCATCTGACATACAAGTTGCAGATGTTCATGATTGTTTCACAATAGCTGAAATTATGGCATATGAAAACCTTGGTTTTTGTAAAAAAGGTGAAGGTGGAAAATTCATTGAAGAGAAACAATCATATATTGGTGGTAAAACACCGGTGAATGTAGACGGAGGACTTAAAGCAAAGGGTCATCCAGTTGGAGCAACAGGTGTTTCAATGACTACAGAAATCGTAAAACAGCTTCGGGGAGACGCAGGAAAAAGACAGGTTTCAGGTGCAGAGGTCGGACTTACACACAACGTTGGTGGAATTGGTCAATATACATTTGTACAAATTCTTAGGAGGTAAAGATATGCCATTCAAATATTTTGGAAAAATAAACTTTACACCTTATACTAAGGTGGACAAATTTTCTGATTATCTTAAAGAAGGAAAACTTATGGGCAGTAAATGTAAGAAATGTGATGAGACTTATTTTCCACCCCGTGCAGATTGTTTGAAATGTTTGAATGATACATTTGAATGGATAGAGTTTTCTGGAAGAGGTAAACTTCACAGTTTTACGAAAATATATGCAGCTCCAAAAGGATTTGAAGATATCGCACCATATATCTTGGGAATAGTTGATCTTGAGGAAGGAGGTCGTCTCATAGCCTGGGTTAATGATATTCCAGAAAAAGAGATTAAAATTGATATGAAGATAAAGGTTGTACCAAGAATATTTGAAGAAATACCTGAGATTAAACTATATTACACAATTGAAAAATCCTAAGATTTTTGTTTCTTAAGAGGCTTTGGAAGTACCGCTTCCTTAAGTTTTTCATCAAACATATGTCCTTCTGCAAGAAGTTGTCTAAATTTTATGAAATCTATTACGTCTTTACCTGTGGTTTTTCTATTGTTAAATGCATGAAAGCCAAGGAACGCTTCAGTAGCCATGTTTGCTGAGAGCCAATGCCTATTTGCTAGTTTTGTTTGATCCCAGAAAAACTTCTTTTTCAAGCGTATACCATCAATGGATTTTATAAGACAGCCGGGCATAAGATTCGTATATGTCCATACAATGTCGTTAACCTCTTTATCAAGTAGTTGAAAATCTGTTGGTGTAGATTTCATAATTTCTCTTGCTTTTTTGAATTCTTCTCCCTTTAAAAATTCACCATAAACAATCTCACCGTCTTTCACATATCTATCTGTTATAACAGTTGGATTTCTTATGAACTTGTCATCCTTTTTTAGAACAGGTGTAACTTTGCTAACAAGACCAACCCTTCTCATTTTATATGCAGACCATAGCTCACAGGATATGCAGTTCCACATTGCATCCTCAATCCCAAGATACCACGGTAAAAAATCTGAGGAACCACCATCAGGCGCAGAACCATGTCTAGGACCGGCCTGACCAAAAATTGCAGTGTCTGAAGATACTGCTATATCACAGGCCATACCAATTTCCTGACCTCCAGCAACTCGCATTCCATTTACACGGCATATAGTTGGTTTTTTACAATTCAGAATTGAATCAACCATCCCATTAAATAGATCCATATATAATCCATATTCATTTGGTCTACCACTATAATATTCAGCGTATTCCTTTGTATTTCCACCAGTACAAAAATATAGCTGCGACTACACTTCTGTCCATTGATGCCTTATGAAATCCTGCAATTACTCCTTTTACCATATTTGTTGTATAAGAATTATATTGATTAGGATTATTCAACATAATCCATGCAGTATTCAACCCCTTGACCTTTTTTCCCTCATTGTCAACAATAGGTTTTAGCTCATAAATTATACTTGGTGGATCTCGACTAAAATATTCATCGCTCCATAAATCATGATCCTTTATTTTACTTTTGGCAACCACTCCAGTGACATCTAAATCCTCCCTCTTAATAGAACTGTTAAGGCAGAATGATGGCAATATTATTTATATTTTTTTAATTGTTGGCTACTTTAAACAAATAATATTATATACTTTATACCTTATCTCAAAAACCGGGGGAAAGATATGAAAGCTGCTGTTTTATATGGAAAAGAAGAATTAAATATTGTTCCTGATTTTGAAGATCCTGTTATAAAGGAATCAGACGTTCTAATTAATTCAAAATATACTGGTTTGTGCAGTACAGATCGCACCCTTTACCGTGGTTATGTTCCATTCAAACCGCCACTTATTATAGGACATGAAATCGCAGGTGTAGTTAAAGAGGTTGGAAAATCTGCCAAAAATTTAGAGGTGGGGGACCATGTAATTATTCCGCCGGTATATCCAGGTGTAAAAATTCTGTATTTATAGGGCATGGTGTACATGGTGGTGATGCAGAATACATTGCTGTTCCTTCAAAATACACATTTAAAATCAAGGACAGCGTTCCTTTGGATGAAGCGTGTATAATTCCAGATGCAGTTTCAACACCTTTTCATGCCTTGAAAAGTAGATCTGTTCCAACACACATAATTCAAAATTCTTCAAATCAAAAAAAGTTATTTGATCAATCAACCCATTGGTTAAAAGAAAAAAACGTTGTTGTTTTTGGTGTTGGAGGTGTTGGTGGACCAACTGTTAACCTTGCTGCGCGGTATTTTCAAGCAAAGAATGTATTAGCAGTAGATATTTTTGATAATAAACTGGAATTTGCAAAAAAGCTTGGAGCAACTTATACTGTAAATTCAAAAACTTATTTCGAAGAGAACAATATTTTACTAAACGAAATATCTGGAAGAGATAGAGCAAAAGCAATATCTGGTTTAGCAAAAAATATTACATCTAATTTTGCAGAAGATAAATTCCAAGTTGACTGCGTTCTTGACTGCTCTGGGGTTTCTGAAACCTTTCCAGTTGCAGTTGAAACAGCAAGCAAGAATCGTACTATTATTCAAGTTGGATGGCCACCAAAGCCAGTTAATGAATTTCTAAACCAAAAAATTATGGATAAATATATAACAATTAATGGTACATGGGCATGCCCGATGAACGAGATGGAAGAAATCGTTAAAGCCGTTGAAAAAAATAGTGTAGATTTAGATTTACTAGTTACAAACAAGAATTATACACTTGATAGATTAGAAAATGCAATTCATGATCTTGAAGCAGGTAAGATTCTGGGAAGGGCTTCTATTAGTATTGTTTGATTTTGGGTGATAGTATGGTTTATAAGACAATATTGGTAGAAGAAAAAAATTTGATTGGAAGAATTATTTTTAATAACTTACCATTAAATATACTTAATATTGAGATGATGAAAGAAATCAATCTAGCCTTTGAAAGCCCTTATTTTAAGTTCAAATGGTAAAGCATTCTCAGCAGGTGTTGATGTATCTGATCATACCAAAGAAAAAGTTGGAGAGATGATTAAAGTCTTTCATGAAATTTTCAAAAACCTTTATGATATCCATGCTCCAACAATATCAATTGTCAATGGAGCAGCTTTGGGTGGGGGCTGTGAGATTGCAACATTTTGTGATATTATAATTGCATCAGAAAAATCAAAATTTGGGCAGCCTGAAATAAAGGTTGGAGTATTTCCACCAATAGCTGCTGCAATATTTCCAAAACTTATGTGGAGTAAAAAAGCGTTAGAGCTTATTGTAACTGGTGATATAATCAGTGCAAACGAGGCAAAAGAGCTTGGGCTTGTTAACCATGTCTTACCTGTTGATAACTTTGAAGAAGAAGCCGAAAAAATAATTACAGAAAAAATTGCTAGTAGTAGTGCAATTGTTCTTTGGCTATCAAAGAAAGCATTTTTAGAAGGAGCCACAAAAAATTATTCTGAATCTATTGAGATAATCGAAGATATTTACTTAAATGAGCTTATGAAAACAAGCGATGTGTAAACCAAATCTTTACACAACATTTAACGTATAATTTATATATTGACTATTCTATAGATATAATATTAAACTAGGGGAGTTACACTTTGAAGCTTACTAAATTACTTACAAAATTTGTTACTTTGACAGTATTAATTTTATTTGTTGGTGTATATATTGTTCCATCGACAGGTAATTTCCCAATATTAAACAAACAACCAATCGAATTTATTATTCATGGTCCCACTCATGGAAAAGTAGGAATTTCATATGAATATATTATTTATTTAGATAATCCTAAAGGATGTAATATTTTGCTATCTATTAATTGGGATGATGGAGAATTTACAGATTGGATTGGCCCCCTTGATCCATTTGAAAAGGTGGTATTTTCGCATTCTTGGCCTGAATGTGATACTTTTACAATTCAAGCATTAGCTAGAGGAATTAATGATTCTCATTATTATACACAATTAAACGTCACAATAACATCCTTCAACACCTTGTTTGTAGGGGGTAGTGGATCAAATAACTACACAAACATTCAAGACGCAATAGATGATGCAAATAATGGAGATACAGTTTTTGTCTTTGATGATTCATCACCATATTATGAGAATATCTATGTCAATAAATCTATTAATCTAAAAGGAGAGGACAAAAATACTACAATTATTGAGGGCAATGAAGATGATATTGTTCAAATTTATGCTAATAATGTTAAAATGTCCGGCTTTAATATCAGATATGGTCGATATGCAATTAGAGTAATATCATCTTCGCACATTTTAATTTCTGATAACATTGTCACAGACAACTCCTTAGCTGGAATTTATCTAGCTAATTCTTCTAACAATACTATAACTAAAAATATAGTTAAGGATAATCTTCATGGCATCGGTATTCATTGGTCTATGTCCGGCTATGGGCCTTGCCTGTATAACAATATAACATTCAATAAAATCGTGAATAATACCCAAAGAGGCATTGATATGAGCCTTCATCATGAACATAACAAGATAATAGGTAATACAATTTCATATAACCAAAAATTTGGAATTA
>SMTZ1_10009938_pt1 | contig 11727 bp, 7 predicted proteins | sample DeeMarSWOR136_30_FD_25667 | JGI IMG/M metagenome (IMG submission 25667) | reverse complement strand
GTCTGAGGTTGACTTCTGAGAGCAGATAGAGAGTCATAACGGTTGCCTCGCTGATTTCGGCCGTGAAAAGATTTTCTTGAATAAACTTGACTTTATTGGTAACTCCTGCCTTTTTTGCGTTTTCCAGACTTTCCTTGACGCGCTGCGGGTCGATATCTATACCCACACCCCGGCAGCCGAACTTTTTTGCAGCCGTGATAACGATTCGACCATCCCCGCATCCGAGATCATAGAGCACATCATCTTTGCCTACATTCGCCATTTTAAGCATTTCCAACACGACTTCATCCGGTGTCGGGACAAAAGGCACGTCAGTCTGCTGATGTTCAGCAACAGCTATGCTCAGAAAAATAAGTGTTATTGCAGCGAATAGTCCGGTTAGAGATTTCTTGAAGTATCTTTTGTTTTTTTTCATTTGAGTCGCTCCTGAGTTAACAGTATCCAAATTTTTTTAAAAAAAATCAATCTGAATTTTGTTGGAATAAAAAATCTTTTCGCTCACAATGACATCCAAAAAGTGTTACAAAATTACTGAGCGCGTACATCTGGTCCTTTTTTGTTTGTTTTGCTCTTTTTTTTCTATTTGTGTATATTATTGCAAAAATTGAAATAATTAGGGTTAGTGAATGTCTAAAAATAGAGCAGTTCTCGCATTTATCCTGTTATTCATTATGGTGAACTCTGCCGCAATTCCTCAGGAGAAAATTCCTCCACCAGAACAACAAAAGGATAAATTGGTGCTTCAGCGAGTTAACGGTCCTGTCAACCTCGATGGAATGAGCGATGAAGATGCCTGGAAGGGAATCAATCCAGTGCCTCTCGTGATGCAGATACCAAATACAGGAAATCCTCCTTCCGAAAAGACAGAGGCCTTGATCGCCTTCGACGATGATTATCTTTATCTGGCTGGACGACTCTATGACAAGGAACCTTCAAAGATCCTGGCTACCTCCAAGCAGCGGGATTATCTTGAGGGTAACACAGACTGGTTTGGTCTTATTGTCGATACGTTCAATGACAAAGAGAACGGAATGGGCTTTTTTACCACTCCCACAGGTCTTCGTCTGGACGCTCTCATATTCAACGATGCCGAGGGCCTGCTGCCCCTGAATATAAGCTGGAACACTTTCTGGGATGTGGCCGTTATCCAGAACGATCAGGGATGGTTTGTGGAGATGAGAATTCCTCTCTCCAGTCTCCGGTTTCAAGAACAGGAAGGACGTGTAACTATGGGCTTGATCGTCTGGAGGTACATAGCTCGTAAATTCGAAGTAGTAATGTTTCCTCTGATCGACCCCAAGTATGGATTCTGGAGTTCCTGGAAAGTATCCCGTGCTTCCGAGATTGTTTTGGAAGGAGTCCGAAGCCGCAGGCCTCTCTACATAACTCCATACGGATTGGCTGGCTATAGCCAGGCTTACGACTTGAATGATGCGGAAACCGCTTATCTTTACTCGGATGAACCGAAGTTCGAAGCGGGATTGGATATCAAATACGGATTATCCAGTTATCTGACTCTTGACCTCACAGCGAATACAGATTTCGCCCAAGTGGAAGCGGATGACCAGCAGGTCAACTTAACCCGATTCTCCCTTTTCTTCCCCGAGAAAAGGTTGTTTTTCCAGGAGCGCAACAGCACGTTTGATTTTAACTATGGAGAGCCCAACCGGCTTTTCTACAGCCGGCGGATCGGGCTCTATGAAGAGGAGGCTGTCCGCATTTACGGCGGTGCCCGCCTAGTGGGCCGCGTGGGAGGCTGGGACCTTGGTTTCCTGGATATGCAGACCGCGCCTTTAGAAGGTGAAGAAAGCCTCCCTTCGGAAAATTTCGGTGTGTTCCGGGTCCGCCGCCGTGTTTTCAATCCGAATTCATACATAGGAAGCATGATCACTTCGCGCATTGGGGTGGATGGTTCTTATAATGCGGCGTACGGCCTGGACGGCATCTTCCGGGTTTCTGAGGATGATTACCTGTTGTTCAACTGGGCCCAGACATTTGAAAACGGCAAAGAAAACGACCCGGCTTCTCTTGACCCGGCGCGGATCCGAGTATCCTGGGAACGGCGAACACGGAAAGGCCTTGGCTTTAATCTCTGTTATTCACGGGCTGGTAGCGACTACAATGGGATGGCGTCCAGGTGAAAAGGCTGCTCTGCTGGAACACCAGCTTTTTGTGGACGGCTTTATTTTCACCCGGAATGAGGATAATTCCATAGAATCAGCGGAGATCGGACCAGGCTGGGCTTTTGAGAGTACGCCTTCTATGGTCTCAAAGGTATGTTTAATACCCCCATGGGGAGAGCTTTGAGTGCCATTTTCGATTTTGACGCCGGCTCTTTTTACGACGGCTGGAGAGCCACTGTCGGAGTGCAGCCTATCTGGGGGATTTCTCCAGAGTTCAGCCTTACGGGTATGTACCAGTTCAACCGCGTTGTTTTTCCGGACAGAAACCAGGAACTCACCGCGCATATTGTGAGAGCTCGGCTCCTGGCTACGCTGAGCACAAAATTCTCAGCCAGTGCTTTTGTCCAGTACAACAGCGCCATAGACGCTGTCATCGCCAATTTCCGCATCCGATACAACCCGCGCGAAGGTGTTGATCTTTATGTTGTCTACAATGAAGATTTCAACACTGATCGGTTGCGAGAAATCCCCAACCTTCCTTACAACAACAGCCGGACCATTATGGTGAAATATTCCTACACCTTTGTTTTCGACAAATAATGAAGGGGTCGCTTCTGAGCATTTCTGCTAGAATAGGAAAAAGAGGAGGAAAAAATGATTGACACAGGTCTTAAAGACAAAGTTGTGTTGGTTACTGGCGCAAATCATGGAATAGGTGCAGCTGCGGCGATGGCTTTTGCCGAACAAGGAGCCAAAGTGTTCATTAATTATCTTCGTTTATCGCCTGAAGAATACGGCAAGATAAGTCAGGATGAGGTCAAAAAAGCCACTGAAACTGGAAGGGCTTATTATTACAGGATGGTTACACAATCTGCAGACGATGTCATAAGAAAAATACATGATTTGGGTGGCGAATGTAATTCGTGGGAAGCTGATCTGGCTGATCCGGATAATATTCCAAAATTATTCGACAAGACAGAAGAGAAATTTGGAGGCGTAGAGATATTAATCAATAACGCTGCACATGATCAGTTTGACACTTTTCTTCCTGATGATGAATTGAAAAAAAACCCTCATTTTTTGGGTGAATACCCGATGACCACCATAAATGCTGATTCTCTTGACATACATTTTGCCGTGAATACGCGAGCGGTGGCTCTGATGATTGAAGAATTTGCCCGGCGACACATCGACAGAAAAGCAAGCTGGGGACGAGTTATCAACATAAGCACAGATGGAGCTTTTGCACACCCTTCGAATGTTTCCTACGGAGCCAGTAAATATGCTATCGAAAGCTACAGCCGAGCAGCGGCCGTTGAGTTAGGACCTTATGGAATAACTGTGAATGTTATTTCGCCAGGTGCGGTTCAAACGGGATGGATGACTCCGGAGATAGAAAAAACAATTGCCGCGAGTTATCCCTTGAAAAGAATCGGTAGGCCAGAGGATATAGCGAAAGCCATCATCTTTTTCTCATCCGAACAGGCCAACTGGATAACCGGACAAGTCTTGTATGTAGGTGGGGGAAATCGAATGGGATGAATTTTTTTTCCTGTAAAGATATTTGATGGAATTTAATATTAAAGGGAACCTAACCTCTCTTATCTGGATATTGGGGATAATGAAATTGGGAACTTTCCCCAATTTTCTTCTCATTAAGTGCTGTTCATACGACTAATTCAAATAGGGAGGAGCAGATTTGAGCCAAGGACTATCATTTTGTGTGAAGCTTTAGTTGTCGGCTTTTCGTTATTATCCATTCCAAATTTTGACTTGCGTTATCGGTTATAATTATATGTGGCTGTTGGAAACAAAAAATGAAGATAATCACTCCTAGTAGAGAAAGAAAGCTCTTATCACTGTCAGTCGTTCTCCTTTTCCTTTGGATAGCTGCACTCGATGTCTCTTTGTTCTCATCCTTTCTTCAAGAAACTCAAGATCAAAAGATTTATCACAATGTGGCAGTCAGCGCCATTTCTATAGCCGTCACAGTTCAAGACAGAAAAGGAAGGTTTATTAACGACCTCTTAGAGGAAGACTTTCAGATTTATGAGAACAATGAAGAGAAGGAAATAACCTATTTCAGCCACAATTTTGACGCTCCGTTGAGTTTAACGATTCTCCTTGATGTCAGCGGGAGCATGGCTCTTCAGGATAAATTGAGAGAAAGCAAAGAAGCACTCAAATATCTCATGAATTTCCTTCTCGACCGTCAAGACGAGGTTTCATTATTGATTTTTGCGGATGGAGAAGTGGAAGTGGCTGTGAAATTCTCTAATAATAAGAATGATGTTCTGGCTGTCCTGGAGAAAACCGAGGCGTATGGCCAGACAGCGTTAAATGATGCAGTCGCCGTGTCACCAGAATTTGCCAATAGAGGGGGTAACGAAAAGAGGGCTCTTCTTTTAATCACGGATGGGATTGAGAATGACAGCCAGTATTCTCCTGAACAAGCCATTGAGATTGCGAGAAGAGTGGACATCCCCATATATACCATCGGGTATAAGATTCCTTTGAGTGAGCAGTATTTAAAAAAATATAAGCGTTCTCCTGAGCTAACATCTTCCGGTATCATTGACTCTCTTGAAAGATTTTCTTCGGCCACAGGAGGAAAGGCATTTTTCATTAATCAAGCTGAAGAAATGGATGATGCATTGAGGAGGATTACTAGAGAAATCGGTCATCAGTATATACTCGGATATACTTCTTATAAAAGTCCAGAAAGTGAGTACCGGAAAATTAAAGTTATCACTTCAAAAAAGAAATATAGAGTGAGGACCAGGGAAGGATATTACAGCGGTGAGAAAAAAGATTCTCTGACGGGTGCGGCAAACTCAGAGCAAAGGCTAAAGATCAGATGAGAATTTATTTTAAAAATAACGCAGGAGAAGACATCATACGAAGACGCTTGACAGAAAAAAGGTCTGTGCTATGATTGGAAATGATGAATGGGGGAAGATGATCGCAAATAACCTATTTTTGGTTATTCATGAATAAAGAATGGAGGTGAAGATGAATAAAAAACAGATCACTTTTCTGGTGGCAGCTGTGGTTGTACTCGGCCTGTTGTCTGGAACGGGTTGTGCGACCAAAAAGTATGTCCTGGGAGAGGTGGCATCTCTGGACCAAAAAGTCGAAGGAATGGAAGGTACAATTGAAGAGAATCAGAAAAGAATTAAAGAACACGATGAACGATTAGTCACGCTCGGTTCGCTGATTACTCAGAATCAGTCCGAAATGAGTCAGCAGAAATCTGAATTGGATGGCAAAATAGATGAAGTGAAAAGATTTGCCCAGGGAAAACTGATACTTCAAGAGGTTCTGAGAAATGAAGAGGCAAAGTTTGAATTTAATAGTGCTGATCTCCCTGATGAAGCGAAAGCCATGCTCGATCAGTTTGTCCAGACGCTTATCGCTCAGAATAGGGGTTTGTATCTTGAAATTCAGGGACACACAGATAGCACCGGGGAAGAAGCGTGGAACGTGTTTCTCGGAAAGTTAAGAGCTGAAGCTGTGATGGAATATCTTCACAATACCTACAGCATCCCCCTCCACAGGATGGAAGTGATCAGTTACGGGAGCGCAAAACCGATCGCCGATAATGCGACTAGCGAGGGAAGAGCTCAGAACAGACGAGTGGTCATACTCGTGTATGAGTAAGGGGGACGTTCCCCAAGGGGACACCTTAGGAGTCCTGAAGGGGTCAAGTCTCACTGTTTGACTTTGCTGTAATCGAAGAGAGTTCATTTTTTTTGCTTTTTCCTGAAAAGAAGTCTGGCTCAAAATCCCGAGTGTCATTGCGGGTTTCTAAAGGGGTTGCGTCTTAACATTTAACATTTCTAAAATTGGGGCCTGTCCCCAATTTCCTTCGGGCACACTTCCCATTTTCAATATCGTAGCGAGCGAAGCCCGGCAATCTCTGAAAAAAAAGGAAAATTAGGTCTCTATTTTTCCCAATACTTGGAGATAAAGATTTTAAAATAATGCCTTCCATTTTCATTTGACTATCAATTGTTCCAGTGATAAAAGCTTTAGAGATAAGCATCCTCTAACAGGTTATTAAAGATGAGGAGTATTACTCTTTTCCAAAAAATCCCATTTCTGTTCCCCGAACATCACTTGATTCAAAAAAGGGAAAATTTACGTGAGTAAGCAAGGTCAGTCAGACATCTTTGCTCAAAGGTTACTCTCCATTGATGCGTTGCGCGGATTTGACATGTTCTGGATTATTGGCGGGCATTGGATATTTATTGGACTGTGTGCTGTATCAAAGAATCCAGTGACAGAGGCCATCAGCACTCAGCTCAGGCATGCGAAATGGGAAGGTTTCCATTTCTGGGATTTGATCATGCCGCTCTTTCTTTTTATCGTTGGAGTGGCGATGCCTTTTTCGTTCAGCAAGCGGCTTGAAAGAGGAGACAGCAAGAAGAATCTTTATATTCACGTCGCCATCCGTTTTGCGATCTTGTTTTTTCTGGGGATTGTTGCCCAGGGGAACCTTCTGAAGTTCGATCTCTCAAAACTTGACCTCTACTGCAACACGCTTCAGGCCATAGCTGCAGGGTATTTGATCGCCTCACTCATCATGCTTAACTTCGAAATCAAGTGGCAGATCGGAATAACGTCAGGACTTCTTCTTGTGTTCTGGGCTTTGATGGCGTGGGTGCCGGTGCCAGGTTACGGGGCAGGAGTTTTAACATCTGAAGGAAACCTGGCCATCTATCTGGATAAAGTGCTGCTGGGACGATTCCAGGACGGAACGAACTATAGCTGGATCCTGAGCAGCCTGACCTTTGGGGCCACAGTCATGATAGGAGTGATAGCCGGGCAGCTTCTGCGCTCAAAAAAGTCGCAGTGGATGAAAGTCGCCTGGCTTGCTGGGATTGGTGCAGGATGCATCCTGGTGGGATGGCTATGGGGTCTTGCTTTTCCCATAATAAAGCATTTATGGACGAGTTCATTCGTCCTGTTTTCAGGCGGAATATGCGTGTTGCTGCTGGCTCTGTTTTACATGATTATTGACGTCAAGGATTGGCGGAAGTGGGCCTTCGGCTTTAAAGTGATCGGGATGAACGCAATCTCGGTATACATGGCGACACAGTTATTCGATTTTCGCCGAATTGGGGATGTTTTTGTTGGCGGGTTGCTCCGGTTCATTCAACCCTGGGATGGTTTTCTGAGAGGATTGGCAGGATTTGCGGTGATCTGGTTGATTCTCTACTGGATGTACTCCAAACGGACTTTTATAAAAATATGATTTGAATTGGGGACAGTCCCCAATAATTCGATGCGGTTCCATAGCGTGTCAAGTTTTTGGTGTTAGATAATCCACAGAGATATGGTTTTTTCGTTTGTTGGTTGCTTCAAGAATTTTGCGCAGCGTTTTTTTCATCTGCGCCACGTTAGCGCAGAGAATCGAGAACATAACAAAGACAGCCACAGCGACAAAGATTATCGCCGTAATAATAACTATAGATAGAAAGGTTAGTTTTCCTACGATTTCGCTCATTTTAAAACCTCCGTTTAGCCCTCACCTAATTTAGTCGTTCAATAATCCAGAAAATTTTGAACGGATTGGCTGGTTCAGTTTGACTCTTGTCCTGTGAATTGATATTATCTTGCCGATAAATCAGGGGAACAACAGCCATAGATTGCGCTGAGCCGCACGCTGAAAAACATGAGTTAAAAATCCATTATTCAAGGGATGACAGTGACTGAAAAAAACCTGTTGCGAAAGACATGCACAATTGCATTCATTCTTATACTCATAGCCCTGTGGTTTGGAGCCTGCAAAGAAGGAGTTCTTCCCGAAAAAGACGGTAAAGATTTCAGGTTTGTCTTTGCCACCGATATCCATCTCATGCCGGATGACCTAGCGATTGAAGGATTCAGCCAGGCCGTTATATCCATCAACGATTTAAAGCCCCAGCCTCACTTTGTGATCATGGGGGGAGATCTGGTCGAAAATAAATACACTCGAACCCTCGAAGATGCAGAGAAAATGTTTGACCTTTATCATCAGACAACCATGAAGCTTCGCATGCCTGTGCATAACATCCTTGGCAACAACGACATTATTCGTATATCTGATGAAAGTGGCGGTGATTCCTCTCATCCTGATTACGGTAAGGGTTTGTTCAGGAAACGTTTGGGAAAGGGAGCGACGTACCATTCTTTTGATTACGGGGGCTGGCATTTTGTTTTGCTGGACTCTCTCGGAAAAACTGACAGTGGAGGTTACAGGGGCTACATTGACGATGATCAGCTCAACTGGCTAAAGGATGACCTGGACAAAACAGGAACCGAGAGACCGGTCTGTGTGGCTCTTCATATCCCGCTCGTCACATCATATATTCAGATAGAAAGAGACAACATGATCGCACCTCCAAGCTTCGCAGTTGTGAATAATGGGACGAAAGTCATCAGACTGTTATCAGGATACAATGTCAAACTCGTCCTCCAGGGCCATCTTCATATAGTAGAAGAAATAAAGTACAAGAAGACATCTTACATAACCGGGGGAATTTTAAGCGGCGCCAAGTGGGAGGCTCCGTCATGGCTAGGCCACCCCAATGGATTTGTGGTTGTTGATGTGAAGGGGGATGGATTCAGCTGGAAATACCAGTCTTATAAATGGACTTTGCCGGAAAAAGAATAAAATATAATTTTTACTTGAAACTCGTCTCTATTGAAGTAAAATAATCTCATCCCGAAAGTGAAAGCACCGTTTTCAAGATGGCGATGGCAGGGGATTACTACATTATTCCAAGACAGCTCATCATTCCAAAACTGGAAGATTGATAGAAAGCCGAGCTCTCTGCCTGAAATTCAGCCAAAGTTTTATTCGGGAATGGTTTACTTATATTTTTAAATCAAATTCAGGGTCCGTTTCTGAGGACCCGAGGAGGGTATTCATGAAGTATCTTAAAGGTAAGGGTAGACGGATGAAGGGTTTCTGCGTAATGGCTGTAGCGGTCCTTTTCGTTTTGGCTGGATTCGCTCAAATCTACGCCCAGGAAATCAACCCGGACATTTTCAGCCGACTGAGGTACCGCCATATCGGCCCCCCGGGAAACCGGACTTCTGCGGTTGTCGGCGTGCCCGGTGATCCCATGGTCTACTACATCGGTGCCTCATCAGGAGGAATCTGGAAAACCACTGATGGAGGCAACAGATGGTTTCCTGTTTTTGATGATCAGCCTTCACAGTCAATCGGCGCATTAGCCATTGCTCCTTCTGATTCTAATGTGGTCTGGGCCGGAATGGGAGAAGCATTTATCCGCAGCAATGTTTCCATCGGCGATGGCGTCTACAAATCCACAGATGCGGGACGGACCTGGAAGCACATGGGGCTGGATAAGACCGGACGGATCGGTCGAGTCGTGATTCACCCCGACGATCCCGATATTGTTTTGGTGGCCGCTCTAGGACACTGCTATGGACCCCAGAAGGAACGCGGTGTTTTCCGCACCACAGACGGCGGGAAGACCTGGCAGCATGTTCTCTTTTTGGATGAGAACACAGGTTGCTTTGAAATCGCCATGAATCCCAGCAATCCGCGGATTTTGTTCGCCGGGACATGGCCCTTGGTTATCCGGACATATGGAAGAGAAAGCGGAGGGCCGATGGGCGGAATATGGAAATCCACAGATGGTGGCTCCACATGGAAGCGCCTCACCGGCCGCGGACTTCCATCCCCTCCAATCGGCAAAGTCGGCATCGCCATTGCCAACAGCAATCCCGATGTCGTCTACGCCTTGATCGAGACCGGACACCCGAATCGTGGTGTTTTGTGGCGTTCGAATGACTGTGGTGAAAGCTGGAGACTGGTCAGCTATAACCGCATCCTGAATGAACGTCCGCATTATGCCTCCAGGGTCATGGTTAACCCGGGGGATGAGAACGAGGTCTATTTTGCCGCCAACAGCCAGAGCCGGACATTTGACGGTGGCTACACTTCAGAAACCGTGCGTTGGAGCGGAGATTGTCATGACATGTGGGCTGACCCGTTAGACCCAAACCGGTTCATGATCAGCAATGATGGTGGAGTCATCATCACCCGGAATCGAGGCGAAAGCTGGCAGAGGGTCACACTGGACATCGCTCAGATGTATCATGTCTATGTGGACAACCAGATTCCATATTATGTCTACGGCGGCAAGCAGGACGGTCCCGCCTATAAAGGTCCGAGCACGGGTGGAGGCTTCCGGTTCGGACGCGGTGAGTCCCAATGGCAAACCACAGCCGGAGGAGAGTGTGGCTTCATCATACCAGACCCAGTTGATCCCAACATCGTCTGGGGAGGAAGCTACAATGCCGTGCTGGAGCGGGTCGACTACCGGACAGGGCATATATACACTGCCCATGTCTGGCCGGAATCCATCTATGGGTCCCATGCAGCGGTGGCCAAGTATCGTTTCAACTGGACTTTCCCCATCCATATTTCTCCGCACGACCACAATAAAGTCTATGTCGGAAGTCAGCACGTGCACGTGACCACTGATAAGGGGCGAAGCTGGACTGTTATCAGTCCTGACCTGAGCACCAATGATCCGAGCAAGATGGGGCCTTCAGGAGGATTGACCAGAGATAACCTGGCCGTTGAGTACGGGTGCGTAGTTTTCGCCATCGCCGAATCTCCCGTAGAAGAGGGCTGCATCTGGGCCGGGACAAACGACGGCCTGTTGCATGTCACACGCGATGGCGGTAAAACCTGGACCAATGTTACGAAGAACATCCCCAATCTGCCGCCCTGGGGAACGGTCAGCAATATTGAGCCTTCCCGCTACGACGCAGGGACAGCCTATCTCACGGTGGATTTCCACCAGATGAATAACCGCGACCCGTTCGTCTATAAAACCACGAATTACGGAAAGAGTTGGAAGTCCATCAGCGAGGATATTCCCAAGAGCGTGTTCAGTTATGCCCACTGGATCCATGAGGACCCAGTGAGGAAGGGGCTGCTCTTCCTGGGAACCGAGAATGCCATCTATGTCTCTTTCAATGACGGCAAGGACTGGCTTCCTTTACAGAACAACCTGCCCCATGCACCAGTCCACCACATGGTGGTTCAGGAGCATTTTAACGACCTTGTGGTCGGCACCTACGGCCGCGGTTTCTGGATCATGGACGATATCACGCCTCTGCAGCAGCTCACAGATAGTGCCCTTAAATCCGATGCTCATTTCTTCAAGCCACGGGACGCTTACCGGTTGCACAGTATTGCCGGCGGACCCAGTGTCTTTTCCCGCGCCACCATCAATTACTATCTCAAATCAGATGTCAGGGGAGGTGCAAGACTCACCATCCTGGATGAACAGGGTCAGGTAGTCGACACTCTCCGGGGAACCGGCCAGAAAGGCATCAATCGAATCAATTGGAGCATGAGGCATCCCGGAGCCAGAGCGGCCAGACTCAGGACAAAGCCCCCTGGAAATCCGACAGTGGTCGAGGAAAAGAGGTTTGTGACGACCTGGACGCGTGAAGGCTGGTATCCCATTCTGAGCTGGGGAACCAGCGGAGGTTTTCGGGGATTCATGGTTGCCCCTGGGACCTATACATTAAAACTCAATGTTGGAGGGAAGGAATACACGCAGAAGCTCGT
>SMTZ1_10014631_pt1 | contig 11730 bp, 10 predicted proteins | sample DeeMarSWOR136_30_FD_25667 | JGI IMG/M metagenome (IMG submission 25667) | reverse complement strand
TATCAATTAATAACATGCACAACATTAAAATCATTGAGGTCGCAGGAAAAGTACAGGAAACGCAGGGTATTGCGACACTAAAATTTAACGAAACGCTCTCTGCAAAGCCGGGACAGTTTCTCATGGTCTGGATCCCGGGTGTTTCGGAAAAGCCGTTCTCGCTTTCGCATATTCCAAAAATCGGGATAACTGTAATGGATGTGGGTCCCTTTTCTCACAGGTTATGCGGTCTTTTTGCCGGAGATAGAATAGGAATCAGGGGACCTTACGGCAGGGGTTTTGAAATCCAAGATGGAATAAAAAACATACTTGCAATCGGCGGAGGCGTTGGAATTGCACCTCTTGCCCCGCTTGTTGAAGATGAAAAAAATAAAGATAAAAATTTTACAGTAATTATCGGGGCATTATGCTGTGATGATGTGCTTTTTGAGAGGCGGCTGAATAAAATTAAAAATTCGGATGTTATCGTGACTACAAACGACGGCTCGGCAGGAATTTGCGGCTATGCGACCGCTCCCCTCGCAGACCTCCTGAAAAATGAAAATTTTGACATGATTATTGCCTGCGGTCCTGAGCCGATGCTTTCCTGTATTCTTGAAACCGGGAAAAAATTTAAAATCCCCGTGCAGTTGAGTTTAGACAGGTATATGAAGTGCGGGATTGGAATCTGCGGCGCATGCGCGATTAACGGTCTTTGTGTCTGCAGGGACGGTCCTGTTTTTCTGGATTACGAACTTGAAAATACGGATTTCGGGAAATTCAAGAGGAGCAAATCGGGAATAAAAATAAATAATAAATAATATTATAATTTTTAATTTTAAATAAATTAAACAAGCAAATAAACAAGCATTGAAAAATGAAAAATAATCATCGCAAACTTGAGCATTTAAGGATTTGTATTGAAAAAGATGTTGAGACAAACAAGGCGGGCTTTGAGAATGTAAAATTAATTCACAAAATACTGCCCGAAATTGACTATGATAAAATTGATACGAAAATTACCTTTCTTGGTAAAAAACTGGACTACCCGGTAATTATTGAAGGCATGACGGGAGGAGTTCCCGCCGCAAAAAAGATAAATCGCGACCTTGCAGAAATTGCAGATGAATTTAACATCGGGATGGGAGTCGGGAGCCAGAGGGCTGCAATTGAAAACACGACACTTGCAAAAACTTACTATGTCAGGGACGCGGCTCCTGATATTTATCAAGGAATGCAAAAAAGCGTACGAAATGATTGAGGCGGATGCACTGGCACTTCATTTAAACCCGCTGCAGGAATGCGTGCAGGAAGAAGGCAACAGGAATTTTTCCGGCTTAATAGAAAAGATTAATTCTGTTTCAACGGATTTGAAAAAAGATAAAATACCCGTAATTGCAAAAGGCATAAGCACGGGAATATCTCCTGAAATTGCAAAAAAATTAAATGTATCCGCAATAGATACCGGCGGCATGGGAGGCACATCCTGGGCGCTTGTTGAAAGTTACAGGAAATTCGGGAACCCAAGAATAGGAAAATTATTTTCCGACTGGGGAATTTCAACTTCCGAGTGTGTTGCGAATTTATCCGGAATTAAGACACCGATTATCGCATCAGGCGGGATAAGAACAGGGATTGATGCCGCAAAATCAATTGCTCTCGGTGCGAAATGCACAGGGATGGCACTCCCGTTCCTGAAAGCCGGAGCATCAGGCGGCAAGAAAGGCATAAGAAAATTTTTAAATGATTTTATCAGGGAGTTTAAAATCGCGATGTTTCTTACAGGGTCAGGGAAGGTGAGCGAATTGAAGGGGAAGGTTGTGAGATGAAATTTAAAATAAAATAAAATAAAAATAAAATAAAATAAAAATAAAATAAATTAAATTAAAATTAAAAATGCACGAAAAACCCGGGAGGACAACCACAAGAGATATTATGAACCGTAATGTGGTTTCTGTTAACGAAAACGAAAACCTGGAAAATATAGCAAACATAATGTCTGAAAAAGAAATCGGGAGCGTAATTGTCGTTAATGAGTCAGGCGAGGCGAAAGGGATAATAACCGAGAGGGATATGATAAGAATAATTGCAAGAAGCGGGAGAGGATTCTTTAATTTAAGCGCAGAGGAAGTTATGTCAAAGCCGCTTGTCACAATAATTCCTTCAACTGATATTGAAAAAATTGAAAAAGAAATGAGAAAAAGAAATGTAAAGTACCTGCCGGTTGTTGAATCCGGGATGCTCGTTGGGATAGTGACTTTAAAGGATGTGATTAATTACCTGGAATACAGGATAAATTACCTGACTTTTAAATAAATGAATAATTTATAGTTGATGTCATAACAAATCAGACGAAAATAAATTATAAAATTAGATCAATGTGGATATATTAAAATTAAAATTATAACTTGTCTTTGAAAGTTAATTAGATTTTTGTCTTAATAAGTTTTTTCTCTTATTGAATTAAAATTATGAAAAAAATAAAAAATTACCGATAATTATAAAAATACATTTATATTATTTTAATAGAGAGAATATTTAATATATAACAACAATAATTAATTAAAAAGCATTTATACTTTAAATGCGTATAATATACTTATAGGATATAATTATAATAAATCCTTTAAATAAACGAGGTGAAAAATATGGAATACATACAAATTAATGATTCAAATAAGGATGTGATTCTAGAGCTTTTTGGCAAATCTTTGGATGCTGATGGTTTTATTATTGAAACGAAGAATAAAATTAGATTAATATGTCCGCATTCAAACAAGTATATACGAGGAAATGATTTTTCTATATTACCCAATAGTGCTACTTTTGTAAATAACAAACCATATTGTTTTGCCGAACATATCGTTTCCCACAGTAAATAGAATAGAACACTATTATGGCAAACAACAACACTGACATAGAGAGAAAAGATTCTAATAATAAATTGGATAACACCAAAGAGCAGGAGATTCTGGGCATACAGGTTATTAGTTCAATAGTTTCAAAAGTAGAGATGGTAGCAGATCCTTCAACGATTCTTTCTGCAATAAAAGAAATTATCTTCTTTTATCGACTCCTGCCTGAGGGATGGAAAAGGAGGGCATCAGACCTTTTTTTAAAACTTTGGAATAAAAGAAAAGTAATAATATCAACTGATCCAGAGCAACCAAAAAAAATTTATGAAGTTTCGTTTGGTGACGGTAAATTGGACAAATTATACAAGTCAGTTTCTAAAAAAGATCAAGCGATAATGTTGCAGGGAAAATCCATGCTTGATTTGATAAATAAAGGATTGCACTCGGATTCTGATGAAATAAAAAAATATGTTGAAGAAAGATATCATCACAGGGGGTTAAATGTAGTTGATATGATGACAACAAAAGATATAGAGTATCTGATAGAGGATATAAAAGAATCATTTACTAGTAAAGATTATAAAAAATTGTTTGAGGAGTGGGTTTCAAAATATGACTCTATTGCATTATTAGTCTCTCCATCAGAATTGAGTAACATAAATATAGTTAAATCAAAAATAAAGGAAATATCCGCAAAAACCCCGAAAGATTATGTGTTGATAAATCTCTCTGGAAAAATGGATGATTGTGCCGCATTATTGACTATAATTTCAAATTTGAAAGAAGAAAAAGAATTAAACTATTCCAAAATGGAACATGATATATCCGATTCGGGCTTTTGTAAATCGTTAAGAGTAAAATTACTTTTCAAAAATAATTAAATTTTAATTCCCGGTTGGGGAATAATTTTATATAACAAGGTTATATCAGAACATGAGTTCTGATAAACTTATCTTTAAATTAACACCGTCCTTATATCCTTATCACTAATTTAAATTTCACAATCAATAAATATATTCCCAACATTAATTAATTTTAAATTTAATATTAATAATAAACACTGCCGGATTTATTCAACCGTGCAGGTATTAATTATTAATTTTATTTCTAAATGGTTGTGTCGTGTACTATAAATTTAAATAAAATAAAAAAATGCCCGGGAAAATCAGGAAGTCAAATGCAGCAGGTATTATGAACAGCAATGTAGTTACTGTAAAGGAAAGTGAAAACCTTGAAAATACGGTAAAAATAATGGCAAAAAAAGGAATCGGAAGCGTTATTGTTACCAATAACGGCGAAGCTTCTGGGATAATAACCGAAAGCGACATAATAAGAATACTGGCAAAAAAAGGCAGGCACTTTTTTGATTTGCGCGCGGGAGAAGTTATGTCAAAGCCGCTTGTCACAATAATTCCTTCAACTGATATTGAAAAAATTGAAAAAGAGATGAAAAGAAGAAATTTAAGGCATCTGGCTGTTGTTGCGTCAGGAAATGTTGTCGGGATAATAACTTCAAAAGATGTGGTTGATTACCTGGGAAAATGGAAGTTCTGAATGAAAAAATCAAAAAAACTCCCGGTTTACAACTTGCGAATCAAAGCATGCGTTTTTGTGCTTCGGACACCCTTAATTTTTGATAAATTCTCAAGGATTTTGTCAAGACGCTTGTTTGTTGTTTCAATAATCAAGTCAACATCCCCGCTTACACGATGTGCCTTTTCAACAACATTTGCTATTTCCCCGTAAGTTTTTGTTCTTCTTGATAAAGATAGCCATTAATATTAGATATGCTGCCATCGCTACGCCCAAAAAGAATACCCTGTTGATTAAATTAATGTCTATTAAAATAATGACCGGGATTATATAACTTGTTGTAAGAATTATTGGTCTGAATGAAATGCTTTTTGTGAACACGACAAAAATAAAGAACGCAATCAAGATATACGCTATAAGGGATACTTTCATTACTTCCTTTATCTCCTTTTCTCCAAGACCGGGAGTTATGGGATTTATAATAAAGTTTTTTGCATAAAAATTAAATTGCACATCCCTTTTGAAATAATAATCCAATATTTCTTTTAATGCATTTTTATCTAAATAATATGCTTTAATCATTAATAAATTTTTATCCTCATCATATTTTATGCCATCGGATGTTATATTGAGTTTTTCGGATAATTTTTCGATCTGGTCTTCTTGCAGTCTTTCATATAAATTCACCTCTGCATAATCAAAGTTATTCAAATCTCTAAAATATTTTTCAATGATTTTTATTATATCCTCCTGATTTTCACTGTCAATTCCGGTTGTTGTTTGAATTGTCAAAATTCTTTTATTTGAGGTAACTTGTTTTTTTATATAGATGTTGAGGTCATCCAAACCGCGCGCAGATAACTCGTTTTTTAAACTTTCTATTTTATCTGCCGAAACATTCTGGTTGAGAATTATATCAATCGAAGTTCCTCCTTTGAATTCCATGCCCGACAAAAAGTTAGAAAGCAGCAATAAGATCACAGCAGCAATTACTATAAGTACAAATAGTAATTTCTTGTAAATTATAATCCTTGCTAATCGAGCATATAAATCATTGAACATATTACTTGATCAATTTTTATTTAAAACATGAATTTATCACTATTTTTTACAACTTGCGAATCAAAGCATGCGTTTTTGTGCTTCGGACACCTTTAATTTTTGATAAATTCTCAAGGATTTTGTCAAGACGCTTGTTTGTTGTTTCAATAATCAGATCAACATCCCCGCTTACACGGTATGCTTTTTCAACAACATTTGCTATTTCCTCATACGCCTTTGTTCTTAATCTTGAGTCTAATTTGACCATGATATACACCACCTCGGCGCCGATTATGCTTCTTGCAATCCCGAGGAATTCATCATCCGTAAGCGCGCTCTTTCTTGACTCAGCAACCGCTTTTACCTCAGCCAGTATCTTTTTAACCGCGTGTTCATCGGCTTCAATTCCGTATTCTTCAAGTTTTGCTTTCACCGCATGTCTTCCCGACATCTTACCGATAACAAGAACCCTTTTATTCCCGACAAGTTCGGGGGCAAATGTTTCATAAGTATATGGAAATTTAATAATCCCGTGCGTGTGAATTCCCGATTCGTGGCGGAACATGTTTTCACCGACTATCGGCTGGTTTTTTGCTACTTTCATGCCGGATGCCTTTTCAACAAATTTTGATAAGTTTACAAGGTACTCGGTTGTGTATTTATTGTCAATCCCGTAAAGCATTTTAAGCCCCATTATCATCTGCTCAAGAGAAGCGTTTCCCGCGCGCTCGCCAATACCGTTTACGGTTGTTGAAACATACTCGGCGCCTGCTGCACATGCCGCAATTGAATTTGCAACCGCAAGACCGTAATCATTGTGTGCGTGGATTTCAACCGGGATTCCCGTATCATTGAGCAATTTCTTTGTAAGGTAATACGATGCCTGTGGATTTAATGCGGCAACCGTATCGCACATCCTGAGGCGGTCGCCGCCTGCCTTCTTACACGCATCCGTGAATTTTAATAAAAATTTATAATCCGTCCTTGTCCCGTCCTCTGCATTAAATGAAACATAAAGCCCGTGGTCTTTTGCGTATTCAATCGCGGGAACAATCATGTCTATTACCTCATCCTCTGTTTTTTTTAATTTATGCTTTAAATGGATTTCGGATGTTGCAATTGAAATTGCGACGGCATCACACCCCGTTTCAAGAACCAGGTCAATTTTATCTTTCATTGCGGGAGACCAGCACATAATACTCGGACCTAAATTTTCCCTGACAATTTTTTTAATAATATCTCTTTCATTTTGTGAAATTATGGGAATTCCCGCTTCAATCTGCTCGACACCGATTTCTGCTAACCTGCGGGCAATCTCCAGTTTTTCATACTCATCAAAGATAACACCTGCTGTCTGTTCTCCGTCGCGGAGTGTCGTGTCATCTAACTTAATATCTCTAAAATTAAATTTACTTTTTACTTCATCATCAAAATTATACGGGGATACATAAGTCATTGTTCGTTTGTTTATTATTAATTAAATTTCAATTTGATTCAACCTCCGGGAAGGTTGATAATCACAGCGAATCACGGCGAACCGGGGGTTTTTATCAATAAAATTAGAAACCCCTATAATGTGTTTTGAGATATTCATCCCAAAGCACGCATCGCATGACATGACTCTGCAATTCACAGGTGGTGCCTGCAAATCAATTATTATTAATTAAATTTCAATTTAATTATATCACAAACCCCTGCAAAATTTTTATCGTTAATTATCCCGTTAATTATAAAATAAAAAATAAATTCCTGTTCTTTTCTATCAAACCCGCATGCAGGGAACTTTAAATATAATTTTAAATTTTAAACACAGGCAGGATTCTTTTGGGAATAAAGAGTATTTTTCGTAAATTTGCATGTTGATTGGCAGGGATACTTTGAACTTTAAATGTGCATTTTTGGGTATAAGGAAATTGTTATACCTGAAGTTTTTGCGACAGCGAAAATCCGGGCGAACGAAGTGAGCCGGGCGCACCCCTGTATGCGGTGGTTGGAGCCATATTTTTATTTTTTATATCTTGAATTTCTCGCCTAATTTGAAGCCCTCTTTCTCAACATCAAACCTGAAGATGTCTTTTTTGTGTTCACTCCCTCTCAGTTTCAGAATGTTCAGGAGTTTCATCACGCTTTGTTCTCTTTCAACATACCGCAGGATAATAATCCCGTCTATGACAGAACTCAGCCGCATCTCATTGGTATCAAGCCCGGCAAGTAATTGTTCCTTCCCGGCTCCAAAACTTCCAGGGGTTAAATAATTCACAACACAGGTAACTCCAAGCGTTTTGAAGAATGTTGAGAGTTGTATCCAGAATCCTCTTACCTTGTCTTTATCCATGGTTGCCGATTCAAGAGTTGAGATAGAATCAATCACAACTCTCTTTGCCTTAATCTCGTTCACAGTGTTTAATATCCGGTATAATAATTTATCGGGACTAATGTCCATTAACGGTGCTGTAACAAACTTTAATTTTCCCTGTTTTTCATATTCCTCAAAATCCCATTTACCGTGATCATGCTCTAATGCGGTTTTCTTTACCTGTGTAATAGGTTCTTCCAGGGCAACCCAGACGCCGTTTTCACCCTGCTCAAAACCTTCTATTAAAAAGTGCATGCCCAGTGTTGTCTTGCCGGTTCCGGTGTTTCCTCCAATCAATACCATGTGTCCCTGCGGAATCCCTCCGCCAAGTGCATCATCAAGCCCTGCAACACCGAATTTTCCCCTTACTTTAAGGTCTATTTTTGCCACGCTCCTGTCAACCGGGATTTTCGGGTAAATAATCATTCCGTCATTTGTAATTTCAAACTCATACTCTCCGCTCCTGTAATCCGCCCCCCTCATTTTTTCTACAGTAAGGGTTCTAATGATTTGATTTTGTCCTGCTTTTGTGCCTAAACTGATAATTCCGTCAAGCACAAAAGTTTCAAAATCCTTTCCACATCCCATGTCCTGTTCTTTTGAACGCTCTGCCGTGAATATGGATGTGCACCCCATCTTTTTCACGGCATCCCTTATCCTGTGCAGACCGTTCCTTATCGCAATATCCAGTTTCAGATGTTCAAACTGTAAAAGCAAAATCGCCCCGGGGTCTATCACGACACGCTTTGCACCAATCTCCTCTACTGCCTTTTTTATATCTTTTATAACCGTCTCCAATCCGAATTCCGTTGTTTTATCAGCAATATCCGTAATCCATCTTCTGCTCACATCAACGATCCTTAACTTATCTTTTTTGATTAAATCTTCCATATCACAGAAAGATTTTGCATTTTTAATCAAATCCCCCGGGCTTTCTTCGCATGCAACAAAAACACCCGGCTCCCCATTTTCTATGCCTCTTCGCAGAAATTCTATTCCAAATACGGTTTTCCCCGTACCGGCTGCTCCCTCTAAGAGAATCATTTTTCCTTCCGGAATCCCGCCCAAAAGAACTTTAATATTAAATTTTTATTTAAAAATAATTTTAAAGCGAGGAATGCCGCATAACCGATATATACGACAAAAATGTCTTTTGTTTCATTGCAGGGTTTACGAAGCAATTTTCCCCCGGGTTATACGAGGATTTACGAGTAATACTAATAAATGTTTGAACGGAGTGAAAGGAGATAATCGCGAACGATAGCGAAGCATATTTAGGCGAATGTCTAAAACGGAATCCGGCAGAATATGCAACAAAAATGTCAGATATATTCCTTATTCCTGTATGAAATTTTATTAACCGTATTTTGATTTAAAAATTAATAAATAAATTGTGTTTAAATTGATTTTTAATTCTTTTCCTTTACTTAAAAATCACTATGCTTTAATTTTACTTATAATTTCAATCGCGGTGAAATTCTGAAATTTAGATTTAGTGGCGTAAATTTAATTTATAAAATGCCGTTAGACAATTTTAATGAAAAGGCAAAGAAAAAGAATGCGAGAAGCATGATACCGAAAAAATCAACAAACGGCTTTGCAAGAAGTTTGCTTTACTCTGGTAACCCGGAAGAGGCAGCTGTTAAATTGACCGATTTGATAGATAATAATCATAAGATCGGGGACTTCAAGACCTCGGATGCGGTTATGGAAGAGTTTATGATGTCGCCGAAAAAGGCGGTTGATGTCCTGGCGCATGTTAATCCTGACAAAATTGAAAGGTGGCAAATTCCCCTGATGATTGATGCGCTCAGGCGTGTATGTGAGGGAAATTATGATCTTTATTTTATGGTTAAGGGAGGCGATGTTTTTGACTTCCTTCACAGGATGGGCATGCACCTGTCCTCCGATGAGGTGAAGATGTCCAGAGGTCCGTTTGAAATTGCAAGGGACAGGGCGATAAAAGATGTAAACAACAAGTATGGGAAAGAGATATACAAAAACTTAGATTTTACCGCGCGGGATGCCGCAGATGCGGCTAAAAAAATCGGTTATATTTCAACTGACAATGCAGTTCGTATCCTGCTAAATCTCCCGGATGCGGCAGGCGCAATCCTTAATGTTGAGAGAACATTTAACCCGGAGAAAACCGAATCACATAAGAGCAAGCTGATTGAAGACAAAGCAAATGAAATTCTGAGCATGCACTCGGATTATGCAGTGTCTGAAATTATAAAGATGGAAATAGAAGGCAGGCGAAAACCTCCCGCATTCACTTTACCTGAGCTTCTAAATGGTATGTATAAGATAGACTTTAAAGGGGCGGGAAAAATTGAAAACAAAATCAACCCGATCATTGCGGAATTGGAAAAAAAGACAGCCGACAGACCCGTTGATTATACGATAAACGAGAGTAAAGAATCAAGAGCAGATGTCATCTCAAGCGGGGTTGACTCATTAGCGAAAAACATATTGAATGTACTTGATAATAAAGGCATGAAAGTTAAAACGCCGAAGGTTGGGTATACTGATCTGGGCTGCGGCAATGTTTTGTTCTGCATTGAGTTCGTAAGCCGGGGGGAATTTGTATCCGGGCTGTTTGTCCTTAACAGCGGGGAAATCTTCAAGTATCCTGATTACTATACCGGAAAAGATTCATGGATAAGTATTGAGCAGCTGCCGGAATTCTTTGAAGAAAAGATTAAAGAATCAATGTATAATTCGGAGCATACCGCACAAATAAATGAAAGGTTATGTAAACTGCACGAAGGCAAATCTCCCGGCGGGTATAGTTCGGATGAATCGTACCTGAAAGTTAATGATGCGGCAGAAAAAATAGTGAATCTGCTTGGTGATGGTCTCGTGCTTACGGCGCCGCCTGAGGTAACCAATATTTTTTCAGGAAGCGAGATTATTAAGTTCGGGATGGAGTTGCAGATTAACGATAGGTACATTACCGAATCATTTGCCGTTACCGGGGAAAACCGTATTTTACACCCCGGCGGAGAGAAAGTTAATTTAGAGAAAATTCAGGATTTCTTTAAAAAGAAAATTGAAAAAATTGAATGCCGGTCATCCGTGTATGTTTCTCATCCCGCTGTCGGGATAAAGACGCGAGGGGTAAAGCCAAAAGCAGATGATGCGGGTTTCTTCCCGGCAAGCATTCCCGGCAGGGTCAATGCCTTAGCGAAAGATATGGTTAAGACGCTTACTGAACAGGGCATAGAAGTTGAAAAGCCCGCGAGAGGATATAAAGAATTGGAAAAAGGCACCATTTTGTTTGGCATGGAGTTCATGAGCGGGAGTGAATTTGTATCCGAGTGGTTCGTTATTAAGGGGGGCAATAACCTCTTCTTCCCATGGCCGGATTATTACCTCAAGCCGGGAATTAAAGGAATATTAACCGGGGATATGCCGGAATTCTTCAGAGTGCAGGTACTTAATCAGGGCGGTGTTGACTCGGGCATGCTAAAATCAACGGAATTTAATCATAATCCGGGAAAAATCGCGCTGGAGACAAATACCTAAGCGGGGAAAATAGACCTCTGATTTTCAAGGTATTTTTTTGTACTTACGCGATTGGTAAAGCCCCGGCATAAGGGCAATGAAATTAAATTTTTAAATAAATTACCGGGTATTTCTTTTTGAAATTTCAACAATATTTTTTGCAAGATTCCTGACCGTTTCCATTCCCGATTTATCTTTCAGAACATCTCCCGGGTTTCTTGCAACGGCAATTCCCCCGAAATGCGCGGTCTTTTTGTCCGAAATCACGAGCATTTCATGTATCAGCATCCAGTGATGAATCGTCTGGATTGTGAATTCCTGCCCGCCGTTCCTGCTCCCCCCGACAGCAATTGCACCTCCGATTTTACCACTCAACTTAAAACCGTGCCTTCGCATCGGGAGGGTCCTGTCAAATAATGATTTTAATTTTCCCGAAACAGAGCCGAAATAAGTCGGGGA
>SMTZ1_10008405_pt1 | contig 11730 bp, 11 predicted proteins | sample DeeMarSWOR136_30_FD_25667 | JGI IMG/M metagenome (IMG submission 25667) | reverse complement strand
TCGTATCCTTTCTCGTCAACATTTCCGTCTCCCCTCATTGCAGCAAGTACGTCAAAGGATCCACAGGGCTGTTGTTCTGCACAACCTCAAAGTGTACGTGTGGCGCAGTACTCTTGCCGGTATTACCGGAGTATGCAATCGTCTGGCCACGCCCTACCCGCTCCCCCTTCACTACTAGCAGTCTATCGTTGTGTGCGTAAAGTGTTTTTATTCCATATCCATGATCAATCCAGACATAGTAACCGTAGATATTATCCATGCCGGCCTCTAATACGTGTCCTGAAGCCGCTGCCCTCACCGGCGTTCCCCGATCGACAGCAATATCAATTCCCGGGTGATACTGCGGATCCGTCTCCCTCCCTGCGATATTAAATCCCTTCGTTATGTATCCTCTCACGGGCCAAAAACTGGGAATCGATCGTAGAATCTCTGAGTGCTCGTCGCGAAGCGCGTTGTTGTTTATGATTCCGTTCGCTGCTGCCTGTATCGTCAGGCTATCCCCCTGCCCGACCCCCAGCCCTAGCATCTTCCGTACCTGCAGGTTCATCGAACGAATTTTTGCCATGTTCCTCAGGATTTCTCCTATCTGTTCGTTTCTCTTCGTGAGCTCACCAACCTGTCTTTCCAGGAGAACCGTCTCGCGTGTCCTGAGTAGTAACTTACCATACGTTGAAACAAAAATGATCATGACGACAGCACCTGCCGCAACAACCACCAGCATGGTATAGAAGAGTCTGTACGAAATGCGGTACGTCCTCGTTTTTTTCAAATCGTGAGGAACTATGATAATTGAAAAAGTGCCCTTCTTCATCACGCTGCTGGATTTATTCGTTCACCGGGTAAACATAACTCAAAGCTGAGACGGACGTCTCGCAGAAGCCGTTTTCACCCTAGAACTTTTTCTCCACTCCCATCTTTTCAAGAATCCTCTCGAGCTCCTCGTTCGAGTAGTACTCGATCGAAATCACGCCTCCCTTTCTCCTCGGTGTAATTCGTACTCTCGAGCCGAGGTGTATTTCCAGTTCTTCCTCGATGACCCTGATCTGCGGATCGATCTTTCGGAGTCCCCGCCGTCTCTTCACTCCCTCCTTCCGTGTCGCAGTCTGCTCCACCTCCCTGACCGTCATCCCTTCGGCAATGACGCGCTCCGCCCACCGTAACTGTTCCTTATCACCCTCAATAGACAGGAGAGCCCGGGCGTGACCGGAAGTAAGCTTCCCGCTCGAGATGAGCTCTATTACCTGCCCTGGCAGAGTCAAAAGCCTCACCGTGTTTGTGATGGTGCTCCTGTTCTTACCCAGTATACCGGAGATTTCAGGGGCAGTCAGCCCGAACTCATCCATCAACGTGCTGTAACCCCTCGCCTCCTCTATAGGATTCAGATCCTCACGCTGGAGGTTCTCGAGTAAGGCATATTTCAGGGACTGAGATTGTTCGAGTTCCCTGACTATCGAAGGAATTGTGGCCTTGCCCGCTATCCTCGCCGCTCTGAGTCTCCGTTCACCGATGACGAGTTGGTAACGATCCCCGACCCTCCGAACAACGACCGGTTGCAGCACCCCGTGCCGCTTTATCGAAGTTGCCAACTCTTTGAGATGCTCTCTGTCGAAGTCAGTTCTCGGCTGGTACGGATTTGGATCGATACGATCGATATCGAGCTCCTTCACCCTCTCTGTTTCCGAGACGGTTTCCCTCAGATCTTGCGAAATGAGTGCCTCTAAGCCTCTGCCAAGCACCCTCTTCCTCACCTCACTCACCCCCTCTCATTGCATGTATCTCGAGGCCTTCTCTTTTGTCAAAAGGCCTCTCCGCTACCATGCCCTGTTTTTCCAAGAATTCTGCAGCGAGCTTGAGGTAGCTCCGTGATCCCGCACTCTGGATGTCGTAGAGAAGCACGGGACGCCCAAAGCTGGGGCACTCGCTCAATCTCACGTTTCTCGGTATGATAGTATCGTAAACCTTCTCTCCAAAATAGGATATAGCCTCATCCGCAACCTGACTCGAGAGATTGAGACGCCGGTCGAACATGGTGAGAAGCACGCCTTCAATCCGTAAGTCCGGATTGAGGTGCTTCTGGACCATTCGAATCGTGCTCAGGAGCTGACTGAGCCCCTCAAGGGCATAGTACTCGCACTGAATCGGGATCAGAATTGAATCAGCAGCAGTAAGTGTATTTATTGTAATGAGTCCGAGGCTCGGTGGTGTGTCGATGATAATGAAGTCGTAGTCTTCCCTGATCTCCACGATAGCGTTCTTCAACTTCATTTCACGGGCTATCTGCGATACCAACTCTATCTCTGCACCTGTCAACCGTGGGTGTGAGGGAATAACATCCAGGAGTTCGACCTTCCTCACTGCCTCTCTGGCATGGATATCCCCTATCAGAACCTCGTAAATTGTTTTTTCCTCATCATCTACCCTTACTCCCAGGCCGCTGCTTGCATTCGCCTGGGCATCGATATCTATCAGGAGCACCGTCTTCTCCGCCGCGCCCAGGCTGGCGCTCAGGTTGACTGCAGTGGTGGTCTTTCCCACCCCTCCCTTCTGGTTGGCAACTGCCACTATCTTGCCCATATCCCCTTCTTCCTCATCTACGAACCTGTTCCATGACCGGAGGGTCGCTGAGCCAAGGAATGAATCCTACATACGCTTTGATTGTACCCGGAGAGTCATGCTTGTCATAAATGATACTCAAAATTGAAGTTGTATCCTGATACGCAAGTCCCCAGAAGTTATGCTCCGCCCTCACAGAGTCTTCACGTTCATAGTTGAAGAGCTCGATTGCATAACCTCCCACCAAATCGCCGTTATAAAAGATGGAGTTATGATGAATGGTAGGCGCCACCCAGCCTGTCAGATAAATGCCGTTTTCACCATTGTTCGCAACGACACATTCTTCTACCGATATTGTATAGGTGTCGTTTACGGCACTCATATAGATCCCCAGACCACTATTGTACCTGATCGATGACCACCGAATCGTCGCCACAGAGTTTTGAATGCTTACCCCAGATCCGTTATCCCATATTGTGCTGCCTCGTACCACTCCTTTTGAGCCGTTGATGATTGCCAGACCAAAATTTAAATGGGTTGAAACAGTACAGCTGTCGAGTGTTATCTGGGCTCCATCCGATACCAGAATACCGTCTTCCGAAGAGTAGACGTAGAGGTGGTTGAGATCCCCTACCGCCCCCTCCCCCGTGATGACTATGCCACTCCAGAGGCCCGTATCGTACGAGCTCGAGTTCGGACCGATCGTCACCTTCTCACTGCTGCTTCCCTGAACCACCAGGCTCCCCGAGACATCAAATCCACCGAACTCGCTGTCGATCAGTATCGTTACTCCCGGTCCCAGTGTCAACGTCACATCGGATGGTATGTTGAGGAGTGATGTTTCGTTAAGAATGTATACATACCCCGAGTCGCCCAGAGCCAGCGAATTTTCGAGTGGAGACGGAACTAAGGCTCCGACGTCCACGTCGACGCTTCTCGAGCTCTCCTCAATCTCATCGCTCACAATCAGCGTAATCCTCACCGCGCCTGGTGTCTCGGGGGCTGTCCACTCGACATGTTGGCCCCCACCGTTTGAAGGGTTGAATGTCCCCGCTGTCGCCGTCCACCGATAGGTGATTGGGTCCCCGTCGAGGTCGTTTGCAAGACCACTCAACTGCAGGGTGCCGCCCGTCCAAATGGCCCATCTACTCCTCTTAATGGTAAGCGCGGAGGGAGGGTAGTTCGCAAAACCCACCTCTTCCTCGCATCCCCATGATGCGAACAGGGCACACAACATCGCGAGTAACATCAAGTTAAATAATCTCTTATCTTCAGTTCTCAACTCTGCCTTCCTGTGGGGTCAGGGGCATTATAGGTTCGGCACATAAAGAAATCAATGAAAAAAAGGTCGAGGAATATGTTTCACGTGAAACAGGACGAGGACGGAGGTAGTGTTTCACGTGAAACGGCAGGGAAGCCCGGGAAAACGTTCCCCTGAACACCTGGTCACACGCCCCGCTTCCTGAAAATTACCATTGCGCCTCTATGTTCGGTAAGATCCTCCGAGGTCTCGAACACCATTCCCGTCTCTCCGGCCATTTCCAGTTCACCCTCCCATCCCCTCCCTTTCACCGTTACATACGCACCCCCATCGCATAGCAGATCCCGAGCGACCGGCAACATTACCTTCATCCGACCCGCCGCCTTCGATACAACGAGGTCGAAGAGGTGCGCTCCGCCGTACCGTGAAGCATCCGTTCCGAGTGCTCGCAAGGCGTCTACCCCGAGCACTGATATGACGTGCTCGAGAAACAGCAGGTACTTATCCTTCCGTTCGAATAGCGTTACATCAAGGTCGGGGCACCCAATCTTCCAAACGATTCCAGGGAATCCGGCACCAGAGCCGATATCGGCCACCTTCAGACTTCTCTTCCGCTCGCATCTCCTCGAGTGTAGAGACCGGGCTCCTTCACGTTCGGCATCATCCCCACCACTCCGGTTCAATGCACCGGTTCTCCGTGCGAAATCGAGGAGGAGGAAGGAATCGATAACCAGCGTGCCCAGAGTCTTCCGTATGTTGCTCTTCCCGACGAGATGAATCCTCCCACTCCACAGCACGATCTCACGGATGAATGTTCCAAGGTGCTCCCTCACATCACTTTCGAGATCCCCGACACCTGCCACGGCAAGTGCGGTTTCTATCTGCCCCATTAATCCGCGCTCATTCATACAAGCTCTTCATCTATTCCGCAATTATCGGCATTTCCAACCGACGCTTACCTTACCGAATTCTCTTATTTCCGGGAATCGTATAAAATCACCGTTCAGAAAATATATTACCGGTGCGGTCTCCGCCTCTCCCTCCTCGATCGATCCAGGAGAACCATGATAATAGATAGATCGGATGTCCGTACCCCCGAAATCCTCGATGCCTGTCCCAACGTTACGGGTCGGAACATCTTCAGTTTTTCCCTCGCCTCCGTACTCAACGCATCTACTTCGTAAGAAAAATCAGCCGGTATACTCATTCTATCCATATGGAGTAACCGTTCCGCAACCCTCCGCTGGCGTCTGATATACCCATTGTACTTGACCCTGATTTCCAGGGCTTCTTTCTCCCGCTCGGTGAGATCGAGTACTCCATCAGGAAGGATCCCCTCCAGATTCTCTACAGTAATCTTGGGGCGCTGCAAGAGTTGTGAAGCCCGCTGAGGAGCGAGAACCTCTTTCTCCTCCTCGCTCCGGAGAAGGGTATTGCATGCCCGAACCGGTACCACTTCTCTCATGAGGCGTATCTGTGCCCTGTTGACCCGACGTCGTCTCCCGACCATTTCCTCCCAGACGTTCTTGGGAAGGAGTCCGCAACGAACAGCATATCTGAGAAGCCTTTCATCCGCATTATCATGCCTGAGGAGGAGCCTGTGCTCGGCCCTTGATGTAAACATCCGGTAGGGTTCGCCTATCTCCTTTGTTATCAAGTCATCTATGAGAACGCCCGTGTAGGCCTGCCCCCTCACCAGCACGAGGGGGCGCCTCCCTTGAAGGCTGAGACAGGCATTGATTCCGGCCATGATACCCTGGGCCGCCGCCTCCTCGTACCCCGATGTTCCGTTCACCTGCCCGGCAAAGTAGAGTCCAGTGATCCTCCGCGACTCAAGTGTCGGATAGATCTGGTGCGGTGGAAAGAAATCGTACTCAATCGCATACCCGTAACGCACGATTTCAGCCTCCTCGAGTCCCGGGATCGTACCGATCATATCCCGCTGCACGTCGCGGGGTAGGCTCGTGGAGAGACCGTTCAGGTATATCTCGTCAGTCCCAAGCCCCTCAGGTTCTAAGAAGATCTGATGGCGATCCCTCTGGGGGAAGCGTACGACCTTGTCCTCGATCGATGGACAATACCTGGGACCGATACCCTTTATCCTTCCCGTATAAAGCGGAGAGCGGTCCAGTCCCCGGCGTATCGCATCGTGAGTCCGTTCATTCGTATACGTGATGTAGCAGGAGACCTGATCGACGACCAACTTTTCTGTCCTGAACGAGAACGGTGTCGGTTCTTCGTCGCCCGGCTGCTCTCGGCAACGCGAGAAATCGATGGTGTCTCTCCTCAAGCGCGCCGGTGTCCCGGTCTTCAGTCGCCGCCTCTCCACACCCAGTTCGGCGAGATGGTCTGAAAGGGCGCAGGAAGGAGGTTCTCCCTCCCGTCCCCCGGGAAAGCTCTCCTCTCCGATGTGCATGAGGCCGTTCGGGAATGTTCCCAATGCAAGGATAACCTTCCTCCCCGAGAAGCTTTCCCCCCCCGCCACACTGACGCCGCTGATACGCCCCGCCCTCACCAGGATCCTAGTCGCCTCACCCTCGATTACTGTGAGATTCTCCTGTGATTCCAGTGCCCGGAGCATCCTCCGATGGTATGCGGCCTTGTCGGCCTGTGCTCTCGGAGACCATACAGCCGGCCCCTTGGCTCTATTCAACATCCTGAACTGTATCCCTGCATTGTCGATACAGAGGGCCATCTCTCCACCCAAGGCGTCCACCTCCCGAACCAGTTGCCCCTTGGCAAGCCCCCCGATGGCGGGATTACACGGCATCCTCGCTATGTCCCTGATATTTATGGTAATAAGCAAGGTCCCAAAACCCATACGTGATGCTGCGAGGGCAGCTTCACAACCGGCATGCCCCCCTCCCACAACAATGACATCGTAACTCTTATTAATAATCATTTTTGTTATTCTGGCATCTATCTATTTCTTTGATAATTGTAAATGTTATCCACAATTTGATGCGGCGGGTGTCAACCTCCCCACCATGATGGGCTGCTCCACACATACTCTGTACCGGGGGAGCGACGCTACTTTCCGATACAGAACCTGCTAAAGATCGTGTCTAAGAGGTCTTCGGTTATCGAACGGCCCGTTACCTTCCCGCAGGCATCGGCGGCCGCCCTGATCTCCATGCTTAATATCTCAGCGGGGAACCCACCCTCCAGTGCCTCCTCAAGCCTGTCGAGGGCATCATGAGCCTCCCTGAGAGCCGCACCCTGCCTTGCGTTTATCGCGATACGTTCCTTGTTAATTTCGCCCGTTAATCTGCTGACCGTGCTTTCATAGATCATCATCTTGAGCTTCTCCAGGCCCGTCCCCTCGACAGCCGACACCGCGACAACCCTCTCTACACCGAGCACTGTTGCTACCTCGTGGGGAGAGGCCTTCAGACCGAGGTCTTCCTTGTTGATTACACAGAGGAGGTTTCGACCTCGGAACCTCGAAAGCTCGTCCCCCAGATCCGCTGAGAGCACCTCACTCCCGTCTATGATAAAGAGAATGAGGTCGGCGACCGCAGCCGCACGCCTCCCCATAGATATTCCCATCGCTTCTATTTCGCAACCCGTCTCGGCTATGCCGGCGGTGTCCTCAAGATAGTATGTGAAACCGCCGATATGAATTCGTTCCCTCAGCAGATCTCTCGTCGTTCCCGGGATGGGAGAGACGATTGCCCGCTCCTCTCCCAGAAGTGTATTGTAGAGGCTGCTCTTCCCCGCATTGCGAGGCCCAAGTATCGTTATCCGTATTCCGCTGCGAAGCTTTCCCCCCGCCACCCCAGAATCGAGCAATGAACCGATCCTGCCCCTCAAATCACCGATGACACCGTGCATCTCCTGGGGCGTATACGTGGGTACATCTTCCTCGGAAAAATCGATCGACACCTCTACGAGGGCGAGCTGGTCGAGGAGAAACCTCTCTATCTCTCCGACCTTTTTCGAGAGGGCGCCTTCGAGGTGTTCGAGTGCAACCTGTCTCTGCAGTTTTGTTTCTGCAGATATGATATCGACGACGGCTTCGGCCTGGATCAGATCAATCCTCCCATTGAGGTACGCACGCCTGGTAAACTCACCAGGACCTGCAGTGCGTGCGCCGCGCCGAATGATCTCTTCCAGCAAATCGGACACCACCTGCATGCCCCCATGACAGGAAATCTCGACCACATCCTCACCGGTGTAACTGTTCGGAGCCCGCATCACGACCGAAACAACTTCGTCCAGCGGCTCGTTGCTCTCACCGAGCAGCGCTCTCCGATGAAGCGTGTGGGAGGGCCAGGAACGTGCGCCCTGGGCCATGCCGTCCAGAATCTCCACCGCTCTGGGCCCCGAGATACGCACGACTGCAATACCCGACTGACCGGGAGGAGTGCTCAGGGCAACGATCGTGTCCCTGTCGTCCATAGTCCAATGAGTGATTGTTGGTGATACCCGTCGTACCGTACCGACCCGTCCGACGTGCTTCGGAAGTCAGTAAATGCCATGTATGGACAGCGTCCCGTTCGATGAATCCGTCGCAGCTTTCTGCTCCACCGGGATCTCTCAGAGATGGAGTGAATCAGAGCGCCGATTCCGTGGCACCGTCAGTTCGCCGATCGCACTCTATGAGCGCCTGTTCTTGCGGTTGTCGTTCTCTGCACTGCGCACCGGCGAGATGTATACTTTTCTGAGCTCACCGTTTCCCAACGTATAGGTCGTCACGCCATTCACCTCAGCCAGCGTCAGGTGGATGATCCTCCTCTCAGAGGCCTTCATCGGTTCCATGGCGACCTCCCGGTTCGTTCTCCTCGCCCTGTCTGCAGCCTTGAGTGCCTTCTGTCTGAGAATATCCTGGCGGTTCTTCAGATACCCACCCACATCGATAGTCACTCGCTGGTACCCGCCCATTCTCTTTGAGACGATCCTACCCATCAGGTGCTGGAGGGAGTTCAGGGTGTCTCCCTTCCTCCCGATGAGAAGCCCGTCAACACCGGCAGTCTCGATATTAATGTACGTGGAATCCTCCAGCTCATCGGTGAATATCCTGTAATTCACATCCAGGCACTCCATGATCGTTCTCGCGACGTCATCAACGACCTCTTCTATCCCCTTCCTTCCCTTTTTACGGGTGGCCCTGATCCGTGCTTCTCGTACACCGAATATGTTCAGGACTCCCTTCTGTCCGGCATCGAGTATTTCGATCTCAACCTCATCGATGCTCGCACCGAGAGCCTCCAATGCTTTTTCGAGTGCCTTCTCAACTGTCTTTCCCGTGACCTCAATTCTGTTCTTCTGCGTATCCTGTCTCTCGGGCTTCTTCATATTTCATCTCCCTGTGCAGTCAGTGATATGAACGACGCTTGCTCTTTTTCGATTTCTTTTTGCTCCCGCCCTTCGAACGGCGTGCCGCGGGGCTGACCTTTGCCTCCGGTTTGGGTGCCGGAACAGGCTCTTTTTCGGTCCCGGTCGATTCCTGTACCTTCGAGCTTCTTTCTTCCGCCTCGACCCCCTGATGAATGTAATACTGCTGGATGACCGAGAATACAGTATTGATGAGCCAGTAGAGGACAAGCCCTGAGGGCACTCGGTAAAAGAAAACGGTAAAGATGATCGGCATCATCGTCGTCATCATCTTCGCCTGCGCGGCCGGAGCCGCCCCACCGGTCGGGGAACCGCCGAGCTTCGACTGGAGGATCATTGCACCTCCCATGAGGATGGGAAGGAGGTGGAACTCACTCCCGAGGATGGGGAGCGATACCCCGAAGCTGAAGAGAACATCGGGGCTCGACAGATCATTGATCCAGAGAGCGAACGGTGCGCCACGGAGCTCTATCGTGTTCCGGAAGACATTGTAAAGGGCGAAGAACACCGGCATCTGCAGGAGAAGCGGGAGGCAGCCGCCGAGCGGATTCACCCCTGCCTCCTTGTAGAGCCTCATCATCTCCTTGTTCATTTTCTCCTTGTTGTCCTTGTACTTTTCCTGAAGCTCCTTGATCTTCGGTTGGAGGCGCTGCATGTCCTTCATCGATTTGAAGCTCTTGTGCGTCAAGCGGTAGAAGAGGACCTTCGTCAGGATTGAGAGTATGATGATGATCACCCCGTAGTTCGGTATGAACCGCTTGATCGCCAGCATGAAATTCAAGACCAGGACGCTGAGGAAACGGAGCTTCCCGAGGTCTATCGTCTTCTCGAGACCGACCTGGTAGCTTTTCAGTACCTTCATGTCGAGCGGGCCGAGATAACACCGGTAGGTGTCCTCGACGAGCCGGGGGTCTCCTCTGAACGGATAGCCGATGGAGTATCCGATAAAGCCCTCCGTCTTGTCTCCGAACATGGAGAGGGTTCCTGAACGCTGCTTTTCCGGTATGAGAGCACTCAAAAAATACTTCGTTCTTGAGCCAGCCCAGACGACCGTCCCTTCATGAACTCTCTGCGCAGACTTGGAGAACTTTCTCATTGCCTGCTGGTAATTGCCATGCCGCACTCCCAGGCCACCGAGTAAGCTTCCGTAAAGCGGAGGTTGCCACCTCGCTTGATGGTGACATCGAGAGTGACCTCGTAACCGTCCCGCTGTAAGGTGAACGACTTCTCAACCAGCTCGTCATCCGTTCCCCTGCTGAAGGTGATCGTAACCTGCTCCCTTCCGTCACTGAGCGAGATCTCGGTATTATCCTCGACAGAGACTCCATCGATCGTGGTGGTAAAATCGATCCCGGAGAGGCTTCTCCACTCGTCCCGTTCCAATAATGAAATGGCGAACCCGCCGCCTGTGCTCTCCGGCACGAGCTCAACGAGCTCACCATCCTTCTTGACAAAATCGAAGAGCTTCACACTCCTGATTTCCCCGCCCCGGCTGTTGAGCAGTACCCGCATCCTCTCGGTTATTACGGTGACCGTGACCTCCTCAACCTCACCCGGGAGATCGAGAAAGCCCTCGGTCACATCCTCTGCCAACACCTCTTCTGCACGCGGTTCGGGGGTTGTATCTTCGTACGTGGCAGCCTCCGGCACCTGTTCCTCTTCTATCTGTTCGAGGGCGGCGAGAGATTCGGCCCTCGCCTGCTCCAGCTCTCTCTTTCGAGCAAGCTCTTTCTGCTTCGGCGCAATATAGAGGGCCTGCCATAGGAATAGCACGAGGAACGTGAATGCAATCGCTATTACCGAACGTTTGTCCATGTTCACCTTTCCCGGTGGTAGCTGGAATGATCGATATCCGCCGTACTGGTACCAGTATCAGCGCACAGGATCGTACCCACCGGTCGAGAAGGGATGACACCTGAGAATACGGCAGAGAGCCATCCAGGTTCCCTTGAGCGGACCGTGCCGCCTCAGGGCAACCTCAGCGTATTCAGAGCAGGAAGGAAAGAAACGGCAGACTGGTGGATGATAGGGGGAAATGGCAGCTCTGTATATTCTGACGGCCAACAGGCCGACTGTCTTCATTATCCTTGATATCATCCGCTCGTTGATATTATTCCCGCTCTTGCCATGGAGCTCTCGACATCATCCAAGAGCTCATTGAAATGTGTTTCTCCCGGGTGGAACGAGGCGATAAATACAATCCAGAGATTTTGTTCGTTGATCCTATTCTCAAGTCGTCTGAATGCTTCTCTCATGAGCCTCTTTGCCCTGTTGCGCTGGTTCGCTTTTCCTATTCTCTTACTGGCAACAAACCCAGGAAGAATTCCTCCGTCACCTGTCTTCAGGTAATAGATAACGACCTTATCCCCCGCCTCCCTTCTCCCCTCATTGTACACACGACGAAATTGGCTATCCTTCTTAATCACCATCTGGCAAGATTACCTCACGCCGTCAGGCGTTTTCTCCCTTTTGTTCTCCTCCTTTTTAGGATCAAACGGCCACTTTTTGTGCTCATTCTCTTCAAAAAGCCGTGCTTTCTCTTTCTTCTCACATTATGCGGCTGATATGTGCGTTTCATG
>SMTZ1_10013168_pt1 | contig 11731 bp, 14 predicted proteins | sample DeeMarSWOR136_30_FD_25667 | JGI IMG/M metagenome (IMG submission 25667) | reverse complement strand
GTTTTCCGTATTTGTCCGGGAAACTTTCTAATTTTTCCAGTTTATTTGCGAATCGTCTCAATTGTTCTTTGTTGAGTTTCTTATCCATCCATTTCTCTGCCTCTTTTGTGATGTCTATTTGATAGTTCATTTTGAAATTAAAATTAAATTTTTGTTAATTTTAGTCAGTTTTAATTTTTTTTCTAATTTATATTATATATTAGGTTTAGGTGTATGATTTTTTCAAAATCATATAATATTATACACTTTTCAAAAAACTGTATAACAAAAAATGCTTATAGTAAAAGAAATCATTGAGGGGTTTGAAAAAGAACCGGAGATAAATGAAGATACCGGAGATAATCTTGATGCCGAGGGCAATCCATTATTCAAAAAGATGTCAGTTGATAAAAGAATGAATTATATGAATTTGTTTTTTGGTCTTTTATGTGAGAACAAACCCTTAAGAATCAAAGAGATAATTAAAAAAGGAATAACAAAACAATATGGTGGCTTACTCTCTATACAGTATCGTGGTGGTTATGCAGGAAAATTGAGTGGTATTTTAAATGAAATGGATGCGAAGGGGTTTATAAAAAAGACATATCGTAGAATGGGTAACGATAGGGGATGGTATTACGAAGCAAACCCTGAAGTTGTCTATGCCTTTTTAAGAAGATACTCATTAACAAAAGCGGAGTTTGAGAGGTATAAAAAAGTGATAGATGACGCTCTACATAGTAAGTATTTGTTTAGTTGGGATGATGTTCCCTGGAAAGATAGTAAGCGGTTCCGAAAATATTTAAGCGATAATTTAAAAATAGACCATACAAAAACTCAAGAAATTGAGAAAATTGATGATAACTATATAATCGTTAAAACCGGGAAAAATCCAATTAGATTTAAACTTAACGAAGAAAATGGAACGGCTATAGTGCTCAGTGGCGGCAGGCTTTATAAACACATTTTAAAAAAGGAAAATGGTAAGCGAAACATATACAGTAAGAGACATGAATTTAAACCTATGGAAAAGACCGCGTTGGACTATGGTTATACTCTTGCAAATGTCAATCGTCCTGTTCCAGAAAGAATTGAAAACTTTGTAGATGCAATGTATCTATTTCTCAACTCTTTTGGAGAAATACGGCAGGACATAATTAGGGGATGTGATATGTTAAATGTAATTTCGATCGTTATAAATTCTCGGCATAGATATATTAACGGGAAAAAATCCAAACCTATTGCTGAAGTTAATTTTAATTATAAAAGATGCCCGTTTATTGGATGGTTCAAATTTGGTTATAATCAGACATACTTCCCACCAGATTATATGGGCGCGCTTTCAAGATTTGATCCAAAAAAAGTAAAAGAACTACGAAAACTTGAAAATAAATTTCAAAAGAAAATAAATGACATTGACAGTAATTCAACAACTCAAGAAGAATTTAATGGGAAATTACCGGAAGCAAACCTATGGGAACTTTCTGAAATAGGGGATTTGGAGAATAAAATAGATGACAAACTGCGTGAGTTAGATATTCCTCTATTGGAGTATAACTACGAAGGATTGACGGACTACAAACAAAATATACAGGAATACATGGATGAATATTTCAGATTGTTTCCACCTGAAAATCCTGAGGAAGTAAAAAACTTTATAGAAGGAGTTCCAGACCACATCATAAGAGAAATTTATGGTGAGAAAAATTGGGAGGAACATTTAGATAATATAAAAAAATAGCAAAATTTTCTCAAATAAACTTCAAATCCAAATAGTTAATATGGAACAAGAAAATTCCCTCCTAATCCAGTTTTTTGGCGATAGTGGAATTGCAAAGCAATTCCAATATCTTAAAATTCCAGTGGAATTTTATGACAACCCGATGACAAGAATCGTGGATTTCTTAATTGAAAACAAGGGCTTTGACTATTCAAAAGAAGAGATTGCAAAGGGCTCAGGCGTTTCAAGAACAACATTGTTCAAATACTGGGAGCGACTTGAAAAATTCAGTATCGTGAAGGTAACAAGAATTTACGGGAAAACAAAACTGTACACATTAAACACTGAAAGCGAAGTGGTTAAAGAGGTTCTTAAACTTGAATTTGAACTGATTAAGCATTCAATGGGGGATGCAATAGTGGCTGAAGCAATTCCTGCTGCCGTTTAAAAACCTAAATCCTGAAATCCTTTGAATGTTATTTTCCAGATCAAATCTTTAATTTGTTTACGATGCGTTGATACTACTAACCATTTTTATTTATCTATCCCGCCTGAATCATTTAAACCAGCATCTCGCCTTCCTTTAAAATTTCCCCATCATCAACCGCAATTTTCCTTATTATCCCGCCCTTCCTTTTTGCATGGGTTCTTATCTCCTCCGGTTTATCCTTAAACTCTTCGGGAATAATTAATTCATTGATTATGTATTCATGGGAAACATTAATTTTTTTGAAATTTTTTATATCAATATCGCCGGCATCAAACAAAAGTTCATTTAGAATCTCATCAATCTTCGTTACATCAAAAACGGCGGAGCAGAAATTATCGTCAATACCGCCTCCCGGTTTCGGCGGGGCTGCCTTCGTCTTTAATTTAAAATTAATTTTTTCTACAGGTGCAATGGAAAGCAGAACATAAGCGTCAAGGTCATATAATTTTTTTAATATTTCGGAACCCACTTCGGTTTTGATTTGATAAACATTTAATTTGCGTTTCTTTGTCTTTTTCTGTATCTGAATGCTGAAATCGGAAAGTTCATCATCAAGGGAATTTTTGCTCATGATTTTTCCTGTCACATTGAAATTCCCGTCCGCATTTTTTGCGATTAATTCCCCGAGTATTTCCGCATAGTCAAAACTTCCTTTAACCTTTATGTTCTTTGCCTGTTTTGTCACCTCAAGAACGGGTCCGGGGAATTTCCCCCTCCCGTATTTTATAAATTTTTGGTGCGTTTTGTTATCAACATCTCCTTTAAAAATTTGTTTTATGAAATTCATTTTTAGTTATTATTCATTAGATTTTTTTTCTTTAAAATCAAATTAATTTTTTAATTTAATAAACATTCAAAACAATGTCATCTGTTTCCCAAGTCCCTTCAATTCATCATCCGAATATCCCAATGATTGTAAAATTCGCATAACAGCAGGCAGTATTTGATTATTTATGTAGTAATCGGCATCATAGTCCCCCGGCTCAACAAAGTCATAGACAACCGCTTTGTCGCTTATGCTCGTACCTCTTTTCGTGATAATATACGGCACAACATCTCCTTCCTTTATTTCTATCCCCCGGAGCATTGCCTTTTTCACCGCCTCAACATGCGGACCTGTTGAAACATAATCCTTCAGGTTTCTTGTAAGCCGGGTGTTTATCACGAGGTCTTCCATTTCAACATTTCCTGACTTAATATCTTTAACCATCTGCTTTACTATTTCGGCTGCTGCCGCAGGGTCTTTGTCTTTAAGAATTGCATTAAGTACCGCTCCTTGAGTTTTCTTTGCAACATTCGCCCAGTCCCTTCTCCTCGTCTCAAGTCCTTTAACCGTTAGCTTGTCATCCTCGCCGATTAAAGCATATCTTTTTCTTTTTTTTGTTATGAAAACGCCTCTCGGGTAAAAGCCCTCGAATTCCAGTTCCATTGCTTCAGGTAATTCTTTATTGATTTTTTTCAGGAACCCATAAGCTTTTTCCCTGATTTTTTCAATTTTGTTTTTATCGTTCATCTTTTGTTTGTTGTTTTGAAGTTTGTCAAAAAAACATTTTTTTGATTATTATTATTTAATTATTTTTATAACTTAATGAAATTTACATTCAAAATTAAAATGAAAAATGCTAAAGTTTTACACATAAATCCCGGAAACATTGAAAATGAAAATGAAAAGTTAAATTTAGCAGCAGGTTTAATAAGAGAGGGAAAAATAATTGTTTATCCGACAGACACCGTCTATGGAATCGGTTGCAGCATTTATTCAAAAAATATAAATAAAATTTTTGAGATTAAAAAACGCACTAAAAAACCCCTGTCTGTCGCATTCTCAGGTATTGAGATGCTGAAAGGGTATGTGGTTATGGACGCAGGACAGGAAAAATTCATAAAAGAAAATTTGCTTAAGCCCTATACCTTTATTTTGAAAAAGAAAGATAATATTTCCGATGACATAACTTTCGGTGAAAAACTCGGGGCAAGAATTCCTGACAATGAAATCGTGAAGAAATTAATAAAAAATTCATTCCCGGTTATTACGACGAGTGCAAACATCTCAGGTGAATGCGCGGCTGCATCTTACGATGAAATATCAGAGGAGATTAAAAATAATAAAAATATTTCATTGATTATTGATTCGGGAAAATGCAAGGTGGGAAAGCCGTCTGTTGTGGTTGATTTGACGGGGGAGAGGTTTAGGGTTTTAAGGGGATAATTTTAATTTTTCAATTTTCCCTGTAATTGCCGGGTTTATTTACCATGTTCTCTGTCGTATCAATAACAAACTTCTCTGTTTGTTCTGCCGCATAATCCTCAATCGTTTGCATTTCAACCATTGACTGCACACGACTGCTTGCATAACTTCTTAATTGTGCATTAATTTGTGATTTCATCTGTCTTTTAAGATTCTCGTGGACAATTGCATTTAACTCTTTATCAAGTTCCTTCCTCCCGTGTTCTTTCATTAAATCAGCAAGCTGCTTCTGGGACATCTCCCTGCCCCTGTCCTTGACCGACTCGTTAAAATGTCCCATTGTTCGTTTTTTACTGATCTCCTCGGTTCTTTTTATAATATTCAAATCCGCCCGCTCTTTTACAAAGTCCTTCATTATGTACCTGAACATATTTCTAAAGACATTTAAACTCTCCTGTACGATTCCCGATAATATTTCCCTCGGCTTTTTTTCACCGGGCATTGATTTTTCCTTAATTTTAAACTGCTCACCAAGATACTTCTTCATTTCGTCCTTAAATTTTTCACCGATTTTTTTATTTTTTTGCTCCATTTTACTTTTTAATTTAATTAAAATTCTTAATAATAAATTTAAATATTTATATTATCAAGGTCCTCAATATTTCTAATTCGCGGTGCCTCCGCTTCAAGCAGCCGCCCTTCGGGAGGTGTCACAAAACCATAGTCCAGAATCCTTGCAAGACCTCTGCTTCCGTCCCATAACCTGACCTTTATTTTTTGATTTCTCCTGCCGGATTCCATTGCAACCGCAACCGTATTGTCCATGAATCCTTCGGATGAGAATGGTGTTTCAATTTCCCTCCATATCGGGACCATAACAACATCCCCTGTTCTTATGCCCCTGATTTCCGGGTAAGCAAGCAGGAATATTAATGAAATTGCAAGACCGACCGCAATACTTCGCCAGATGTTAAAGGCATCACCGAATACCGCAAATCCGAGCAGGGAAACAATTAATGTCATTATCAAAACAATTAAAAACGCCTGCATCTGCCTCAAAAACGGACTGAAATTTAGCATCATATTAAAATTATAGATTTTAAATTAAATAAGCAAATAATTTTAAAATTAAATTCAAAACAATATTTTAACAAGGATTTCATTAACCGGGCATCATCCTCCGGCATTCTGCCTGCCCATCATCGTCTGGAGTTCTGCACCCAGTTTTTTCAACTGCTCGGAAAGCTTTTTCTCGTGTTTTTCATATATTAAAAGATTATTCTCGTATTTTTCTTTATCATCGGTTAATTTTTTCCCGGTTGTTTCTTTATTTGCTTCCACCATAATGGGACCTGCAATTCTATAAATTTTTCCTTCTTGTTCCTTTAATTCATTCAGCGCGTTTTCAATATCTTTTGTTTGCATCATCATCTGCTGCTTTTGCATTGCTATCATCTGCAGCTGGTTTTGCAGTCCCTGTAATTTTGCAAACTTATCCTGTAATTGCCGGGGGGTTTGTGTGTCATCCATTTTTAGTTTGTTTTTTTTGTTTTTAATTTTATTTAAATATTTTTATTTAATTTTTCTTTCAATATTCTTTTATCCTCAATGCATACTCTTTCACCGTCCAGGATAAATGCATACTTATTCATGAAATTCCTGCCGATGATTACTTCAGGTGCCATTGGAGGATAATGTTCCTCTCTTATACATGCAACCTCAACACTCTCCCTAAGATTACCAATCTCAATTTCCATGTTTGCCATATCCGCAGATATGGACTTAATACTTCCGAGCCCATACAATGGTTTACTACCCTGAAATTTTAATCCCAGCAATTTAGCAATTTTCGGATGCACGACACAATAAGTTGCTCCGCAATCCACAAGACCCAATTCCTCAACTGTCGTTTTTCCCATGAGCCGTACAGGAATCTGCGGTACGCCATTTATATAATCCCAGCAGTTCATTTTATAGTAATGATTCGTATTGTTCTTTTACACTAAATAACCTCTTTATAAAAAATGTTTTTCCTTTATAAACTTTCTTTGCTTTTTCAACTGCTTTTTCTATGTCATCGTCTATAGCCGCTAATTTTCCATTGCAGAATACTGCTGTTTTGCCGTGGTATTTTTTCAATAGTTCCTCTTCCATTTCATGGTATGCCTCCATATTTGGACTACCTTCCCATACTTCCATTTTCTTGTTGGTTATATCAATTATTTTGTTAATTATTTTAATTTTCAATTAAGTACTATCTGTGCGTTAGGGGGTTGAAAACCCCCTGATCCGCTATGATGATCAACCTTTCTGAAGGTTGTTTTCAACCAATTCACAACATAAGATTACCCATCTCATATATGTATTCAAAGCGGCACGAAGCGCACTTAAATCAGAGGCGGTAATATAAATTTTAATTCCGTTTCCTGTGCATGAAACATCAACACTTGACCGCTCTAACTCGCGGTTTTCAAGTGCGATTGATTTACAGCAGATTTCAGATAACTTTTCAGGCATCTGTAAATTGATTATCAATTCATTCATCGCAATATGGTTTCTAATTTCTTTATCTTGCAATTACCGTCTTTATTACACCATCGGGACGCCTCTTTATCCAGATATTTGACCTCTTTTTAGTGCATTTCGTACACATTATGTTGTCTTCAACAACTTTATCATAGTCAACTTCAGCGCCGCATTCTATACATTCATAAGTCATTTTTAATGATTTTTTTTATTATTTATCTTCTCTCGGTTACAGGCAAATGCGCCCCGCCCGTAAATGTTACCCCGCATGCCCCGCACTTCCAGATACCTGCCGATTCCCTCCTGATCTTCGGTTTCCCGCAGCTTTTGCATTTATTTGCCTCTCTTGTTTTATCCTCAATTTTGCGCATAGCCATACGCACCTTTCTTCCAACCCTGGGACCGTACCTGCCTATACTTCCGACTTTTTTAGTATGAGAATACATCTTATAAAATTTTATATTAATTAATGAAATATTTCTTCTGTTACAAATTAAGATTAAAATTAAAAATAGATTTCAAATATAAAGGACAATAAAACGATTTTTAAATACAAACACAATATTTAATACATGCAACAAACATCAGAAATATAAATAAAATTATACCATGATTGAAGTCCCCGGTTACACAATAAAAGAGCAGATGTCTGAAGGCACATTTTTCTCGCAATTCACGGGTATCAGGGACAGCGACGGGAAAAAGGTTCAAATAATGTTCTATAAAATACCTTCTTCTTCCGTATCAAAAATCGCTAAATTTAAATCCGCGCTTAAAATTAAAGAATCTCCTTCGGAAAATATTGTGAATGTCTTTGAAATAAAGGAAGTTCTTGACGGGACTGCTGTTGTTCTTGAGGACTTTTCTGGAGTTCCTCTTACAGAAATCCTGGACGACTTGAAAGGTGATTTAACTAAATTTTTAAACATTTCAGTGCAGGCTGCAAATGCACTGGAAAATCTGCATGCAAAAAACATCATCCACGAGAATATAAAGCCCGAAAACATTCTTGTAAATAAAAAAGGGGAAGTTAAGGTAACGAATTTCATCACATAGCCTGCTGTTACGGGGGAAATTAAAAACATCTACGACTAGAATGTGCTAAAAAACATCCTCCCTTATATCTCCCCCGAGCAGACCGGGAGGATGAATAGGGATGTTGATTACAGGACTGATTTTTATTCCCTCGGAATAGTGTTTTACGAGATGCTTACAGGCAAAAAACCATTTAGTTCAGGCGACCCCCTTGAATTAATCCACAGCCACATCGCAAGAGAACCAAAACCATTACTTGAATTAAACAAAAAGATCCCCGGAATAGTTTCGGATATTGCTGCAAAACTTCTTGAAAAGACGCAGGAAGAAAGATACCAGAGCGGCTACGGCTTGAAGCATGACCTTGAGAAATGTATGAGTCAATTAAAGAAAACCGGGAAAATAAAAAAGTTTAAATTAGGAGAAAAAGATGTGTCAGGGGAATTTCAAATCCCGCAAAAACTCTACGGCAGGGAAAAGGAGATTGAAAAATTACTGGAATCCTTTGAAACAGTTTCGGAAGGGAAAAACGAGGTGATGGTGGTGACAGGCAGCCCAGGTATCGGGAAAACCGTTCTTGTAAGGGAAATCCATAAGCAGGTTATAAAGCATAAAGGTTACTTTATCTCTGGAAAATACGACCAGTACACGAGAAACATCCCATACAACGCAGTAATACAGGCATTCCATGATCTTGTAAAGCAGATGCTTTCCGAAAGCGAGGAGAGAATTCAACTCTGGAAGGAAAAAATACTTGCTGCGGTGGGAAGCAACGGGCAGGTCGTAACAGACATCATCCCAGAAGTTGAGTTAATCATCGGAAAACAACCCCCTGTTCCAAAACTCGAACCCACCGAATCGCAAAACAGGTTTAACTTAGTTTTCCAGAAATTCATTGGTGTATTCACAACAAAAGAACATCCTCTTGTTTTATTTCTTGACGACTTGCAGTGGGTTGATCTTGCGAGTTTGAATTTAATTAAAAATTTAATAACCGACCCGCAGACACAGTATCTTTACATAATCGGCGCCTACAGGGACAACGAAGTCTCCTCTTCACACCCATTGATGCTTTCACTGGATGAGATAAAAAAGACAGAAACAGATGTTAAACAAATAACTCTTCAGCCGCTTGAAAAAACATACATTAATCAGTTAACTGCAGAAACCCTGAGACATGATTTAAAAGAAACACAGGAGTTAAGCGATTTGATTTACAAAAAGACCGAAGGAAACCCGTTTTTTGTGAAGCAGTTTTTAGCTGCACTCTACGAGGAAAAATTACTGGAACTTGATGAAAAATACACATGGTGCTGGGACATGAACAAAATAAAAAGTATGCCTGTAACCGACAATGTAATTGACCTTATGATTAGAAAAATCAACAAGCTTTCAAAGAACACAAGAGAACTCCTGAAAATCGTCTCATGCATCGGCGGGAAATTTGATACAGAAACATTATCCATGGTTTATGAAAAACCACAAGAAGAGATGTTTTCAGAACTAAATGAAGCAGTTTCGGAAGGAGTTATCCTGGCATTTGACGGCGTTTACGGCTTCTCACATGACAGAATCCATGAAGCCGCATACTCCATGGTTCCCGGTGATGAAAAAAATAAAGTTCACTATAAAATAGGCAGTTCCGTGTTAAAGAGTACGGGAAAAAAAGACTTAATTGAAAAAATATTCTTCATCTGCGACCAGCTTAACCGGGGGATGGAGTTAATAACCGATAAGCAGGAGAAAATTGAACTTGCAGGGTTGAATCTTAAGGCAGGGAAAAGGGCAAAGGAGTCCAATGCTTATGAAGCGGCGGTAAAATACTTAAAAGTTGGGATGGAACTCCTTCCAGAAGATAGTTGGCAGAATCAATATGAATTGACTTATTCGCTTTACATAGAGGGGGCAGTGTGTGAGTATGTAACAGGCAACTTTGATAAGGCGGAAGAACTCTTTAATATGAGTTTAAGTAATGCAAGAACAAAATTAGATAAAGCAAGTGTGTATGTTAAAGAAATTGAATTATATTCTAAAGAGAGTAAGCATGAGGATGCAATTAGATTAGGAATAGAAGGTTTAAGATTATTTGGGGTGGATTTACCTATGGCTCCGGGTAAGATAGCAATACTAATAGAGATGATAAAATCTAAGTTAAATGTTAGGGGAAAAATAATTGAGGATTTAATTTATTTGCCGGAAATGACCGATCCCGAAAAGAAAGCCGTTATGACTCTTCTTGCAAATACATTTATTCCTGCCTATATATTTAATAAGGATTTATTTGTTTTGATACAGCTTAAATTAGTTAATATGTCGTTGAAATATGGGAATACTGAGATTTCTTCCGTTGCTTATGCCGCTTATGGTCTTATTCTCGGCTCGGCAACGGGCGATTATAAATCCGGTCATGAATTCGGCAAGTTAGCATTAAGACTTAGTGAAAAATATGGTAACCTCGCTTTGATTGGTAAGAGCTTTTTCCTATTTGCCTGTTTTATTAATCACTGGAGAATGCATGCAAAAACAGACTATGACTATCTTATGAGGGCTTATCAAAGTTGTCTTGCGTCCGGCGATTTAGTTTATGCAAGTTTTTCCGCCTGTTTTATCTGTATTACAAAGGCAGTAACAGGAGATCATCTGGATGAGGTTTATGAGGTTTCTCAAAAATATCTTGGTTCAACAAAACAAAAACAAGATTTAGACACAATTAACGGCTTTATAATAGCAAAACAATTAGCAGTGACTTTAAAAGGCGAAACCGATGATGATTTTAATGAAGAAGAATATATGAATCAACTGCAAGAGCTTACCAATAAGTCCCCACTAAATGATTATTATATTCATAAATTAACGATCCTTTATTTATTTGAAAACTATACCGAGGCACACAGATTAGGAATTGAAGTAAATAAGATCATAGATGAAGCATTAGGTTTAGTAATTGTACCAAATTATTATTTTTATCACTCCCTAACTCTAACCGCTCTCTACTCAACCGCCTCCGCCAAAGAAAAAAAGAATTATTTAAAAATTTTAAATAACAACCAGAAAAAAATGAAGAAGTGGGCTGACAACTGCCCTGAGAACTTCCTCCACAAGTACCTGCTTGTTGCAGCTGAAATGGCTCGCATATCAGGTAAAGACGGTGAAGCAGGTGAATTATATGATAAGGCAATAAGGTCTGCTGGTGAGAATGAGTACATCCAGAATGAGGCGATTGCTTGCGAACTTGCAGGTAAGTTTTATCTTGAGAGCGGCAGGGAGAAGATTGCAAAGACATATCTCGCGGATGCCCGCGCAGGTTATCTTAACTGGGGGGCAACAGCAAAGGTGAAGGATTTAGAAGAGAAATACCCGGTGCTTCCCGGCAGGAAATCTTTTGCGGGAGCGGAGGCGCTTGATCTTGAGACAGTCTTGAAGGCGTCGCGGGTGATTTCAGGGGAGATACTCCTTAATAAATTGTTGATTAAATTAATGAAGATCATGATTGAAAATGCAGGTGCTGAGATAGGGTTTTTGATTATTGTGAAAAACAATGAGTTGTTTATTGAAGCAGAGGGTGCTGTTGATGAGGAGGAAGTGAAGGTTCGTGAGTCAATTCCCATTGGTTCAAGTGACGCTCTTTCGGCAGGTGTTGTAAATTATGTGAAAAGAACCAGAGAGACCGTGGTTCTTGAGAATGCGGCTAAATCCGGTGAATTTGTTTCGGATTCTTATGTGCGGGAAAATAAAATTAAATCAATATTATGTATGCCTATTCTCAAGCAGGCAGAGGTGCTTGGCATACTGT